>Ga0247740_1000038_pt1 | contig 59447 bp, 66 predicted proteins | sample UWRJL148409B2_FD_180942 | JGI IMG/M metagenome (GOLD analysis project Ga0247740, IMG submission 180942) | Plant litter microbial communities from Arlington Agricultural Research Station in Wisconsin, United States - UWRJ-L148-409B-2 | ecosystem: Environmental > Terrestrial > Plant litter >...
CGTCTCGGTGGGGGTGGCCTTCAGATCCGCCGCGATCACCGGGAGGATCGGGTCTACCAAGCCGATGCCCATGAACGCGATCACGCAGGCGAAGGCAACGGCCCACACTTGCTTGGGCTGTTTGAGGATGCTGGTCTGGGCTGCGCCGCTCATGCCGCCACCGCTGCGTCGGCCACGCGCTCGGAGAGGATCTGAGAAGCGCGCTCCAGCACGGTCCAGTCACTCTCGGGGAGGTCGGCGAAGACGGACGCCATCGCGGAGGCGAGCTCGACCCGCCATCCGGCCAGAGCAGCCCTACCCTTGTCGGTGATCGCGATGAGCCAGGCGCGCGAGTCCTCGACGTCGGCGATGCGGTACACCCACTCGTCCTCGACGAGCCCGATCAGGAGCTTCGTCATCCCCGGCTGGCTGATGCGTGCAGCCTTGGCAAGGTCGCCGATGCGGTGCGGCCCGTCCGTGGACAGCACGGACAGGGTCGACCAGGTCGAGGAGGAGACGGAGGATCCGGTGGACTGGGCGGCGATGCGGGTGAGCCTGTGGTTGGCGACGAGCAGCGCCTCGAGGATGGAGGTCGTGGTCATCGCCTAAGTATATAACTAAGTTATATAACCGGGCTATGGATTAGTATGGCAAGGTGGCCCTCCTCCTCATCCTCAACGGTGTCTTCAACTTCGCTGTATGGCCGACATTCTTCCGTCGGGTGGCGAAGGATCCACGGGCTCGCGACGCTGCCGGCAAGCCGACGAAGTTCCTCATCGTGCACGCCGTGATCATCTCCGTCGCACTCGTCCTGGCCGTCGCTTCGCTCGTTGCGGGTGTGCTGGGCCTCATCGGAGTCTGGTAAGACTGGACCATGACTGATTCAACCCCCCACATCGCCCGCGGCGACGAGTACATCGTCTTCTACACCGGTGGGCCCTACGACGGCCAGAATGACCGTCGTATCAGCACCGATGGTTCGTGGGAGACCGAGATCACCGTCATCGCCGCCGTCGACGGCAAGGAGACACAGCTCGTCTATGTCTTGCCCGTGGCCAAGGAAGTCGGCGACCAGCTGCAGGTCACCTACACGTGGGACGAGGCCGACAGCGACCCGCTCGAAGACCTCGACGAGCGCCTCGACGACTAGTCGGAATCGATCGGCCGTTCCGGCGGTTGAGCACCACGTGAACCTGCTCTTCTTCTCCTCCAACTTCTGTGAGCCGTGCATGGCGACGCGGAAGGTGCTGACCGAGGTCTCCGCCCTCGTCCCGGCCGCGCGCATTGCCGAGCTCGACGTCGTGCGCGACTCCGACGAAGCCGAGCGCGCTAGCATCCGCGTGACGCCCACGGTGGTCGTTCTCTCGGAGGACGGCACGGAGGTGTTCCGAGCAGAGGGTGTCCCGACGGTGAACCAGGTGTTGGTGGCGCTCGCCAAAGCCGTCTGACGGTTCCGACGCGGTATCGTGTATCGCCCGCCCCCGTAGCTCAGTGGATAGAGCAGCGGCCTTCTAATCCGTTTGTCACGCGTTCGAATCGCGTCGGGGGCACTAGTTCTTCGGCAGGAACCTGTCGTGCCACGACCCACCTAGTCGGGTCACCGTAGCGATCGCGTGGCAGTTCTTACACCGCACCTCGCACTTCGCGATCTCCGCCTGCACCGCGGCGACGCTCCTACCGCGCCGGACCATGGATCCGACATCGGCCACCTTCTCCCCGCGGACGTGATCGAAATCGAGCACTCGGATATCGCGACATCCGCAGTCCACGCACCCAGCCGCCATGGCCTCGAACGCCACCACTCGGAGCGAGGCCCTGCGAGCAGCGCTCGTACGACGGACATTCGCCCGGTGTCTCATCGAATTCGCCTGATAGTGGGCCTTTTGACACTCCCGGCAGTAGGCCTGCTTGCCGTCCCGACTCCGCGAGGAGCGATTGAACGCGGTGTCAGGGAGGCTCAATCGGCAGAGAGCGCACGTCTTCACGCCCCCGACGATAAGCAGGGCCGGGCGGTCGAACTTCGACTCTCCGTCGAACTGGGGATACGATTCCGCCATGAAGCGTCTGGGAGCTCTTGTCATCGCCGCACTCGTGACGATGACCCTCGTGGGCTGCGTACCCTCGGCCCCGACCGTTGTCACCTTCGAGGTCGCCGACCAGGGTATCTACAAGATCGAGCTCATCAAGGACGCCGACATCCAGCACGTCAAGGACCTCATGGCCGGCTCAGAGGACGGACGGATACCGGTCGGCACGATCGTGCGGGACGACCCCGGCGTCAACGAACCCTGGTCGTGGCACATCGACCCGAAGAGCCTCGAATTCGCCGACTTCACCACCGAGGTGTGCGACGGTCTGCCGGAGTACGTCGAGGATCGCACCCTGACCTCGGACACCTTCTGCCCGTGGCTCGCCGTCCCGATCAAGCTGGAGGGGCCGGGCGCCTAGCACCGCACGATCAGGCGGTCGGAAGAACCGTGGTCGGTTGCTCGGTCGCCGTCTGCTTTGCGTTCCACGCCTGCTGCTTACTGGACAGGTCGTCGACCGGGGGAGCGGACGTCTCGTACTTCCACGCGGCGAGATCCTGTGCGAAGAGCTTTCGCGCGCGGGACGGCTTCGCGTGCCAGGCGATGAGGCCGTCCTCGAGGTTGGAGAGGTCCTGCTCGGCCTGGAAGCTGTAGTTGATGGAGTTCGACTTCATCGCGGCCAGTTGGTGTGCTGCCCAGTCGGCTGCCAGCGTCGCACCCGCCGAGGGTAGTAGTCGCACTCGGACCTCGGCCTCGCTGATCTGGTGATCGACGTGATCCTTCTCGTTCGCGGAGAGAGTGCCCCACGTGGCAGCACGCCGGCCGGAGGCGATGAGCGTCGCGATCGCGGACGCCTTCTGCTCGCGGTCCTGCTGGGCGATCAGACGCTTGATCGAACCGCGGGCGATGAGCGTCGCCACGATCGCCGCGATCAGAATCGCGAGGAACGGCAGGATCGTGTTCGTGAACACGCTCTGGCCCGCCGAAGAGGTAAACCACCGGACAATGTCATTCCACCATGCCTGAACCATGGTGGCACCATAACCCCGGGCCACGGGCCTCGCGGGGAGCGACAGGCTGCGCGGTGAAAATGCGCAGACTAGAAGCGGAAGCAGTCCATGGCGGCGTCGAACTCCCAGAACTCGCCGATCGGCAGGAACCGGCGCTGGCGCTGGAGCATGCGCTTCGCGAGGAATCGCGACCCCGAGGGGGTGGAGCTGCGTTCCACGTAGCCGAGCACCTCGCCGTCGGGGCGGGTGATGCGCCACAAGTCGTCGTGCAGCTGGACGGTGGCGACGCCACCGCGGATTCCGGTAGCCGGTGCGAAGTCGAGGATGGTCATGAATCGAAACTATGTTCGACCACTGACATTCACGCGAGCGGCTTCTCCAGGGCGAGATCGGCGTCTACGACGCGGTTCGATCGCGAGGTCTGGGCGAGCACGATCCCGACGAGAACGACCGCGGCTCCCACCAGCTGCACCCCGTTCAGCTCCTCGCCCAACCAGATCCACGCGACTACGAAGGCGAAGATGACCTCGGACGTGGCGACGATCCCGGCCGGGGTCGCCTTCAGCCTTCCGATAGCCGCGAAGGAGAGGAGGAAGGGCGCGAACGATCCCAGCACGATGAGCCAGAGCAGGGGAATCCAGAGCGGAAGGACCAGTGCAGACAGATTGCCCCCGAGCGACACGGGTTCGACGGCCAGCGAGGGCTCGATCATCCACCAGCCGCTGAAGGGCAGCCAGGCCAGGGCGGCGAAACCGCTCGTCCAGAAGGCGACCGCCAAGGGGGATGTCGCAGTCACCTGACGTTCGCCGACGAGGAAGTAGATCGCCAGGGTGACCGCTGCCGCGAGCGCCATGAGCACTCCGAACGGATCGAGCGTGCTCGACCAGACCTGGGCGACCACCGCGAGTCCGAGGAGGACGAACCCGATGGCGATCCAGAGCCGGGCCTTGACCTTCTCCTTGAGGAAGAAGAACGCCACGACCGCGACGATCAGCACGGCGAGGTACTCGAACAACAGGGCGATCCCCACGGGCAACAGCTGGATGGCATACGCGTAGGTCACCTGCAGCAGTGCGATCCCGACCACGCCGAGCACCGCCATCACGGCGATCTGCTTCGGCGGCAGGCGAAAGCCCCGCCGATCGACGACGAGCATGATCGCGCCCGCGATCAGGCACGTGCCGAGGGTTCGGAACTGGGTGACCTGGGCCGGGTTCAGCCCGTTCTCGAGGATGACCTTGGTGACGCTGCCGTTGGCGCCGAAGAGGAGCGCCGCCAGGAACCCGAAGACATAGCCCACCTCAGCGGCGCGAGCCGGTGCCGTGCACAGCGAACGGCTCGATGGCCGCGATCTCCTCGGCGGTGAGGGGGGCGCTGTCGAGCGTCGCCAGGTTGTCGTCGAGCTGGGTCACACTGCTCGCACCGATCAGTGCGGATGTCACCTCCGGCACGCGGAGCACCCACGACAGCGCGAGCTGGGCGAGCGTCTGGCCACGCCCGAGGGCGATCTCCTGCAGCGCGCGAGCCCGGTCGAGGTACTCGGGCGTGAGGTTGCTCTCGTTCATCCAGCGACCTTCCGCCAGGCGGGAGTCGGCGGGGATGCCCGAGAGGTAGCGATTCGTCAGCAGCCCTTGGGCGAGCGGGGAGAAGACGATGCTGCCCATGCCGAGCTCGGCGAGCACGGGGAACAGGCCGTCATCCTCGATGTGGCGGTCGAACATGTTGTAGCGCGGCTGGTGGATGAGCAGCGGGACCTTGTGCTCGGCCAACGCCACGTATGCGGCGCGGGTCTGCTCGGCGTTGTAGTTGGAGATGCCGACATACAGCGCCTTGCCGGAGTGTACGGCGGTCGCGAGTGCGCCCATCGTCTCCTCGATGGGCGTCTCGGGGTCGGGACGGTGCGAGTAGAAGATGTCGAAGTAGTCGAGCCCCGTGCGCTTGAGCGACGCGTCGAGGGAGGAGAGCACGTACTTACGGGATCCGCCGTCTTGGTACGGGCCGTCCCACATGTCGTAGCCGGCCTTCGACGAGACGATGAGTTCGTCACGGTACGGGGCGAGGTCCTGGGCGAAGATCGTGCCGAAGTTGCTCTCCGCCGATCCGGGCGGCGGACCGTAGTTGTTGGCGATGTCGATGTGGGTGACGCCGCGGTCGAAAGCGCGCCGGATGATCGCCCTCTGGGTCTCGATGGGGCGGTCGTAACCGAAGTTGTTCCAGATGCCCAAGGAGATCTTCGGGAGCTTCAGGCCGCTGCGGCCCGAAGTCACGTAGTCGAGCTGGTCGTAGCGGTCTGGGTCGGCGTTGTACGGCATGTTCACAGCCTAGAGCCGCGGGCATCCGTCGTAATGTCCGTGCTTTTGGGAGTGTGGGGGCGTAACGTCGAAGGGCATTCGAAAGGAGCTCAACGATGAGCGACAAGACACTCACTGGCCAGACCTGGGTGGCCTTCGGGCCTGCAGGTGCCCTCGGTTCGATCCACGCAGTCGAGGACGGCTTCACTTTCAAACTGATCACGGACGACGACTTCCGCGCCGTGTACCCGACGCTGGTGGCGGCACAGGGGGCGCTCTACTCTGCACTGCTGCCCGGCTCCGAGTGGCCGGAGTTCCGGGAGCACTGACTCTCACCCTCCCCAGATCCGCTCGACGGCGATCGTTCCCCTGACCGGGGACGGTCGCCGTTCCAGCGTTCCCGCCCGGCCGACACTGGTTCTCAGCGGACCCCGGGGGCGTCCAACCCGGCACGAGTGTCGCACCCCGGGGTCCGCGCCCATCCATCCGAGACGGAGAACTCATGCCCGACATCATCACCCTCACGGGTCTCGTTGCGACGAACCCGCGCCACATCATGACTACCGAAGGACTGTCCATCACGTCATTCCGGCTCGCCTCCAGCCAGCGGCGCTTCGACAGGTCCCAGGAGAGGTGGGTCGATGCGGAGACCAACTGGTACACGATCACATCGTTCCGCCGGCTCGCGCTGAACTGCTCCACCTCGATCCTCAAAGGTCAGCGCGTGCTGGTCACGGGCAAGCTCCGCATCCGGGAGTGGGATACCGGAGACAGGGTCGGAACGACGATCGACATCGAGGCGGAGTCGATCGGCCACGACCTGTCGTGGGGTACGTCGACCTTCTCGAGGACCATCATGTCCACCGCTGCGCCCGAACAGCAGTTCGCGCCGGATTCGGAGAACTCGGAGGCGGCGGACGACGATCCCGATGCGACGGACCTGCGCGAACCCGAGAGGGAGGCCGGGTCCGAGCGCGAGCCTGAGGCCGACCTCGTCGCGGAGTTCGAGCCGACGCTTGTCGAGGAGTCGTTGCCGTTCTAGCGTCGCACTCAGCCGGCTCACCCTAGAATCGCTCAAGGCACCGCACGATCAGGTCGGTGCCCACAGGGGAGGGCAGCACAGTGGCCAAGCACACGGTGGCGGTGATCACGATGGCGATCGTGGGGGCGATCGCTCTCGCGGGATGCGTCCCGACCGAGCCGATGCCCGTACCCACCGCCGCATCCACAAAGCCCGCAGGAGAGAGTCCTGCGCCCAGCCCGACCGCGACCGAGCCCGCCGTGCCGGAGCTCGTCGAGGGCGGCACGGCAGCGGAGAACAAGCCGTACTTCGACTTGATCAACCAAGCCTTCCTCGTGTCGAACGGCAAGGGCACCGGACAGCTCATCATCGACAACCTCGTGGCAGCAGGGTTCCGCAAGCAGGACATGGAGCTCACTGCCGATCGCACGTCGATCGACCTCGAGGCCGACTCGATCTTCTTCTCCATCCGGCTGAAGGGGGAGTGTCTCGTGGGTGCGCTGAGGGTGTCGACGTATTCGAGCACGGTGGGCCCGCTCCTCGGCACGGGTAGCTGCCTCGTCGGGACCACCCGTCCCATCGACTGGTAGCCCTGTCGAAGGAGGTGGGGCCCGGGCTCTCCTAGAATCGTCCTATGGCCGAATTCATTTACTCCATGGTGCGCGCCCGCAAAGCGGTCGGCGACAAGCTCATCCTCGATGACGTCACCATGTCCTTCTTCCCCGGCGCCAAGATCGGCGTCGTCGGCCCCAACGGTGCCGGTAAGTCCACGATCCTCAAGATCATGGCCGGGCTCGACACCCCCAGCAACGGCGAGGCTCGCCTGAGCCCCGGCTACAGCGTGGGCATCCTCATGCAGGAGCCCGAGCTCGACGAGTCGAAGACCGTGCTGGAGAACGTGCAGGACGGCGTTCGCGCTATCAAGGACAAAGTCGACCGCCATGCCGCGATCGGCATGGAGATGGCCGAGCCCGACGCCGACTTCGACGCGCTGCTCGCCGAGATGGGTGCGCTGCAGGAGGACATCGACGCCGCCGACGCCTGGGACCTCGACTCCCAGCTCGAGCAGGCGATGGATGCGCTGCGCACCCCGCCTGGAGACTCGCCGGTGGCCAACCTCTCCGGTGGCGAGAAGCGCCGCGTCGCCCTGACCAAGCTCCTGCTGCAGAAGCCCGACCTCCTGCTCCTCGACGAGCCCACCAACCACTTGGACGCCGAGAGCGTGCTGTGGCTCGAGCAGCACCTCGCCAAGTACCCCGGCGCCGTGCTCGCCGTGACTCACGACCGGTACTTCCTCGACCACGTCGCCGAGTGGATCGCCGAGGTCGATCGCGGCCACCTCTACCCGTACGAGGGCAACTACTCGACCTACCTCGAGAAGAAGGCCCAGCGCCTCGAAGTGCAGGGCAAGAAGGACGCGAAGCTCGCCAAGCGCCTGAGCTCCGAACTCGAGTGGGTGCGCTCCAACGCCAAGGGGCGCCAGGTCAAGTCGAAGGCTCGTCTGGCGCGCTACGAGGAGATGGCGAACGAGGCCGAGAAGACTCGCGTTCTCGACTTCGAGGAGCTGGTCATCCCCGTCGGCCCCCGTCTCGGCTCGCAGGTGATCGACGCCAAGAACCTGAAGAAGGGCTTCGGTGAGCGCGTGCTCATCGACAACCTGAGCTTCACCCTCCCTCGGAACGGCATCGTCGGCGTCATCGGCCCCAACGGCGTCGGCAAGACGACGATGTTCAAGACGATCACGGGCCTCGAGCCGCTCGACTCGGGCGACCTCAAGATCGGCGAGACGGTCGACATCTCGTACGTCGACCAGGACCGCGGCGGCATCGACCCCAACAAGACCCTATGGGAGGTCGTGTCCGACGGCCAGGACTTCATCCAGGTGGGCAAGACCGAGATCCCGTCGCGCGGTTACGTGAGCCAGTTCGGTTTCAAGGGTCCCGACCAGCAGAAGAAGGCCGGCGTGCTCTCCGGTGGTGAGCGAAACCGCCTCAACCTCGCGCTCACGCTCAAGCAGGGCGGCAACCTCCTCCTGCTCGACGAACCGACCAACGACCTGGACGTCGAGACGCTCGGATCGCTGGAGAACGCGCTGCTCGAGTTCCCCGGTTGCGCCGTGGTCATCACCCACGATCGGTGGTTCCTCGACCGCATCGCCACGCACATCCTCGCCTACGAGGGCACCGAGGAGGACCCGGCGAACTGGTACTGGTTCGAGGGCAACTTCGAGTCGTACGAGGAGAACAAGATCGAGCGCCTCGGCCCCGACGCCGCAAAGCCGCACCGCTCCGCGTACCGCAAGCTCACCAGGGACTAATCATGACGAGGCTGCACGTCGCCATCCCCTTGCGGTGGAGCGACTTCGACGCCTACGCCCACGTCAACAACGCCGAGATGCTGCGCATCCTCGAGGAGGCGCGCATCCAGGCGTTCTGGCGACCAGACGAGGGCGCTGGGTTGGCAACGGCGATCCTGGATGCCCGTCCGGGCGCCGAGACGATCGGCCTGATCGCGCGTCAGGAGGTCGAGTACCTCGCGCCGATCCCGTACATGCGCTCGCCGATCGACATCGAGATGTGGATCGGCCGCCTCGGCGGTGCCAGCATCGAGATCTGCTACGAGATGTTCTCGCCCGAGGGCGTCACCCCGCGCATCCTCTTCACCAAGGCGGCAACCACGCTGGTGATGGTGAAGGCGGAGACTGGCCGCCCCGAGCGCATCACCGACAGCCTTCGCGAGGTCTGGGCGCCGTACATCGAGGAGCCGGTCAGGTTCACCAAGCGCGGCTAGCTACGACGGCACCCGCAGCGTGATCTCCTGCGCGACGGACGCCATGAGCACCCCGTCACGGCTGTAGATCCGGCCCTGGGAAAGACCGCGCCCTCCGACCGACGTCGGCGACTCCTGCACGTAGAGCATCCACTCGTCGACCCTGCCGAAGCGGTGCAGCCACATCGCGTGGTCGAGGCTCGCCACCTTCAGTCCGGGTGTCGACCAGGGCAGTCCGTGTGCCCGCAGCACCGACTCCTGGATGGAGAAGTCGCTCGCGTACACCAGCGCCGCGCGATGCAGGTCGGGGTCGTCGGGCATCGGGCCGATGGTCTTCAACCACACGGCCTGGTGGGGGAGGTTGCCGCCGTTGACGGTGAGGTAGACCGGGCTGGTCACGTAGCGGAGGTCGAACGCGCGACCGTGCGACCAGTCGCGGGCGACGGGATGCTCGATCCCCTCGAGCACGTCGGCGGCCGTCGGCAGCGACTCGGGGTCCGGAAGGTCCGTGGGCATGTCGATCTGATGGTCGAGGCCGCCGTCCTCGTCCTGGAACGACGCGATCATGGACAGGATCGGCTTGCCCTCCTGGTACGCCTGGGTGCGGCGGGTGGAGAACGAACGGCCGTCGTGGATGCGGTCCACGGAGAACGTGATGGGCAGGTCGATGTTGCCCGGCCGGAGGAAGTAACCGTGCATCGAGTGTGGGTGGCGTCCCGGTGACAGGGTGCGCTGTGCGGCGACAAGCGACTGGGCCAGCACCTGGCCGCCGAACACCCGGCCGTGGGGCATCCACTGCGATGGCCCGGTGAAGATGTCCTCGCTCGTGCGAGCGCCGGTGTCGGTGAGGTCGAGAGTCTCCAGCAGTCCGGTGAGTGGGTCGCTCATGCCCTGTAGTTTAGAAGACCTATGAGCCGCTCATTCACCCTCGTGGACTCCCTCGCCCTCGGCGACCTGCACGTGTTCCTCGGCCGGGCGCTGCGCGTGGAGGACGGTTCGGTGCGCCTCATCGCGGGATCGGGTGTTCTCGCGGTCTACGTCTCGGTGCTGCATCCGTCGGGACTCCTCGATGAGAGTCCCACCGTGCTCGGTCTGCGCACCTTCGCACTCACGACCCTCGAGGGGTCTGACGCGGACACGTTCGACGCGGTGGTGCCCGTGCGCTCCCTGCTGATGCGCGTGGAGAGTGTGCTCGAGGCCGCCCAGGAGGGCGAGCCCGTGACGGTGCGTCTTCCCCTCGAAGTGAACTCGGTGTCGTGGGCGGCGATCTCGCCTCCCCGCGGGGGCTGGTTGTCGCTCGACACCACGAGCGCCACGGTGCTGGACGCCGTCGCCCGCGCCGGCATCGACGCCGTCGCCGAGGCGATCCCGACCGGCACGGGAGAGCAGATCGTGCACAAGGTCCGCAGCGAGATCTGGGGCCGCCCGATCACCGGTTTCGACCACATTCCGTCCGGCGCGGCGTTCGCCGCGCTGAGCTTGGGATTCCTCGGGGAGGATGACTCGGTCGCGGTCTACGAGTCCGGTCCTTGGACGCGCCTCACCACGCGGCGCGGGCATGTGCTCGTCAAGCGCCGCGCTTGGTCGCTCGCGCGCTAGCTGTTGAGGTACGGCGCGAGCTGGGTCATCATCGACGACACCAGGGTGGCTGCCCAGACGAGTGCGATGATGCCGCCGAGCACGATCATCCCGATCGTCACCCACATGACGGCGATGCCCTGGCCTGTTCGGCGCCGGGTGACCACGGCGCGACCGATCGCGTAGACCGGGTAGCCGAGGATCGAGAAGAACGCCCACGCCCAGTGGAACGGGCTCGGTACGCCGGCGGCCCGCAGCCAGCGCCAGTCGAGGAACGAGAACACCACCACGAGGGCGGCGAGGATCCAACCGCCGAACACCAGGCCGAGGTACGTCGGCGAGGTGAACAGGGCGAACTGCAGCTGGGTCGACGAGTTGGGGTCGGTCGGATCCAGCGACGCGAAGTACTTGCTGAAGTCGAGAGTGAAGAGTAGCGGCAGCGTGAGGTACGGCAGGAACACCGCCAGCCAGATCCAGGCGTTGTATACCCTTGTGCCGGCCGGCGCCGTCAGCGCCGGAGCCACGGCCGCGGTGTAGGGCTGCTCGAGGGTCTCGGTCCAGCCCGAGCCGTCCCACCAGCGCTTGTGCGGTCCACCCGCGGGGTCCGGGTACCAGCCAGCTGGTGTCGTCATCGTGCGCCTTCCGTCCGGTGCAGCCGTACAACCGGGATGACCCGGTCGGTCTTCTCCTGGTACGCCGCGAAGCCGGGTGCGCGCTTCGCGAAGCGCGCATACAGCTCGTTCCGCAGAGTGGGCTCGACGGTCTCCGCGGTGGCGTCGAAGGTCTCGATCCCGTCGTCAGTCGACTGCTCGACCGATACGGCGGGGTTGCTCGTCAGGTTGTGGAACCAGCCGGGATGCTCGTCCGCGCCGGATTTCGATGCGATCACGAAGAGGCCCTCGGGCTCCGTGAAGTACATCATCGGCGAGACGCGCTCCTTGCCGGACTTCGCTCCGGTGGTGTGCAGCAGCAGGAGGTGCGAGCCCGCGAACGGACCTCCGACCACCCCGTCGTTCTCCCGGAACTCCGAGATGATCCTGTCGTTCCAGTCGCTCATTCCACCAACGCTACCGCTCGGCCGGCCGTGCGCCCGGTGAACAGGCACCCGCCGAGGAACGTACCCTCGAGCGAGCGGTAGCCGTGGATGCCCCCGCCGCCGAACCCGCTCGCCTCGCCGGCGGCGTACAGGCCGACGATCGGTTCGCCATCCTGGCCGAGGGCACGGCCGCTCAGGTCGGTCTGGATCCCACCGAGGCTCTTGCGCGTGAGGATGTGCAACTTCACCGCGATGAGGGGTCCGGCTGAGGGATCGAGGATCGCGTGGGGCTTGGCCACCCGGATCAGCCTGTCGCCCCGGTAGTGACGGGCCTGCCGGATCGCGGTGATCTGCGCATCCTTGGAGAAGTCGTTGACGAGCTGACGGTCGCGCCCCTCGATCTCGGACCGGACGAGCCCTGCGTCGATCACGACTTCCGGGGATTTCGCCTGCATGCCGGCGATGAGGGCCTCGAGCGTGTCGGCGACCACGAAGTCCTCGCCCTTCTCCTTGAATGCCTCGACCGGACCGGTTGCCCCCTTGCCCAACCGCTGCTTCACGAGCTCGCGCACGCTCCTGCCGGTGAGGTCCGGATTCTGCTCGCTGCCCGAGAGCGCGAACTCCTTCTCGATGATCGCCTGCGTCAACACGAACCACGAGTACTCGTAGCCGGTGGACGCGATGTGCTCGAGGGTGCCCAGCGTGTCGAAGCCCGGGAAGAGGGGCACTGGCAGGCGCTTGCCCGTGGCATCCAGCCAGATGCTCGACGGCCCGGGGAGGATACGGATGCCGTGGTGCTCCCACACCGGTGCGTAGTTGGTGATCCCCTCGACGTAGTGCCACATGCGGTCACCGTTGACGAGACGGGCTCCCGCCCGCTCGGCGATCCCTAGCATCCGGCCGTCGACATGGGCGGGAACCCCGCTGAGCATGTGCTTCGGCGGGGTGCCCATCGACGCCGGCCACTGGTCGCGCACGAGGTCGTGGTTCCCGCCGATACCCCCGCTCGTCACGATGGTCGCGATCGCGCGCTCCTCAAAGGAGCCGACCGCGTCGCGGTTGCTCGGGGCGCCGCGTTCCGCATCGTCGTCCGCCAGAACCGTGCCGCGTGCGCCGACCACAGCACCCTCCTCGAGAATCAACTCGTCGACCCGGTGGCGGAACTTGAGGGTCACGAGCCCCGAGGCGACACCCTCCCGCACGATCTTCACGAACGGTTCGAGCACTCCGGGGCCGGTGCCCCAGGTGATGTGGAAGCGCGGCACGGAATTGCCGTGGCCGCTGGAGGTGTAGCCGCCGCGCTCGGCCCATCCGACGACGGGGAAGAACGAGACCCCCTTCTCGCGCAGCCACGAGCGCTTCTCGCCCGCCGCGAACTCGAGGTAGGCCTCGGCCCACTTTCGGCCCCACTCGTCCTCCTCGCGGTCGAACCCTGCGCTGCCGAACCAGTCGGCGCGCGCGAGTTCGTAGGAGTCCTTGATACCCATGCGGCGCTGCTCGGGCGAGTCGATGAGGAACAGCCCGCCGAACGACCACCAGGCCTGGCCGCCGAAGCTCGCCTCCGGCTCCTGCTCGAGTATCGTGACGGGCTTGCCTGCCGCCACGAGCTCGGAGGCGGCAACGAGACCGGCGAGGCCTGCGCCGACCACGACGGCGTGCGGGGATACGGATGCGGGTGCCACGGGTAAGACTCCTTCGTCTGACTGACCGTTCGAGGCTATCCGATGGTCTTGCTTGCCACGCGGTGGTTCCGTGACTAGCGTCGAGTCGAACCCGGGCAACGAGGCCCGGGCCCAGCCACGGTGCAATCCACCACGGCTGTGAGTGATGCTCCGTCACGGCCACCAGCCCACCGGAGCGGATCGGAGTGAGCATGTCGTCAGTTGCCTTTGACACCGCGTCCGTAGCGGAGGCGTACCAGCGCTACCTCGAACCGGTGCTGTTCGCCCCCTGGGCGCACCGCCTCGTCGCTTATGCCGGCGTGGAGCCGGGCGATGTCGTGCTCGACCTCGCGTCCGGCACGGGAGCGGTCGCCCGGGTTGCCGCCCGATCTGCCGGTCTCGACGGCGCAGTGATCGCGAGCGATGTCAGCCCAAGGATGCTCGCCCTCGCGTCCTCGTCTGCTCCTCGCTCGGCGCCGATCAGCACGCTCGTGAGCCCCGCCGCCGCCCTCGACCTCCCGGATGCCTCGGTGGATGTCGTGCTGTGCCAGCAGGGCCTGCAGTTCGTGCCGGACGCGACGGCCGTCTTGCGGGAGTGCCTTCGCGTGCTGCGGCCGGGCGGCACCGTGTCGGTGTCGGTGTGGGCGTCGGGGGAGCGGCTCGACCCCTTCGATGTCTACGCCGAAGCGCTTCAGTGGGATGCGGTGACGGCCGGATCCGACCGCGCTTTTACGAACGATTCCGTGGAGATGTCGGTGCTCGATGTCGTCGACACGATGCTCCTCGCGGGCGCCACGAACGTGGCGGCGACCCGGCAGGAGTTGACGGTGCGCTGGCCGACGGTCGACTCCGAGGTCGCGGCGCTCTTCGGCACCCCGTTCGGCGCGTACGTCGGACGGCTGCCGGCCGAGCGGCGGGAGCGGGTCCTCGTCGAGATCGGAGACCGGCTGAGCCGCGACGGCCGGACGGTTGAGCACATCACGACGTCGGTGGTAGCCAAAGGATCCAAGCCCTGACCGGGAATAGTCCTCATCGTTAGTTGTTGCTACAACAAACGAAAGGATCCACCCATGACCATCGTCGTCACCGGCGCGACCGGCCACCTCGGCCGTCTCATCGTCGAAGCCCTCCTCCGCAACGGAACCCCCGCGAGCGACATCGTCGCGGCCGGGCGCAACACCGACAACCTGGCGGACCTCGAGTCAGTGGGGGTGGGGGTCGCGAAGATCGACTACAACGACGCAGCGTCGCTCGACGCCGCCTTCGCCGGTGCCGAAACACTCATGCTGGTGTCCGCGAGCGATCCGGGTCAGCGCTTCGCGCAGCACAAGGCCGCGATCGACGCCGCCGTGCGGGCGGGGGTCGCCCGCATCGTCTACACGAGCGCGACGAACGCCCTCGAGTCGACGCTGATCCTGGTCCCCGACCACAAGGCGACCGAGGAGTACCTTGCGACCGCGGGAGTTCCCTTCACCGTGCTACGCAACAACTGGTACCACGAGAACTACGACGGCACGGTAGCGCAGGCGCGCGCGACGGGCACGATCGTCACGAGCACCGGCGAGGGCCGCGTGGCGAGTGCCTCACGGGCCGACTACGCGGATGCCGCAGCCGTCGTCCTCGTCGACGACTCGCACAACGGCAAGGTGTACGAGCTGTCCGGTGACACGGCCTGGGACTTCGCGGAGTTCGCGGCCGCCGCCTCGATGGCCTTCGGCGCCGACGTCACGTTCGAGAGTGTCACGCCCGAGTCGCACACCGAGATCCTCATCGGCGTCGGTCTCGACGCCGGCACGGCAGGGTTCGTGGTCGCCCTCGACGGCAACATCCGCGACGGCGTCCTCGGCACCCCGACGAACGACCTCTCCACCCTCATCGGTCGCCCGACGACCACGCTCGCGCAGTACCTGGCCGCAGCCGGGTGACCCGCGTTCTACTCGTCGAAGGTTTCTACTCGTCGAACGTGTTGACCATCGCGTGCGCGGCCCGGTCCAAGTAGGCCCACAGCGTCGCGTCCTGCAACGGCGGCAGCTCGAGCGTGTCGAGCGCGGCCCGCATGTGCGTGAGCCAGCGGTCTCGGGCGGCCGGGTTGACCTTGAACGGCATGTGGCGCATGCGGAGGCGAGGATGCCCGCGCTCCTCGCTGTACGTCGTGGGGCCTCCCCAGTACTGCTCGAGAAAGCCGGTCAACCGCTGGATCGCGCCCTCGAGGTCGGGCTGCTCCGGGTACATGGGCAGCAGCACCTCGTCACTGGCAATTCCCACGTAGAAGGCGCGCACGAGCTTCTCGAACGTCGGCCGACCGCCGACCTGCTCCCAGAAGTTGCCCTGCACGGCCTCACCGCCCGGGCTCATCCGGAGGGTCACCGGGTTCGGTTCGTGCCCGCTCATTCGCTGCCCTTCTGCTGCACCGCGACCGGCTTCGTGCGCGGAGGGCGGGCGCCGCGAACACTCGCGGCTCCTTCGGCACCGGTGAGCACGATCGAATTCAACGAGGGAAGCTTGACGCCCATCTCGTCCAGCGCGCGCTTGAGGCGGGCGCGCAACTCGCGGGCCACGTCATCCTTCGATGCCGAGGCGGTCTTGACCACCAGGCGCAGCACGATCGCCTCGCCGGAGATCGACTCGATGCCCCAGATCTCGGGCTTCTCAAGGATGCGCGTGCGCCACTTCGTGTCGCCCGCGAGGCTCTTCGCCGTGGAGAGCACCTTCTCCTGCACCGCGTCGAGATCGGACTCGTAGGGCACCGCGAGGTCGACGATCACGCGCGCCCAGCCCTGGGACATGTTTCCGACGCGCAGGATCTCGCCGTTTCGCACGAACCACAGGGTGCCGTTCACGTCTCGCACCTGCGTGATACGGATGCCCACGCCCTCGACCACGCCGGTGGCGGGTCCGAGGTCCACGACATCGCCGACACCCAGCTGGTCCTCGGAGACCATGAACAAACCGCTGAGCACGTCCTTGACGACGTTCTGCGCGCCGAAGCCGAGGCCGGCGCCGAGAGCGGCGGTGATCAGTGCGAAGGCCCCGGTCGCGTTCGGCACGAGCGTCGTGAACAGCACGAGCACGGTCACGATCACGATCGCTGCGGTCACGATGTTGCCGAGCACGCTGCCGAGCGTCTTCGTGCGCTGCACGATCCGCACGGCGGCGAGCGGCGACATCAGCAGCGCCTGGGTGTCTTCGAAGTTCTGCTTCTTCTTGGCGCCGTTGACGATGCGGTCGACCACGCGGTTGATGACGAACAGGAGGATGCCCCGGAGGATCAGGGCACCCACGAGCACGAAGAACACCGTGAAGAGGTGCCAGTCCGCATCGAAGTCCTTCAGGTTCTGGAAGAACACCGCCCAGTCGAATGTCATCAGAGGGCGTCGCGCTCCTGTGCCTTGAGGGCACGTTCCACCCCGGCGAGGTTCTCGATCACCAGGCGGCGCAGCGCCGGGGTCTCGGGATTCGCGTCGAGCCAGGCGTTCGTGGCATCCACGAGTGCCTGCGAGGCGAGCGGGGACGGGTAGAGACCGGAGACGACGTACTCGGCGATCTTGTACGAACGATTCGCCCAGATGTCGTTGAGTATCGCGAAGTACGGCGCGACGAGCGACTCGAGTACCGACGGGTCGTTGACGTGCAGGTAGCCCATCGTCACCATCCGCACGATCGCGTTCGGTAGGGCGTCCGTCGTGACGAGCGAGTCGAACGCGGCGCGCTTGCCTCGCTCGGTCGGGATCGTCGCGTGCGCGCGGGCCGCGGCCTGGGCGCCGTTGGAGGTGTTGTCGCCCGCGAGCTCGGCGTCGATCTCACCAGCGTCGGCCGCCCCGTTGAGAACGAGGCCCTCGAGGATCTCCCACCGCAGGTCGGTGTCGATCTCCAGGTCGTCGAGCACCACGGAACCGTCGAGCAACCCGCGCAGCGTGGCGACGTGGTCGGGGGTCGAAGCGATGTTGGCGAAGAACTTGGCGAACTGGAACTGCGAGTCCGAACCGGCCGGGGCCTCCTGGGCCAGCGCCCAGAGGCCGTCTCCGACCACCTCGATCGTCTCGGCCCGCTTCGAGGGGGTCACGTAGTAGCGAGCGACCTGCGTCAGCTGGGAGAGCGTTGTCCGGATGGTGGTGGACTCGGTCTCCGCGGCGATGTTGTTGAGGACCAGCTGCACGTAATCGCGCGGGCCGGCCTCCGCGTCGCGCGTGGCATCCCAGGCAGCACCCCACACGATGGAGCGCGCGAGCGGGTCGGAGATGTCGGCGAGGTGCTCCATGGCGATCGCGAGCGACTGGTCGTCAAGGCGGATCTTCGCGTACGCGAGGTCGTCGTCGTTCACGAGCACGAGGTCAGGACGGCCCTGGCCGACGAGCTGCGGCACATCCGTGCTCACGCCATCGACGTCGATCTCCACGCGGTGCTCGCGCACCAGCTTGCCGTCGCGCAGGTTGTAGAACCCGATCGCGAGGCGGTGCGGTCGGATGGTGGGGTAATCGGCCGCAGCCTCCTGCTGGACGACGAACGAGGTGATCGTGCCGTCGGCCGTGGTCTCGATGAGCGGGCGGAGTGTGTTGACTCCGGCCGTCTCGAGCCACAGCTTGCTCCAGGTGCCGAGCTCCCGGCCGCTGGTCTTCTCGAGCTCCGTGAGGAGGTCAGAGAGTTCGGTGTTGCCGTACTGGTGCTTCTTGAAGTAATTGGCGACGCCGAGCATGAACTCCGGCAGGCCGACCCACGCGACGAGCTGCTTGATGACCGAGCCGCCCTTCGCGTACGTGATGCCGTCGAAGTTGACCTGCACGTCCTCGAGGTCGTTGATCGTCGCCACGACGGGGTGGGTCGACGGGAGCTGATCCTGGCGGTACGCCCAGCTCTTCTCCATCGCCTGGAAGGTGGTCCAGGCCTCGGTCCACTCGGTGGCCTCGGCCGTCGCCAGCGTGGATGCCCATTCCGCGAAGCTCTCGTTGAGCCACAGGTCGTTCCACCACTTCATGGTGACGAGGTCGCCGAACCACATGTGGGCGAGCTCGTGCAGGATCGTCACCACGCGACGCTCCTTGATGGCGTCGGTGACCTTGGACCGGAACACGTAGCTCTCGGTGAAGGTGATCGCGCCCGCGTTCTCCATCGCACCCGCGTTGAACTCGGGAACGAAGAGCTGGTCGTACTTCTCGAAGGGGTACGCGTAGTCGAAGTGCTTCTCGTAGAACTCGAAGCCCTGCTTCGTCTTCTCGAAGATGTAGTCGGAGTCGAGGTACTGGCTCAGCGACTTCCGGGCGAAGATACCGAGGGGGATGACCCGGCCGTCGCTCGAGGTGAGTTCGTCGGTGACCGACACGTACGGCCCGGCGACGATCGCGGTCACGTAGCTCGAGAGGATCGGGGTGGGGGCGAACTCCCACGACGCGACGTCGCCGGACGCGACCGGCTCGGGGGTGGGGGAGTTGCTGACGACCGCCCAGTTGGCCGGTGCCGTCACCGTGAACTGGAACGTCGCCTTGAGGTCGGGCTGCTCGAACACCGCGAACACGCGGCGGCTGTCCGGAACCTCGAACTGGGAGTACAGGTAGACCTCGTCGTCGACCGGGTCGACGAAGCGGTGCAGGCCCTCGCCGGTGTTCGTGTACGCCGCGTCCGCAACGATCTCGAGCACGTTCTCCGTGCGCAGCTCGGGCAGCTGGATGCGCACGCCATCGCTCACGAGGGCGGGTTCTAGCGACTCGCCGTTGAGCGTCACCGAGTGGACGGTGCGGGTGATCGCGTCGATGAAGGTGGCAGAGCCCTCCTCCGCGGTGAAGGTCACGCGCGTGGTGCTGCCGAAGGTCTCCGGGCCGGTAGTCAGGTCGAGCGCGACCTCGTAGCTCGTGACATCCACGAGCGCCTTTCGCTCCTGTGCTTCGACTCTCGTGAGGTTCTCTCCTGGCACCGCATGCTCCTTCGCTCGATCGGATCGTGTCCGACCACCAAGCCTAACGGGACGTACGCGAGCGTGGCTGGGTGCCCGCTACGCTGAAAGTTCACCGAACATCGGAGCGCGCCCATGGCCGACGAGAACACCCCCGAGATTCCCACCCCGGATGCCGCGGCCGCACCCACTCCTCCGGTCGAGCCGACCGTGACCCCGGTCGAGCCGGCTGTCGACCCGGCTGTCGCGCCGGTCGACCCGGCTGTCGCGCCGGTCGACCCGGCTGTCGCGCCGGTCGACCCCGCTGTCGCGCCCGCGCAGCCCGTCGACCCCGCGTATGCCGCTCCGCCCGCCCCCAAGAAGCGCAAGGTCTGGCCGTTCCTCGTCGGCGGCGGAGTGGTGCTCATCCTCGTCATCGTCGGCATCATCGTGGGCGTCGTGGCCCTCCTCGGCGCGTTCGGCGGCGACCCCAAGAAGACGGTCACCGACTACGACCTGTCGTTCAAGAACTCCGATTGCGACCTTTTCACGAGCACGACCACCGACCAGTTCCAGGACAGCTTCTTCGGCGGCGATTTCAGCTGCGACGACTTCGTCGAGAACGCCGACGCCCTCACGGTCGACGGCGTCTATGCGTACGACGTGACCGTCGTCATCTCGTCGATCGACGGCGACACCGCCGAGGTCGTCACCAACGAGGTCGACAGCTCCACCGGGGAGGACGTCGACTTCACCCTGCGCTACTACCTCGTCAAGGATGGCGGCAACTGGCTGATCGACGGCATCGAGAACGAGACGCCCGAGTAGTCGGGCACTCGCGCTCGAGCATCCATCGACCGTTCTGTCTCCGGAGAAACTCGCTCTCAACCTCATGCGTTGCGCGAACACGGCGTGGCACCGAGAAACTCCGGAGAAGCGCGGCGCAAGAACGGCAGCGCGGCACCGGAACGGCAGCGCCGCGCCGGAACGGTAAGCGGTGCGGCTCAGCGGACGGGGGCGAGCTCCGGCTCGGTGACCGTGGGGCGCAGCGCCGCCTCGGCAGCCTCGATGGTGTCGCGGAGGAGAGCGAAGAGCCGGGCATCCGTGTCGTCGACGCACGCGAGGGCGATACCGGTGGTCGCCGTGTGGACGATCGCCTCCTGCGTGCGCGCCGTTGCGCGCGGGGTGATGCGAGTCGAGCCGAGGTAGGTGCGCGCCCAGCGCTCGATGTCCGGAGCCTGCGCGAACGCGTTGCGCGTGGCCTCGCCGGGATTCGAGTCGAATGCGATGAGGGCCACCGAGAGGGCGCGCTGGCGCTCCATGCTGGCCACAGGCAGGGCGGCGCGTGCGGCGCCGAGCGCGATCGACATCCCGAAGTCGGGGTCGTCGGTCGTGAGTCCCACGACGCGCGGGATGTACGACACCAGCCGCGACCGGGAGGTGTCGCTCAACAGGTCGTTGATGTCGCGGGCCAGCGCGGCAAGGGTCGCGTTGGTGCAGGCCGGATGATCGCTCCACCGTTCGCCGGCGAGGAAGGAGGCGAACTCCATGAAGCAGGCGCCCTGTTTCGGGTTTCGGTGTCGACCGGGGGAGAGGATGGGGACGCCCTCGGGCATACGGTTCGTTCGGCGGTTCATGATGACCCCTTCCCTACGAAAAGTGCTTAGGTCCAGTGTGCGCCTGACCGGTGTCCCTGCGCCAGAGGGATGACGCCCGCACTCCCTAAACTTGGAGCCATGCGCATCCACATCGCGACGGACCACGCCGGCCTCGAGTTCAGCGAAGACCTCCAGCAGCATCTGCGCAGCGCGGGCCACGAGGTCGTCGACCACGGTCCGGCCAGCTACGACCCGTTGGACGACTACCCGAGCTTCTGCATCAACGCAGCCATCGCCGTCGTGGCCGATCAGGCCGTGGGCATCGAGTGCCTCGGCATCGTCTTCGGTGGGTCCGGCAACGGCGAGCAGATCGCCGCGAACAAGGTGACGGGCGCTCGCGCGGCACTCGTCTGGAGCGAGTCGACCGCCCTCCTCGCCCGCCAGCACAACGACGCCAACCTCATCTCGATCGGCGCGCGCCAGCACACGGTGGAGGAGGCGAAGCACTTCATCGATGTCTTCATCGCCGAGCCGTTCTCGGGGGAGGAGAGGCACGCCCGCCGAATAGCCCAGCTCGCGGAGTTCGAGGCCACGGGGCAGATCCAGGGGCACACGATCGATGCCTGAGGGTCATTCCGTCCATCGGATCGCGCGCCAGTTCGCCCTGCACTTCGTGGGGCGTGACGTCGCGGCGTCCTCGCCCCAGGGCCGGTTCGCCGCCGGTGCCGCGCAGATCGACGGCCACGTGATGACGCAGGCGATCGCGGTGGGCAAGCAGATGTTCCTCGAGTTCGACAACGGCCTCTGGCTGCGCGTGCATCTCGGCATCTACGGCGCCTGGGACTTCGCGGGCGATGTCACCGCCGACGCCACTATGGCCTCGTCGAACGGCCGCATGGGCCAGACCAACCAGAAGGGCACGGTGGTGGGGGCGTTCGAAGACTCCCTGAGCTCCATCGGCGCACCACGGCGAACGCGGTTGAGGATGGCCGAGCAGGAGGTCGAGGGCACCATCGACGTCTTCCCGCCCGAGCCGATCGGTGCGGTGCGGGTGCGTCTGCTGACGGACATCACGTGCGCCGACCTGCGCGGACCGACCGCGTGCGAGATCCTCCACCCAGAGGAGGTGCAGGCAGCGATCAACAAGCTCGGTCCCGACCCCATCCTCGACCCCGGCAAGGCGGCGGAGGACCGGTTCGTCGAGAAGGTGCTCAAGAAGCCGACCCCGATCTGCCTCCTGCTCATGGACCAGACAGTGGTGGCCGGAATCGGCAACGTGTACCGCGCGGAGCTCCTCTTCCGCGCCCGGCTCAACCCGCACATCCCCGGCCGTGACCTGCCCGAGGCGACGGTACGCGCGCTCTGGAAGGACTGGGCGAAGCTGCTGAAGATCGGCGTCGAGACCGGTCAGATGATGACGATGGACGGGCTCAGCAAGGAGGCCTACGACGGCGCCATGGCGAGCCGCGCGGACCGGCACTGGGTCTACCACCGCACCGGGGAACCGTGCCGCGTCTGCGGAACGCCCATCCTCATGGAGGAGATCGGCGGCCGCAAGCTGTACTGGTGCCCCGTGGACCAGGCATGAGGCACACCCCCAGCTTCCTGCTGACCGACCCCGACGAGGTGAAGCGGCTCATCCGCGAGAATCCCTGGGCGACGATCGTCTCCCACACGTCGAGCGGCCTCGTCGCGTCCCACTACCCCGTGATCCTCGAGGCGACCGAGGACTCGATCAGCATCGTCAGCCACGTGGGCCGGCCCGACGAGAAGCTGCACGAGCTCGGCCAGCACGAGGTGCTCGTGATCATCCAAGGTCCGCACGGCTACATCTCGCCCGGGTGGTACCGCGACGAGAAGTCCGGTTTCGTGCCAACGTGGAACCACGTCACCGCCCACCTGTACGGCGTGCCGCAGTTGCTGTCTGACGCAGAGAACTTCGAGGTGCTCGACCGGCTTGTCGACCATTTCGAGGAGAGGATGCCCGAGCCGGTGTCCCTCGACATCGACGAGCAGGCGGCTCGCCGCATCGCCCTCGGCACCATCGGGCTGCGGCTCGTGGTGACGCGCTTCGACGCTCGCGCGAAACTCAGCCAGAACAAGGCGCCGGAGGTCGTGGACCGCATCATCGACGAACTGCAGGCGGGAGAGCAGTACTCGAATCAGGATCTCGCCCGTGAGATGCGGCGCGTGCACGGCCATGATCCTCAGTAACGTCCGACTCGGCGGACAGGTGGTCGACCTCCGGATCGAGCAGGGACTCATCTCCGAGGTAGGCGCGGGGCTCGGATCCGACATCGATTTCGAGGGCCGCTGGGTGTCCCCTGGTCTGTGGGACCACCACACCCACTTCACCCAGTGGACCCTCACGTCGCAGCGGCTCGATTTGTCGACGGCGAGCTCCGCGCGCGAGGCGGCCGCGATCGCGGGCCGGGCCTCGGGCGATGCGGGAATCATCGTGGGCGCGAACTTCCGTGATGCGATGTGGTCAGACGCTCCCACTCGCGAGCTCCTGGACGCCACGACGGGCGACGTTCCCACGGTTCTGGTATCCGGTGACCTGCACTGCGTATGGCTCAACTCGTCGGCGCTGCGGCAGTTCGGTCACGCCGGTCACCCGACCGGCCTGCTCGCCGAAGACGACGCCTTCGAGATCCACAATCGCCTCGCGACAATGCCCGAGGAGACCGTCGACGGCTGGGCCCGCTCCGCAGCCGAGGCGGCAGCCCGCCGCGGTGTCGTCGGCATCGTCGACCTCGAGATGGCGTGGAACCTCGGCCACTGGCAGCGCCGTATCGCGGCGGGTCACGACGCGCTCCGGGTGGAGTTCGCCGTCTACACGCAGGACCTCGACCGCGCTATCGCCGAAGGGATGCGCACCGGCCAGTCCCACGGGGACCTGCTCACGATGGGCCGCTACAAGGTCCTCTCCGACGGGTCGCTCAATACCCGCACCGCCTACACCTGGGAGCCCTACGAAGACGGGACGCACGGCATGCTCACCGTGCCGCCTGAGACGCTGCTACCCCTGATGAAGCGCGCCTCCGACGCCGGCATCATTCCCGACGTCCACGCGATCGGCGACCACGCCAACACGCTCGCCCTCGACGCGTTCGAGGAGCTGGGCATCCCCGGCCGCATCGAGCACGCCCAGTTGCTCGCGGAGACCGACTACCCGCGGTTCGCGAAGCTTGGCGTGGACATCAGCGTGCAGCCGGAGCACGCCATGGACGACCGGGACGTCTCGGAGAAGTTCTGGCCCGGGCGCACCCAGCGGTTGTACGCGTTCCGCAGCCTGCTCAATGCGGGGGCCACCCTCGTGTTCGGTTCCGACGCGCCCGTCTCGCCACTCGACCCGTGGGTCGGCATGGCGGCAGCCGTGACGCGAGAGCGCGATGGGCGCGCGCCCTGGCATCCCGAGCAGCGTGTCACCAACGCCGAGGCACTCGCGGCATCGACTCGCACGACCGTGGAGGTGGGCCAGCCCGCCGACCTCGTCATCACGGAACTGGACCCGCTCACCACGACGGGCGACGAGCTGCGACGGATGCCCGTGGCGGCGACCATCCTCGGTGGCAGGTTCACCTTTAACGACAGTTGAGCCTGTCGAAATCCACCACGGGGGCAGATTTCAACAGGCTCAATCAGTGAGCGGATTACTTGGTCGCGAGGTGCGCGAACAGGAACCAGCGGTCCTTCTCGAGGCCGCGGGCGATCTCGATGGCCACGTCCTGGCTGACGGCGTCGAGCGTGGCGAGCTCGTCGACGGCGGTACGCACGGTGACGAGGGTCGCGTCGATCGAGGCGATGACCTCGGCGATCACGGCGTCCGACTGCTGGAATCCGGCGGTCATGACGGGCGTGGTGGTGCGGGTGCCGACGGTCTGGATGCGCGCGTCGATCGGGAGGCCGAGGGCGACGACGCGCTCGGCGGCGGTGTCGGCGTAGTCGCGGGCGTGGTCGACGATGGAGTCGAGGAGCTCGTGCACGGCCTGGAAGTTCGCGCCCCGCACGTGCCAGTGGGCCTGCTTGCCGTCGACGTAGAGCGCGGTGAGGTCGGTCACGACCGGGCCGAGGAACTGGGCCGCACCGGACGAGATGTCGGGGTCTACGGAGGTCTGGGGTACTGCCTTGATTTCAGTCATTGTGTGACTCCTTTGCTCTTCTGTGTCCAACGTTAGCCACCCACGAACATTCCGCAAGCAAGGGAAGGCGACGCTAACCGGGGGTGGGGTTAGCCCCCTCAGCCTTCCGTGAGGCTGCCGGATGGGGCGCGGGGGAGCGGTTCGAGAGGCTGTAATCCCGGCACAATGGAGGACACACTCATGAGCACTGACACCACGACCCCGCGCGGCACCGCCTACGGGCGCCTGTGGGCGCGCGCCCCCAAGGAGGTGCTCTACCTCTTCGTCGCCTTCCCGATCGCACTCGCGGGGTTCATCGTGACGATCACGCTGTTCACGAGCGGCCTCGGCACGATCGTCACCTTCTTCATCGGGGTAGTGCTCATCATCGCGGCGCTCTACGTCGCCCGGGGTTTCGGGCTGGTCGAGCTCGCGCTGCTCCGCTGGACCGGCCAGACCGCCATCGAGAAGCCCGAATGGCAGGATGCCCGTGCTCGCACCGGCTTCTTCGGCTGGCTGCGTGCCGTACTCGGTAACGGCCACTACTGGTTGTACCTCCTGTACGTCATGGTGATCGACTTCATCCTGAAGGTGGTCACGTGGTCGATCATGATCACGTGGGTGGCGGTGGGGCTCGGCGGGCTCACGTACTGGTTCTGGGACGGCTTCATCCCCGAGGGCGACAGTGACTTCTACCTCACCGACGTGATCCTCGACCGTTTCGGCATCGAGTCGACCAACCCGCATCTCGCGGACAACCTGCTCAACTTCGTGTTCGGCATCGTCTTCGTGCTGACCCTCCCGTTCATCAGCCGTGGTCTCACGAGCCTGCACTGGCTGATCGCCCGCGGCATCCTCGGTGCGTGGCGCTCGGACGCCCTCCAGCGCGAGGTGATCACCCTCAACGAGTCCCGGGGTGCCGCTCAGTCGGCCGAGGGACACTCTCTGCGACGACTTGAGCGCGACATCCACGACGGTCCTCAGCAGCGCCTCGTGCGCATGCAGATGGACCTCGCCGCCGCCGACCGGCAGCTCGACGACGATCCCGCCCGGGCCCGCGAGCTCATCGCCGAGGCCATGCAGCAGTCGAAGGACGCCCTCGAGGAACTGCGTGCTCTGTCGCGCGGCTTCGCGCCGCCCATCCTCCTCGACCGCGGGCTCGTCGCCGCTCTCGAGTCGGCCGCCGTGCGCAGCTCGATCCCCACGAGGGTCGTGAGCGAACTCCCCGGTGACGTCGAGCTGCCGCAGGAGATCGAGCGCAACGCCTACTTCGTCGCCTCGGAGGCCTTGGTGAACGCCGCGAAGCACTCGGGCGCCACAGACATAGAGGTGCGCGTGACGATGCGCGTCGACGACCGGAGCTGGCTCGACGTGAGCGTCACGGACAACGGTTCGGGAGGCGCATCCGTCGTCGCCGGCCACGGAATCGCCGGTCTCGAGGAGCGTCTGCGCGGTCTCGGGGGGACCCTCGAGGTGCTCAGCCCGGCCGGCGGTCCCACGGTCGTTGCGGCGCACCTGCCCGTCACGACGGCGGCCGTGAGCTCGGTCGCGCCCTAGTCTGGGGGAATGTCGAGCCCCCTTCGCGTTGTCGTCGCCGATGATTCGGTGCTGCTGCGCGAGGGGCTCGTTCGCGTCCTGGTCGAGGCGGGCTTCGACGTCGTCGGATCGTATGGCGATGCGATCGGTCTGCTGGCCGAGCTGGAGTCCCTCTCGCCCGACCTCGTCGTGCTCGATGTGCGCATGCCGCCCACGTTCAGGGACGAAGGGGTGCGGGCGGCGATCAGCGCCCGTGCGGCGATGCCGAGGGTGGGCATCCTTCTGCTCTCGCAGTACGTCGAGGTCGCCTACGCGCAGGAGCTGCTCTCGGGCGGCAGCGGCGGGATCGGCTACCTGCTCAAGGACCGGGTGGCGTCCCTCGCCGAGCTGAAGGACGCCGTCGAACGCATTGCGGCGGGCGGGACGGTGCTCGACCCCGAGGTCGTCGCGCAGCTGCTGGGGCGCCGACAGGATCCGCTCGCGGCGCTCACCCCGCGCGAGCGCGAGGTGATGGCGCTCATGGCCGAAGGGCGCACGAACGCCGCGATCGGTGCTGCCCTAGTGATCGGGGTGGGTGCCGTCGAGAAGAACGTGACGGCGATCTTCCAGAAGCTCGGGCTCGACGACTCAGGGACCGACCACCGGCGGGTGCTCGCGGTGCTGGCCTGGCTGCAGCGCTAGCGGCTAGCGGAGTGCGGCGAGGCGGCTACCCACAGACCTGAGGTCGCGCATCCGTCGCTCGAAGGTCACCGCGACGAAGATGATGATCGTGCCGCCGACCACCGCCCAGACCCACCACTCGGTGACCTGGTAGACCGCGGCGATCTGCGGTGAGACGAGCACGATCACGGAGCCCAGCACGAGCGGTGCCTGCAGCCTCAGAACGGCGACCACGACGATCGCCATGACGCAGACGGATCCGATGTCGACCAGACGCCAGACGGAATCGTCGGTGAGTGTGAGGAAGAACGAGGGCAGAAGGGGCACGAGGAGACCCGGCGACGTCCAGGGCCAGCTGCTCGCGTCGGGGAATCGGCGCAGCAACAGCATGCCCACAGCGAGGAGGGCATACCGCGGTCGCCCGAGGGGTGAAGCACGCCGGACACACGGCGCGCGTCAGGTCGCCGGGGTGGCGCGGGAACTGTACGAAGCCCGCGTGGGGCAAGTAGTCGTCGGGCGCCGTAGTGTCCATTGCCGCTCAGGTTAGCGGCACCACGAAGCAACGCACGCGGCGTGCGTCACAAACGGTGGAACGAGGAGCTAAGCGGTCTGCGCGACGAAAGCGGGAGCGCTCTGCACCTCGGGACGGCGGAACTCGAGACGATCGGTCCACGCGGAACCGTCCCACCAGCGGAGCATGGCGGTGCCGGCGGGGTCCGGGTACCAACCAAAGGGGGCGATTTCGGGCGCAAGGGTAGCGTTGTTAGACATTCGGGGGTGTCCTGTTGTGCCTCGTCGCCAGGCAAATCGGGTGCGACGTGTGGTTCCACCGCTGAGGAACCGATTCGGGTGCGGTGTCCTCATAGTAGAGGACACCCCCTGTCACCGGTCTACCCCCCAAGGGAGGGGGTGCCAGCATCTGGCTAGGATGAAGTCGTGAACATCATCGGCTTCGTCATCTCGCTGGCTCTCTTCGTGCTGGGGCTGTACATCATGGGGTCCGCCTTCTATGTGACCGGCGCTGAGTTCCCCGTCTTCATCGGCGGAATCCTGGTCACTTCGCTCGGACTCTTCATCCCCGTTCACATCCTCAAGCGCATCAACAGCTGACCCGTCCCATGCCGAGCCTCCTGAGCCGGCTCGCGCCGCTCGTCGTCACCCTCCGGGGCTCCAAACGGATGTTCAGTTCCGCTCAGCGCACGCTCGACAGGGTCGCGAAACTGCAGGAGAAGCCGGCATCCTTCGAGCCGCCTTCAAAGCTGTTGCGCGTGGCCTCCGTCACCCGTCGAGACGTTGAAGGGTGGCCGGTCTACTCCGTCTCCCCTCTCGACGGCGCGGCGACGAAGCGTGTGGTGTACCTGCACGGTGGGTGCTACGTGTTCGAGATCGATCCCGTGCACTGGGCGCTGATCGGCAAGCTCGTCGCCGAGGCGGGCGTTCAGGTCGTGGTGCCGATCATGCCCCTGGCGCCGGTGGGAACGGCCGAGGTCGTCGTGCCCCTCGTTGCGGATCTCGTGGCAGCCCTGATCGCCGAGGTGGGCGCGGAGAACGTGAGCGTCGCGGGCGACTCGTCGGGCGGCGGGATGGCGCTCGCCGTGGCGATGACGCTGCGCGATCGGGAGTTGCCGCCCCTCCACCACCTCGTGCTCATCGCACCCTGGCTGGACGTCAGCGGCACCGACCCGATGCTCGCGCAGATCGCACCGCACGACCCGTGGCTCGCCGTCCCCGGAACGCGGGCCGCCGGTGGGCTCTACCGCGACGTGCTCGGGGAGGGCGACTGGCGGGTGAGCCCGATCCACGGCGACCTGTCGGGGCTCGGGCCGATCACCGTGTTCAGTGGCACCCGCGACATCGTGCACGCCGATGCGCTGCGATTCCTGCCGCTCGCGGCCGAGGCCGGCCTCGCCGTCGACTACCACGAGGGCGACGGGATGATCCACAACTACCCGATCCTGCCCATGCCCGAGGGCGACGCGGCTCGGGCGGTCATCGTCGCGGCGGTGCGGTAGGCGGCATCCGGAGTTACCGTGGAAGCATGGTGCGGATCGAGCTGGTCAGAGGGGACATCACGAAGATCCCCGCGGATGCGATAGTGAACGCTGCCAACCACACCCTGCTCGGTGGCGGGGGAGTGGACGGGGCGATCCACCGCGCGGGCGGCCCGGCGATCCTCGAGGCCTGCCGCGAGCTGCGGGCCACGACCCTGCGAGACGGGCTGCCCACCGGAGCGGCGGTAGCCACGACGGCTGGCGACCTGCCCGCCGGGTGGGTCATCCACACCGTCGGGCCGGTCTGGGCGAAGTCCATCGACCACTCGGACCAGCTCGCGTCGTGCTACCGCTCGTCGTTGCGAGTGGCGGATGAGCTCGGCGCGCGGCACGTGACGTTCCCGGCGGTGAGCGCGGGCGTGTACGGCTGGCCGATGGATGACGCGGCTCGGATCGCGGTCTCGACGGTGGCGGCCACATCGACCGAGGTCGGGCTCGTCACGTTCGTACTTTTCAGCGGCTCCGCGCTCGCTGCGTTCGAGGCGGCACTCGCCTAGACTTCCCGGCATGTCCGACCTGCTGATCGCCGCCGTGGTGGTGGCCGCGCTAGCCGCGGCGCTGGGCGCGTTCGTGCTGCTCGCCCGTTATGCGCGTCGCCGCGGCACCGCGGGTTCAGCTATCGCCGGGGCCATGGCCGCCTACGACGAGGGGATGCACGGCACGGCGCACGACGCATTCGTCGAGGTGCAGGAGCAGGACCGGCGGGTGGCGCCCGTGGAGGCGCCGGACAAACCGTAACACCGCCGTGACCAGCACTTCTCGGAGGGGCTGACGAGAATCGAACTCGCATCATCTGTTTGGAAGACAGAGGCTTTACCACTAAGCTACAGCCCCGAATCCGACGGGTTTCCGCCGGTTTGGGATATTCAGTTGTTCACTGTACCCGAATCCGCGACGAGCCCCGAACTGGGTCCGGTCGTTTGATATATCGGGCATCCATTCTTATGGCACTCTTATGCCAGACCTCAGCGGGATGCACGTCCTGCACTTTCACGAAGGACCAGCATGAAGAAGCCCGGGCTCGGCGAGCGTTTCCGCTATTGGTTCGACGGGGTGATGGCCAGCGGCGCAGGTTCGCTCATCGCGCTGCTCTCGCTCGTGACGTTCGTGTTCATCCTCTTCGTCGCCGCGATCGTGGTGATCTTCCGCATCTTCCCGCAGGCCGATGGGGTCGACACTCCGCTCGACTTCGCCGAGGCGCTCTGGGGCAACCTGATGCGCGCCATGGATGCGGGTGCCGTCGGTGCCGACGTCGGTTGGCCGTTCCGCGCGCTCATGCTGATCGTGACGCTGTTCGGCCTCCTCACCGTTGCGAGCCTCATCGGTATCGTCTCCGGAGCATTCGACGAGAAGGTCGCCGATCTGCGCAAGGGCCGTTCGAAGGTGCTGGAGAAGGACCACACGCTCATTCTGGGGTGGAGTTCGAAGGTCATCCCGATCGTCACAGAGATCTGCATCGCCAATGAGTCGAGGGGGCGCGCGACCATCGTGATCCTCGCGGACCGCGACAAGGTCGAGATGGAGGACGAGCTGCGCGACCGCATCGGGCACCGCGGCAAGACCAGGATCATCGTGCGCAGCGGCGACCCGATGAGCCTCACCGACCTCGAGATAGCGAACCCCCACGCGGCCCGCAGCATCATCATCCTGCCTTCCGACGAGGCGGATGACCCCGACGTCATCGTCATCAAGACCGCGCTCGCGATCACCAACAACCCGAACCGCAAGGAGGGCAGGTACCACATCGTCGGCGAGATCGAGGAGGCCCGTTACCTCGAGGCCGCCCGTCTTGTCGGCCGGGATGAGGCGCACTGGATCCAGGGCAACGACCTGATCAGCCGCATCGCCGTCCAGAGCGCCCGCCAGAGCGGTCTGAGCGTCGTCTACTCCGAGCTGCTGGACTTCAACGGCGACGAGATCTACTTCACCGACCAGCCGTCGATGTACGGAAAGACCTACGTCGAGACGCAGTTCTCGTTCTCCGACTCGACCGTGATCGGCATGATCAAGGCCGGCGTCGTGCAGCTCAATTCCGCACCGGAAGCGATCTACGAGGCGGGCGACCAGCTCATCGTCATCGCCGAGGACGACAGCACCATCCGGTTGAGCCCTCCCGGTACCGCCGACCTCACCGCCGTGAGCACGGTGAAGTCCCCGAAGGTGAAGGCGGAGCGCACTCTGGTGCTCGGCCACAACTCCGGGCTCGACGTGATGCTCAACGAGCTCAGTCAGTACGTTGCCAAGGGCTCGACGGTCACCGTCGTCGCCGACACCGAAGTACCTGGATTCGCCGAGATCCCGAACCTCACGATCACCTTCCGCCGCGCCGACACCACCAGCCGTGCGGTGCTCGACTCGCTCTCGGTGGGGGAGTACCAGCACATCATCGTGCTCGCCTACCGCGAGGACGTCGACATACAGCAGGCCGATGCGCGCACGCTCATCACGCTCCTGCACCTCCGCGACATCGAGGAGCGCGAGGGTCTCGACCTCAAGGTGGTCAGCGAGATGCTGGATGACCGCAACCGCGAGCTCGCGGAGGTGACCAAGGCCGACGACTTCATCGTGAGCGAGAAGCTCATCAGCCTGGTGATGTCTCAGATCTCGGAGAACCGCCAACTGACGGACGTCTTCTCCACCCTGTTCTCGAGCGACGGCAGCGAGGTCTACCTCAAGTCGGCCGACCTGTACATCACCGAGGGCGTCGCGGTCGACTTCTACACGGTTCTCGAAGCCGCCCGCCAGCGCGATGAGACGGCCATCGGCTACCGCATCGCCGCGAAATCGCGGAACTCGGCGGACAAGTACGGGGTGAACGTCAATCCGAAGAAGGGCGAGAAGGTGACATTCGCACCGGGCGACAAGATCATCGTGCTCGCTGAGGGCTGATTATTGGGCACAGGAACACCACCCGCGGGTGGGTAGACTGACCAAGGCCCTTTTTTCGGCCGCATCATCCGTGCGCGGGGCGTAGCTCAGCTTGGTAGAGCGCTCGGTTTGGGACCGAGAGGCCGCAGGTTCGAATCCTGTCGCCCCGACGATTCGTTGAATGACCATAGACAACAGGAGAACCACAACGTGAAGACCACCGTTGAGAAGCTGACCCCCACGCGCGTCAAGCTCAACATCTCAGTCACCCCCGACGAGCTCAAGCCGAGCATCGCCCACGCCTACGAGCACATCGGCTCGCAGGTCAACATCCCGGGCTTCCGCAAGGGCAAGGTGCCGCCGCAGCTGATCGACCAGCGCGTCGGACGCGAAGAGGTGCTCAACCACGCGGTCAACGACGGCCTCGACAAGTTCTACCGCCAGGCCGTCACCGAGGAGAACATCCGCGTCCTCGGTCGTCCCGAGGCCGACATCAAGACCTGGCCCGAGGTGAAGGACTTCTCCGGCGACCTCGAGCTGACCGTCGAGGTCGACGTGCGCCCCGAGTTCACCCTCCCGAACCTCGAGGGCCTCACTCTGACCGTCGACGAGGTCAAGGTCTCCGCCGACGACGTCAAGGACGAGCTGGACTCCCTCCGCAGCCGCTTCGGCACCCTCATCACCGTCGACCGCCCGGCCAAGAAGGGCGACTTCGCCCAGCTCGACCTGGTCGCCAAGATCGGCGACGACGAGGTCGACTCGGCCACGAGCATCTCCTACGAGGTCGGCTCCGGCGAGCTCATCGAGGGCATCGACGAGGCGCTCGACTCCCTGAGCGCCGGTGAGACCACCACCTTCGAGTCCGTGCTGCTGGGTGGCGACCACGAGGGCGAGACCGCGCTCATCACGGTCACCCTCCTCGCCGTCAAGGAGCGCGAGCTTCCCGAGGCCGACGACGACTTCGCCCAGATGGCGAGCCAGTTCGACACGATCAAGGAGCTCAAGGCCGACATCAAGGAGCAGGTCGAGCGCTCGAAGGCCTTCGGCCAGGGCGCCCAGGCCCGCGACCAGATCGTCGATGAGCTGCTGAAGTCCGTGGAGATCCCCGTCCCGCCGAAGCTGGTGGAGGACGAGGTTCACCGTCACCTCGAGAACGAGAACCGCCTCGAGGACGACGTGCACCGCGCCGAGGTCACCGAGTCGAGCGAGAAGACGTTCCGCACGCAGATCCTGCTCGACTCGATCGTCGAGGCCGAAGAGGTCAAGGTCACTCAGAACGAGCTCACCACCTACCTCGTGCAGGGCGCGGCCCAGTACGGCATGGAGCCGGGCGAGTTCATCCAGGTGCTCGACAAGAACGGTCAGATCCCCGGCATGATCGCCGAGGTCGCCCGCAGCAAGGCCCTGGCGGTCGTGCTCGACAAGGCGAAGGTCGTCGACTCGAAGGGCAAGGCGGTCGACGTCTCCGCCTTCACCGCAACGGCGCTCGGCGGAAACGACGACTCCGAGGAGATCACGGCGGCCGACATCCAGGGCACCGACGACGGCAGCCACAGCCACGGCGGCGCCAAGGACGCCCATGGTCGCAAGCAGGGCCACGAGCACTACGGGCACGACCACAAGTAATCGAGTACTCATCGAGTAGTCAAGGCGTCGTTGCCCTCGAGCAGCGGGTCTAGTGTGAAGGAGGGCCACGGTTCCGTGGTCCTCTTTCCTATTTTTCGGAGGTCTCCGTGGCTATTGACGACGACGACATCAGCACCACCGGCAACGACAAGGGCGAGGGCACCGCTGACGGCGGCGCGAACCCGGGCGGCCACGATGGCGGCGCGGACGGCTCGGCCGACAAGGGCGAGGGCACCGCTGACGGCGGCGCCAACCCGGGCGGCCACGACGGCGGGGCCGACGGCTCCGCGTGACGATCGACGCTGAGGGCGGTCCGGATGCCCGGGCCGCCCTCCCTCGTCTCATCAAGGTTCCAGCGCCGCAGTTCGCGAGCGACTACTGGGGCCGGCAGCCGCTGCTTTCCCGGCGGTCCGAGCTGAGCGGGGGCTTCCACGACCTTTTCTCGCTGGCCGCGGTCGACGAGCTCGTCGCCCATCGCGCCCTCCGGACCCCGTTCGTGCGCATGGCCAATGAGGGCGACCTCCTGCCTCCCGGGCGCTACACGAGCCCGTCCGGGTTCGGGGCCGAGGTCGGCGACCAGCTCGACGCGGACAAGGTCCTCGCCGAGTTCGCGAGTGGTGCGACACTCGTGCTGCAGGGGCTGCACCGCACCTGGGAACCGCTGCGCGAGTTCACGCGCACGCTGATCGAGGAGCTCGGGCATCCGGCGCAGGTCAATGCCTACGTGACCCCGGCCTCGTCCCGCGGGTTCGACCCGCACTACGACGTGCACGACGTGTTCGTGATCCAGATCCACGGCGAGAAGCACTGGGTGATCCACGAGCCCGTGCATCCGGACCCCCTGCGCGACCAGCCGTGGGGTGAGCGCAGCGAGGAGGTCGCGGCGCGTGCCGAGGGTGCACCCGCGATCGACGCGACGTTCTCGCCCGGCGACGTACTGTACCTGCCGCGGGGGTGGATCCACTCCGCGACGGCGCTGGGGGGCACTAGCATCCACCTGACCATCGGAGTGGCGGCTCTCACGCGCTGGGACATCGTGGAGCGTGTGGTCGCCTCGCTGCAGGACGACCCGAGGCTGCGTGCATCGCTGCCTGTCGGCGTGACCCGCGAGGGGCCGGCCGGTCTCGCCGAGATCATCGCCGAGACTGTCGCGGCGATCGAGGAGGATCTGCGCGCCGAATCCGACATCCCCGGGGTAGGTCGCGCACTCAGGGGCAAGCTCGAGGCGAGCACCCGCCCTGAGCCCGTGTCTCCCATCTCGACCGTCGAGCGCATCTCGGCACTCGGTGCGGACGATCCCGTGCGCTGGCGCGGCGGGCTCGGTGCGACCCTGATCCGGACCGGGAGCCAGGTGCGGATCGTGCGCCGGGCGTCCACCGTCTCGCTGCCACTCGAAGCGGCCGATGCCGTCGAGGCCCTCTTCAACGGACTCGTCCACGGCGCGGGCGAACTGCCCGGTCTCGACGCGGCGTCGTCGATCGTCGTCGCCCGGCGACTGCTGCGCGAGGGCATCCTGGTTCTGGCATGACAACCGTCGGGTGGATCCCGTGCAGCGACCGCTCCCTGGAGCGCGAGGATCCGCTCGCCGGAACCGCGGGATACGGCGAGCGCTGGTTCCTCGTCGAGATCGACGGCGCGTGGGGAGAGCACGCGTTCTTCCAGTCGCGGCTCGACCCCGAGCTCGCCCGGGCGCTCGTACGCCGGATCGAGGGGGCACGCATGCGCCCCCTTGCGATCCGGCGCACCGGTCGCAGGACCGACGAGCGTCGCGAACAGAAACGGTGGCGGTGGGCGGTCGTGGATGCCCGGCAGGGGCAGTCCTCAACGCACTGGGGTGTCGTCGACGACCCGGCAGAGTTGCTGGATGTCCCGCTGGACGGATCGACGGGCGAGCTCTCCGACCGTCCCGTGATCTGCGTGTGCACCCACGCCCGCCACGACCAGTGCTGCGCCGTGAAGGGCCGCCCGGTGGTGACGGCGCTCGCCAAGCACTACCCGGAGGAGACGTGGGAGTGCTCGCACCTCGGCGGCGACCGTTTCGCGGCGACGCTCGTGGTGTTCCCCGAGGGACTTCTCTACGGCCGGATGACCGCCGCGGAAGCACCCGCTCTGATCGAGGCCCACGCCCGCGGCGAGGTCGAGCCGCGGTGGCTGCGCGGCCGGACGTCACTACCCAACGTCGTGCAGGCGGCGGAGGCGTTCGCGCGCGAGTCGACCGGGGATCACGCTATCGACGCCTTCACGCTCGTCTCCGAGACCACGACGGAGGGCGGCTGGGCTGTCGAGTTCGACCGCTCCGGGGAGTACCTCACCGTCGAGGTGGCTGCTAGCCTCTCCGAGCCGCTGCTGAGCACGTGCTCAGCGATCGTTGCGGCGCCGGTGCGGGAGTTCGTGCGGGTCGGTTAGACGCTTAGCTCGCGATCGCAACTTCGGAGTCGCGCGCCGCAGTCGCGCAATCGTGCGCCTGCTCCCACGCGAACGCCATGAACGAACTGGTCTCGATGGGACCCGTCTCGCCGCAGTCGACGCAGAAGGGTTCGTACGCACGGAGTTCGCGGATGTCGATGTCAGCCATGCCGAAATTGTCACCCCGTCCACCGACATCCGCGGCCGGACACGCCTACTTCGCGGTGAAGCGGGCGCTGAGGATCGTCCGGATGCGGGGGGTGAGAACGCCCCCTGTTCCGGCGAGCAACGTGCTCAGCGCCCCGGAGATGATGCTCGGCGGGGGATTGCGCCGGTCGAGGGCGCGCATCGCCACCGCCACCACCTGCTGCGGAGTCTGGGGTGCGGCGACGCCGGCGACGTCACCGGCGACATCCGTGAACTCGGTCGAGGTGACGCCCGGGCACAGCGCCAGCACCTTCAGCCCGCAGGTGCGAGCCTCGTACCAGAGCGCCTCCGTGAAACTCAGGACGAACGACTTCGTGGCGCCGTACACCGCCATCGAGGGCAACGGCTGGTACGCGGCGGTGCTCGCGAGGGTGAGGAGCATCCCGTCACCGTGCCGCAGGAGCTCGGGGTAGAAGGCGTGGGTCACGTCGACCAGGGCCGCCACGTTGACCGCGATCTCCTCGGCGATGCGTGCGCCATCCTCGTCGAGGAACTCGCCGTAGGTGCCGAACCCCGCGCTGGCCACCAGGCTGTGCACCTCGAGTCCCAACCGCGCCGTCTCGGCGGCGAGCGTCGCACCCGCGCGGGGCAGCGAAAGGTCGGCGGGGATGACCGTGGCGGTGATCCCGTGCTGATCCCGCAGCCCGGCAGCGAGGGCTTCGAGTCTGTCGACTCGGCGCGCTACCAGGACGAGGTCGGAACCGCGGGCGGCCAGTTGGCGCGCGAATTCAGCGCCGAGCCCGGAACTCGCGCCGGTGATGAGCGCGGTGCGGCCGCGGTAGTCGATGGGCATGACCGTCGATCCTAGCGGGCGGTCGCCAGCGCGATGGCGTATCCCCGCACCGAGGCCGAGTACACCGGTAGGTAATCGGCCAGCGCGGCGAGGGCGACCGACGCGGCGTCTCGCTCGTCACCACGGCTGGCCAGCGCGAGGGCGAGGAAGGCGGCACCGGGTCCGGTCCACTCGTCCGACGGGTGCTGCGCCAGATGCTCCTCGAGCAACTCGATGGATTCCTCGATCTGCCCGAGGTTGCGCAGCGTGCTCGCGAGCTGGATCACCGCGCGGGGGAGTGTCGCCTCGTTCAGGCCCGCGTCGATGGCCTGCCGGTACAGCGGCTCGGCCTCCGCCTCGAGCCCGGCGTAGTCCCGGGCGGAGGCGGATTCGAAGAGGGCCTCGGCATCGTCGGGCTCTCGCTCGGCAACCAGTGCGTCGATGGCGGCCACCACATCGAGGTCGGGCATCCCTGAAGCCGAGGCCCACACGGAGCTCACTCGGGCGTACCAGTCATGGTCCATGCGCTTCACGATAGACGCGCCGCTCTGCCGAGGGCGAACAGCCCGGTTTGGGCGCGCGCGCTCCGATAGATTCGTCAGCAAGCGATAACTGCAGTACTGATACAGACACGGAGCGCAAAACAATGGCCGAACCGGCATTGGTCTCGAGCATCTTCGACCAACTCCTCAAGGACCGCATCATCTGGCTTGGCTCAGAGGTGCGCGACCAGAACGCCAACGAGATCTGCGCGAAGATCCTGCTGCTTGCAGCTGAGGACCCGAAGCGCGACATCTTCCTCTACATCAACTCTCCCGGCGGCTCCATCACCGCGGGCATGGCCATCTACGACACGATGAAGTTCGTTCCGAACGACATCGTCACCGTAGGTATCGGCCTCGCCGCGTCGATGGGCCAGTTCCTCCTCTCCTCCGGCACCAAGGGCAAGCGCTACATCACGCCCAACGCGCGGGTGCTGCTGCACCAGCCGTCCGGTGGCTTCGGCGGAACCTCCGCCGACATCCAGACCCAGGCCGGCGTGATCCTCGACATGAAGAAGCGCATGGCCGAGCTCACCGCCGAGCAGACCGGCAAGTCGGTCGAGCAGGTCCTCATCGACAACGACCGCGACAACTGGTTCACGGCTCAGGAGGCGCTGGAGTACGGCTTCGTCGACCACCTGCGCACCTACGCCTCCGACGTGGTCGGCGGCGGCGGAACCAACGACGACATCTCGAACGCCGACGCCACCGGCAAGAAGGACTGACCATGACGAATTACGATTTCGGCGGCCTCGCGAAGAGTCCCGACTCCCGCTACATCCTCCCCACGTTCGAGGAGCGCACGGCCTACGGCTACAAGCGCCAGGACCCGTACGCGAAGCTCTTCGAGGACCGCATCATCTTCCTCGGCGTGCAGATCGACGACGCGTCCGCTGATGACGTCATGGCCCAGCTCCTCGTGCTCGAGAGCCAGGACCCCGACCGCGACATCGTGATGTACATCAACTCGCCCGGTGGATCGTTCACCGCCATGACGGCGATCTACGACACGATGCAGTACATCCGTCCGCACATCCAGACGGTCGTGCTCGGCCAGGCCGCCTCCGCCGCAGCGGTCATCACCGCAGGTGGCACCAAGGGCAAGCGCCTCGCCCTGCCGAACGCGCGCATCCTCATCCACCAGCCCGCCGCGGGCTCGGAGGGGTCGAGCCAGGCGTCCGACATCGAGATCCAGGCGCGCGAGATCCTTCGTATGCGCACGTGGCTCGAGGACACGCTGGCCTTCCACTCCAACCGCACCTCGGAGGAAGTCCACAAGGACATCGACCGCGACAAGATCCTGAGTGCCGAGGAGGCCGTCGAGTACGGTCTCATCGACCAAGTGCTCACAAGCCGCAAGAACCTTCCGGCGCTGACCGCGAAGTAGTCGCCACGGAAAAGGCCCGGCCCCTCAGGGGACCGGGCCTTTTCTTGTGCCTAGCGGCGCTTGCGAGTCGCCACGAGGAACGTCACGAACCCCGCCACGAGCAGCGCCACGATCGCGCCGCCGATCCACAGCACGTCGCCAAGGTCCGCATTGGTGCGCGGCACACTGGGTGAGGACGCCTCGGGCGCGGCCACGCCGTTCCCGCAGGTCGCCGGGCTGGACGCACCTGCCGAGAGCTCGGCGTCGTCCGCTGGAGCCCAGTTGAAGCCGATCTCGCCCGAGACCGTGTGGCCGTCCGCGGAGATCAGCTGCCAGAGCATCGTGTAGTCGCCGGCCTCACCGAGGGCCGCGGTCTCGGAGAGCGTCGCATCCTCGACACGCACGCACCCGTCACCGAAGTAGAGACCGTCGTCGCCCCTGATCTCGAGCGCGAAGCCCGCGCTGGAGCCGTCCAGCGACAGCAGGGCCTCGTTGGTGGTGACCGAGAACTCGGCGGGCAGCTCGGTGAGCGTTTCGCCGTCCGCCGGGGTCGACGCGACGAGGTAGTTGTGCGCCTGCGCGGGGGCGGCGAGCCCGAGCACCGGCACGGCAACGACCAGCGCGACCAGAACCGCTGTGATGCGCCTCACGGTCAGTCGGTGGTCGTCGTGCGGCGTCGGGTGACGGCGATCACGAGCGCGACGACACCCAGCACGAGACCGCCGATGCCGAGGACTCGAGCGAGCACATCGGCGGACGACGAGGTCGTTGTGCCCGCGGCATCCGTCTCGGTCGCGTCGACGGCGGCGTGATCGTCGTCATCGCCGTCGGAGTGGTGGTCGGCCGCCGGCGCGTCGTTCACGTAGAGGACGGGGGCGGGGTCCTCCGCGTCCTCGCCGATCCCGCTCCAGCTGACGACGCTGCCGTCGGTGTAGGTCTGGTCGACCGGGAGCACGATCGATCCGGTGTCGGGGATCGGTCCCACCGAGAGGGGGAACAGCTGGAGCTGGCCGGCGAGGATCTCCGAGCCGGGCTCGGCCGTCCAGGTCACCGTGGTGTCCGTGACGTCGGTGGTCCACCCGGGAACGGGCACGTAGCTCACGGACTCGAACGGGGTGTCTGTCGGCAAGCTGAGGACGATCTTGTTGGTGCTCTCCGTGGCGGACTCGGTAGGCACCTTGAAGGTGAGGACGGTGTACGACCCGGCGGTCGCCGTGTTGCTGTCGAGCGAGACGTGGGCGCTCGCCGCGAGGGGAGCGGCAAGGGCGAGGGCGGCGCCGGCGGCGAGCGCGACGGAGGTCAGGGCGAAGCGGTTCATGAAGTTCTTCCTTTGATGAGATGTGGGTGCTGCGATGGGAGTGCTGCGGCCTAGGCCGTCAGCCCCACGGGCGGTCCACGGTGTCTCATCGGGGAGAGGAGGAGGGAGAGGTCGCGCGGCACGAAGCGGCGCTCGCCGGCGACCACGGGGCGCGGTACGTGCAGGGTGGGAACCACCGCGACGAGGAGCCGGGCGAGCAGGAGCCGCGCGGTCCCGGCGACGCCCCAGAAGGACTGTTCGCCGAAACGGAAGGCGATGACGGTGATGACTGCCGCTACCGCGTGCGCCGCCCACATGGTCGGCGCCGCGTGGAGGTGGGGGACCGCGGCATCCACCATGACCGTCATGTCGTGGTGCGCGGGGGCCGGCGTGCCCAGCCCACTGAAGAGGGCGTGGAAGAGCAGTTGGCTCGCGCCGATCGAGACGGCCAGCCGCACCACCGACAGCGTGCGGCCGGCGAGGATCGTGCAGATCATCGCCGAGATCACGAAGGATGCCCCTACGCCGAAGTACGAGGGAGCCGATCCGCCCGCGAGGGCGTGCGAGAAGGCGGCGACGAAGGTCGCGAACGCGGCGGCGGTGATTCCGCGCGCCACGCGAGCCCACCTCGAGTGCATCTCGCCGCCCCTTCTGTTCTACCTGCTGTCGAAATTCTATTCGGACTCGAACAGGGTCGCGGCGCGCCGTCACGTTTTCCGCACGGGTGAGCAAGTCTGTCGCCGTATCGGGTTAGGCTCGGACAAGCCCGTCTTTTCGGGGCTTCAGCAGTGGAGAGGAACGACGAGATGGCCAGGATCGGGGAAAGCGCCGACCTTCTCAAATGCTCGTTCTGCGGCAAGAGCCAGAAGCAGGTGCAGCAGCTCATTGCCGGGCCCGGCGTGTACATCTGCGACGAGTGCGTCGAGCTGTGCAACGAGATCATCGAGGAGCGCCTCGCCGAAGCTGGCGAAGAGGTCTCGAGCGAGTTCGATCTGCCGAAGCCGAAGGAGATCTACGCCTTCCTCGAGGAGTACGTCATCGGACAGGAAGCGGCCAAGCGCGCCCTCTCCGTCGCCGTGTACAACCACTACAAGCGCATCCGCGCCCGCAACACCCTGACCTCCGCCGACGCCGTGATCGACGACGTGGAGATCGCGAAGTCGAACATCCTGCTGATCGGCCCTACCGGCTGCGGCAAGACCTACCTCGCCCAGACTCTCGCCAAGCGCCTCAATGTGCCGTTCGCGGTTGCGGACGCCACGGCGCTCACCGAGGCCGGCTACGTCGGTGAGGACGTGGAGAACATCCTCCTCAAGCTCATCCAGGCTGCTGACTACGACGTCAAGCGCGCCGAGACCGGCATCATCTACATCGACGAGATCGACAAGATCGCCCGCAAGGCCGAGAACCCCTCAATCACCCGTGACGTCTCGGGCGAGGGCGTGCAGCAGGCGCTGCTCAAGATCCTCGAGGGCACCGTTGCGTCCGTGCCGCCGCAGGGCGGCCGCAAGCACCCGCACCAGGAGTTCATCCAGGTCGACACGACCAACGTGCTCTTCATCGTCGCCGGTGCTTTCGCCGGCCTCGAGGAGATCATCTCGCAGCGCGCGGGCAAGAAGGGCATCGGCTTCGGCGCCCCCCTCCACACCAAGGGCGACGACGTGAACCTCTTCGGCGAGGTGCTCCCGGAAGATCTGCACAAGTTCGGTCTCATCCCCGAGTTCATCGGCCGCCTCCCCGTGGTCACGACCGTCACGCAGCTCGACCAGGTCGCGCTCATGGACATCCTGACCCGTCCGAAGAACGCGCTCGTGCGCCAGTACCAGCGCATGTTCGAGATCGACAACGTCGAGCTCGAGTTCGAGCAGGACGCGCTCGAGGCGATCGCAGACCTCGCCGTGCTCCGCCAGACCGGTGCCCGCGGCCTCCGCGCCATCATGGAGGAAGTGCTCGGCCCGATCATGTTCGACGTCCCTTCTGACGAGGGGGTCGGCCGCGTCATCGTCACCAAGGCCGCCGTGCTCGAGAACGCTGCGCCCACCATCGTTCCGCGCAAGACCGTGCGCCACGAGAAGTCGGCCTAGCCTCAGCCCCCTCGCTCGGTGCCAGTCGGCCCGATCTCCTGCGTTCTAAGCCATGTGCCGGCCGCGGACGCGCTCGCCGATGCGGCCGTCGTGGATGTCGATCACGCGATCGGCGGAGGCTGTCATGTTCGGATCGTGGGTGGATACCAGCGCAGCAACGCCCTGCCCGTGCACCAACTCCGCGATCAGCCCCATCATCGTGGCGGCGGTGACGCTGTCCAATTGCCCGGTGGGTTCGTCGGCGATGAGCAGCCGCGGCCTGTTCGCCAGAGCGCGGGCGATTCCGACACGCTGCTGCTGGCCGCCCGAGAGCTCCGAGGGCCTTTGGTTCGCGTGGCCCTCCAGCCCGACGAGACCGAGCATCTCCTGCACTCGAGCGCGCCGCTCGACGACGGGTGTGCCGACGACCCGCAACGGGAGCTCGATGTTCTCCGCGGCGGACAGGTGCGGGATGAGCGCGAAGGCCTGGAACACGTACCCCACGGTGCTGCGCCGCAGCCGCACCCATTCCTCCGGCGGTGCGTCCGTCACGTCCTCTCCCATCAGCTGCACCCGCCCGGAGGTCGGTCGGTCGAGGCCGCCGAGCAGGTTCAGCAGCGTCGTCTTGCCCGAGCCCGAAGGTCCTCGCAGCACGACGAGCTCCCCGGCGCGCAACTCGACGGCGGCATCCGTCAGGGCCTGGGTGGCAGTCTCGCCCGAGCCGTACACCCGGCCGAGGCCGTCCGCGCTGGCAACGACGTCACTCATGGGACGACTCCTCCTGCGAGGGCCGGACTTCGACGCGGTCCGCCTCGAGGTCCAGCTTCACGCGGTCCTTGAGGGAGAGTGCGGTGAGGTACTCGTGGGGCAGTTGCAATCGCCCCACCCGGTCGAGCACCGCGAACTCCTCCGCGTGCTGCACGGTGCGACCGAACTCGTTGAGCCGGGTGGAGCGGAACAGCTCGGTGGACGTCCGACCGTCGCGGATCTGCACCGTCCTGCGCACGTGGGACGAGACGCCCGAGTCGTGGGTGACGATGAGTACGGTCACGCCCAGTCGTTCGTTCACATCGCGCATGGCCTCGAGGACGAGCTCGGAGCTGAACGCGTCCAGTTCGCCGGTGGGCTCGTCGGCGAGGAGCACGTCGGGCTCGTTCACGATGGCCACCGCGATCGCGGCACGCTGCTGCTGGCCGCCGGAGATCTCGCCCGGGAGGCGATCGGCGAGGTCCGCGATTCCGAGTGGTTCGAGCACCGCTGCGATGCGCTCCCGCCTCTGCCTCAGCGGGAACTTGGCGACGGCGAGCGCGGTGGCGAGGTTCTCCGCGACGGTGAAGTAGGGCACGAGGTTGCGCGAGGTCTGCTGCCAGACGAATCCCACGGTGCGACGGCGGTAGTTCGTGCGCTCGGTCGTGCGCATCGTGAGCAGGTCGTGGCCCGCGACCCGCGCCGTGCCCGCTGTGGGGGTGTCGAGACCGGAGAGGATAGCGAGAAGGGTGGACTTTCCCGATCCCGACGCGCCCACGATCGCCGTCAGCTCCCCGCGCTCCACCCGAAGCGTCAGGCCCTGGAGCGCCTGCACCTCCACGCCCTCCGTCGAGAACACGCGGACGAGGTCCACGCACTCGATGTGCGGTTCGGTGCTCACGGGTTCACTCATTCTGCTCCCATCTTTACCGCAGCCGCGGCGTTCAGGCGACGTGCCGCCGCCGAGGCGATCGTGCCGGTGGCGCCCACCACGGCGGCGACGATCGCGGCGGTTGCCGCCACGAGGGCCCAAGGCACCGTCGCGTGGATGACCGCGGCACCCCCGACGATCGATCTCAGGTCGACGAGTGCGGTCACACCGAACGCGAGGCCGACACCGAGTCCCGTGCCCGCGAGGAGGGCGGTGATCGTCACGGGAGCGAGCTCCCATGCCAGCACGCCTCGGAGCTGCCACGGCGTCATGCCAAGGAGGCGCAGCACCCCGAGCATCCTCGCCCTTTCGCCGGCCGCTGCGAGTGCCCCGAGCGCCACCGCGAGAGCGCAGAGGACGACCGAGAGGACGGCGGCACCCAGGAGGGCGACGGTGACTCCGACGATACTGGGACGGGAGGCGGCCGCCGCGACGAGGGTCGCCGTCCCGGTGACCTCCACGCGATCCCGGTCGACATCGCGCTGGTCGTCGGTGACGACCTCCCGCACGGCCTCGGCGGTTCGCGCGATGTCCGTGCCCGGCTCCGTCGCGATGAGAAGCGAGTCGAAGTCAACGCTCTCGCCGATGATCGCTGGCTTGTCCGCGACGTCGACGAGCACCCACTCGCGCGGGGCCTCGGGCAGCGCGCCCGTCCCCACCGTACCCACGACGGTCAGGGGATGCCCGTTCAGCGCGGTCTCGGAGGGCGACCGCTCGGCGAGGTCGGACGAGAGGAGGATGGTCCCGTGCGCGAGCTCGGGCAGGTCCGGCCGCACCGCGTGCAGGGCGGCCGTATCGGCGAACACCACGGTCACGTTGGGTCGGTCGCGGCCGAAGACGATCTGCACCCCTGCGACCGTGTCGAGCCCCGCCACCGCACGGACGCCGGGCACCTCCTCGATCCGGTCCGGATCGTCCAGAGTGGGCGCTTCGACCCGGATGTCCGATCCCGTCTCGCTGACCGCGGCGGTTCCGAGGCCCGCCGCGACCGTGGAGGCGAGCACGAGCGACAGCACTGCAGAGGAGACACCGACCACCATGCTGAGTACCGAGCCGAACGCGGCGGAGTTGGCCCGCACCGATCCAGTGGTGCCCACCAGTCCCACCGAACTCGATCCAGCCTGGGCTGCGCGCTGGAGCGCGAGCAGCGGGAGGGGGTAGATCCGGAGCACGAGGACGCAGACGACGAGGGCGAGCAGCAGGGGAGTGGCGGCGAGGAGGGGGTCGACGCCACCCGCGGGTGTGGTGACGAGACCGCGGCGCACGAGGAGGTACACCGCCAGTGCGGCCATCCCCACCACGACCAGCTCGACGATCCAGCGCCAGCGCGGGTTCCGACCGCCGAGGTCGGTCCGGTCGTCCGTGTCCCGCCGGATGCTCGTGAGGAGGAGCGCGGGCACAGCCAGTGCGAGGAGCGCGGGCAGCACCGCGCTCGGCCAGGGGATCGGGACCGGCACGAGCAGGGTGACGCACGCCAGCGCGAGGAGGGTGGCCGGCACGGCGATGACCAGCCCCTCGATGAGCACGGTCATCCGGAGCTGCCGTTCGCTCGCCCCGCGCGACCGGGCCAGGCGCAGAGTGCTCCGACGCCCTTCGAGAACCGCCCGGGATCCGAGCGAGAGGACCGCGAGGAGCGCGCCGAGCGGCGCGGACCCCGCCAGGGCGAGCACCGCCGAGACCGTGCTGACCGCGTTGCTCACACGGTCGAGAACAGCGGGCAGGCCGGTCTCGAAGACCAGCGCCTCGCCGCTGGGGAGGTAGAGCCCGAGCGTCGTCGTCCGTCTCAGCTGCTCGGTGAGCACGGGAACCTCGTCGAACGTCATGGTGTCGGCGAGCAGTGGGTACCAGGCCCGCAGCTCGGCACGCTGGAGCGCGGTGGGGAGTCCGACTGCGGAGAGCGGGTCGATGAACGCGGCGCCGCGGACCACGGTCGGCGAGCTCGGCGCGCGCGTGACGGTTCCGGTCAGCAGCTCGTGCGCATGCACCCAGTAGGGGTCGTCCGGGTCCACCGCCGTGTAGAAGGCGGTCACCCGCAGCGGAGCCTCGAAGTAGTCGACGATGTCGCCCACCTCGAACCCCGCCTGCTCCGCGTAGTCCTCGGAGAGGGCGATCTCGAGCGGCACCTCCCGGTCCCCGTCCCAGGGCCGGGGAGCGTCCCCCTCCGTGAGAGTCACGCGCTCCTGCCACTCCAGATCCACGGCGAGGCTCAGCACGGGCTGCACCGGCTCCCGCCGCACCGGCGGGTTCGCGACATCCGGTGGAAGCACCGCGACCCAGCTGACGGGGCCGACGGACTCGGAGAGCGGCGACGGCAGACTGCGGGGGACTCCCGCGAGCGCGACGTCGGTCGGGCCGAACACCTGCTCGGCGGAGTCGGCGCGCGTCGTGTCGAGAACGCCGAACGAGCCCCGGCCGTACAGGTCGCTCACCCCCGGCGCGAGCGCGGCCAGGTCGTGCTGCAGTTCGGCGTCCGAGACCAGCACGAGCCCGCGGGGGATAAGGGCAGCCAGGGCCACAGAAAGACCCACGAGCACCGCGAGGGCGACGGACGTGGATGCGCGGGAACGGAGATGGCGCGCGACCAGTCCGCGACTGCTCACGCTGGACCGCCGGGTCACCGCGTCACACCCCGTCCGTAGACCACGAGGACGGCCCCGAACGCGAGAAGCAGCGCGACCAGCCCGACGGCGAGCCCGAGGGGCTGCACGCCGACGACTGTCGCGAGGGACGCGTACGCCTCCGGCACCGCGGCGCGCGCGAGCGCCGGGATCGTGAGCACGGTCGCGAGCGCCCCGGCGGCCAGGCCCACGATCGCCCCCGCCGCGAGCACGACGCCGAGCTCCGCCTGCCGTGATCCTGCGAGCTCGCGATCCGATACGCCGAGCGCCCGGAGGGTCAGCATTTCGTCACGACGCGCCCGCAGCTGTGCGCCCACGACAGCGACCAGCGCAACCAGCGCGAGGATGCCGGCACCCGCGGCCCCGATCCAGAGTGCCGTTCCCGCCGACGCGAGAATGCTCCGGTCGGGATCGGCACGGAGTGATCTCACCACCGCTGCGGGTACCGCCTCCCGCACAGCGCTCGAGGCCCCCGCCGCGTCGGCAGCGCCGATCCAGGCGACCTGCGGGGTCGCCGTGGCGGAGTACACGCGCGCCCGTACCGCCTGGATCACGCCGCCGTCGACGAGGACCGCCGACTCCCTCGGTGCTCCCGGAATGGCGGGGACCACTCCGACGACCACGCAGGCGAAGGTAGGCAAGCGCGGTTCGAGGGTGAGCGGAACGATGTCCCCGACCCGCAGGCCCGCGTCCTCCGCGAGCGCGCTCGAGATCACGACCTGCGGACTGATCGTGTCCGCGTTCTCACCCAGCAACGGTGACAGTCGCACACTGGTGAGGCCGACGCCGTCGAGATAGCCGACACCGGTCGGGTCGGCCGTCACACTCTGGATAAGAGGGTTGAAGCCGACCGCGGCCCAGCCGTCACCCAGCTCGATGTCATCGTCGTCCGCCGTCAGACCGGTGACCGACAGGGCCTCGAGGCCGCCATCCGGCAGGTCGAGGACGAAGGCGAGCAGCTTCCACTCCCCGTGCCCGGCGGGCACGTCCGCCCGGTAGTCATCGGTGGTCGGCAGGTCGTGCCGGACGCCGTACTCGTCCGCGATCACGACGGTCAGCTCGACGCCCGAATCAGCACCTCCGCTCGTCAGCACCTGTATCTCTCTAGTCCCCGCCGGGAGGACGGGGCCGGGGAGGGGGGTGCGGATCAGAGCGGCGGCGGCCACCGGCTCCACGATGCCGCCCGCCTCGGTCGCGAGGTCTGCCAGTGCCGCCGGCGTGATCGCCACCATGCTCGCAGCACTTCCCCCGACAACGGTCGGTTCTGTGAAGACCGGAGCGACCGCCGACACACCCGCCACAGAGGAGATGCTGGCCAGCGCATCCTCGGTGAGCAACCCGCGCCCGCCCGTCGCCGTGAGGTCGGATCCTTGCCGCAGCGCGCTCGCGGTCGTGTACGCCGTGTCCCACGTCTGGGCGTAGCCCGCCGCGATCGTGAGCTGCCCGCACGCGAGTGCGCAGAGCACCGCTGGCGCGGCGAGCATACGGGTGCGGCGGGCGAGCATCCGCAGCACGAGCGCGGGGCCCACGGCGCGGTCAGCCCGGCGATCGAGCAGTCGGGCCAGCAGTGGCATCGCCGCCACGGCAACCGTGACCACCGCGAGGAGCAGCAGTGCCGGCGCGACCACCGCCACCGGATCGAGCTGCAGGCTGCCGTCCCGCGCCGGGATTAGGGGCGAGCCGTAGAGGAGCAGCTGCCAGGTCGACAGCGCCGCAGCGAGCGTGAGCAGCACCGGACCCGCAATCCCGGTCACCCGCGCCACCCGGCCGTTCGCCTCGCCGGGCTCACGCCGCGCGATCGACCGCAGCGCCATCAGGGCCGTCGCGCCGAACGTGAGAGCGGCGGCGGCGATGACGAGCAGCGGAGCCGCCCACGCCACCGGACCGAGCAGGGCCGGATCCTGCGCCAGCACGAGAACGCCAACGGACATGCCTGCCAGCGATCCGAGTGCCGCGACGACGATCGCCTCGATCGTGGCGACGGCGGTGAGCGCCCGGACGGTGTCGCCCCGCGACCAGAGGAGCAGCAGCTCCTCCGCCCTCAGGATCACCAGCAGTCGACCCAGTTCGACGAGGGTCAGCAGGCCGATGGCGGCGATCACGATGAGGGCGACCGGGCCCACGGCGGCAAGGGCATCCACCGTCTGCTGGGTGCTCGCCGCGGCGATGGGGAATCGGCCGCCGCGGTCGAGCCCGTTGACGTCGAATCCGCCGTCGGCCCTCATGGTGTCGATGAGGGAGTCCCACCCACTCGTGAGCCGCTCCAGATCGCCCGCCTGGAGCGAGGGGATGTCGGGCACGATCGCCCACTGGCTCCGTGTGAGCGCTCCCACCGTCGCGAGCGCGGGCTCGTCGAACACGAGGGGACCCTCGACTGAGTTCTCGGTTCCGCCGAGGATGAGCGGGGAGCCGACCCAGCGCGGGTCCAGCGGGTCGATTACCCGCCACGTGCCGGCAATCGTGACGACGGCGTCGCCCACCCCGATCTCGTCGCCGGGCGCGAGCTCGAGCGCGGCTGCGGCGTCCGCCTGCACCGACACCTCCGCCGGGGTCGTGGGCCACGCCCCGTCCACCAGCTCCGCCTTCGACTCGAGGTCGGGGATGCTCGCCACGAAGGCCTTCACCCCGTTGGACAGTGCCACGGGGTTGGCCGAGACGACACTCCGTGTGACGTCGAGGCCCAGCTCCCGTCCGCCGTCCCGGAACACGGTGGCGAGCAGCGCGTCCACGCGCTCGTCCTGTGCCGCTGCGTCGTCGTCGGTGGACAGGGAGAGTTCGAGTGCGCGATCGGAGCCCGTCCGCTGCTCGAGCTGGGAGCGCACCCCCTCTACCTCGGCGATACCGAGGAACCCCACGATCCCCACCGAGAGCCCGCTCACTATCGCGGTGACGGCGAGGAGGGCGGCGAATACGACGGCGCGCTGGTGCATCCTCTTCAGCAGGAGCACGGGCGTCCTCCGTTTCGTCATCGATCGGGCTGTCTGAGACTATCTCGCGATCGCTCGGAGTCGGGGAGCGGCTCGGCGTACGCGCGGGGCGGACGAGCGCGCGGTGTTCCGGCCCCTAGGCTGGCGTGATGCTCCAGCCGATCACCGCGGGTTTCGTCGCCGCCATCTCGGGTTTCGCGTCGTCGTTCGCCCTCGTCATTGCCGCGCTCGTCGCCGTCGGCGCGAGCCAGGAGCAGGCGGCCTCGGGGCTGCTCGCGCTGTGCCTCGCGATCGCGATCGTCAGCACCGTGGGAGCGCTGTGGCTGCGCATCCCGCTCGCCATTGCGTGGTCGACCCCCGGCGCGGCCGTGCTCCTTGCCGCCTCGGGAAACGGGATCCGCTTCTCGGACGCGGTCGGCGCCTTCTTCGTGAGCGCGATCCTCATCGTGCTGTGCGGGCTGTGGCCGGCGCTCGGTCGGGCGATCACGAGCATCCCGAAGCCGCTCGCGAGCGCCATGCTCGCCGGGGTGCTCTTCCCCATCTGCCTCGCGCCGATCGAGGCGGTCGCCACCCTCCCGCTGTTCGCTGCGCCCATCGTGATCGTCTGGCTCGTGCTCTACCGCCTTGCGCCGCGGTGGGCGGTGCCCGCGGCGATGGTGATCTCTGTCATCGCGGTGTTGATCTCCGCCGGTACCGACTGGATCGGCACGGCGAGTATTGCTCCCGTCCTCGTCCTCGTGCCCCCCACGTTCGACCTGTTCACGATCCTGAGCGTCGGGCTGCCGCTGTTCCTCGTGACGATGGCGGGCCAGAACGTGCCCGGCTTCGTCGTGCTCAGCACCAACGGCTACCCGCCACCGCCCAGGTTCGCCCTCGTGAGCACCGGACTCGGGAGCGCTGCGGGCTCGCTGTTCGGCGCCCACGCCATCAACCTCGGCGCCATCACCGCCGCGATAATGTCGGGGCGCGAGTCGCACCCCGATCCGCAGCGCCGTTGGATCGCCACGCTCACCAACGGCATCCTGTACGTGCCCCTCGGGCTTGCGGCCGGTGTGGCCGTCGCCCTCGTGAGCGCCGCGCCGAGCATCCTCATCACGGCCGTCGCGGGCCTGGCGGTGCTCGGCGCCTTGATCACGAGCCTGGTGAACGCGGTCGAAGACCCCCAGCACCGGATGACCGCGATCCTGACATTCCTCGTCGTGGCATCGGGCATCGCGCCCTTCGGCATCGGCTCGGCCTTCTGGGGACTCATTGCGGGAGGCATCGTGATGGCCTGGCTCGGGTGGACCCGCCGCCGCAAGGAATCATCGCCGACCGCACAGGGTTGATCCCGGTATGAACCTCTCCGTGCTCGACCTTGCATCCGTCTACGAGGGAATGAGCCACGGCGAAGCGCTGCGTCAGACGATCCAGACGGCGCAGGAGGCCGAGCGACTCGGCTACCGGCGATTCTGGGTCGCAGAGCACCACGGGATGCCCGCCATCGCCAGCTCCGCACCGCCCGTGCTCATCGGGGCGATCGCGGCCGCGACGAGCACGATCCGCGTCGGTTCCGGCGGGGTCATGCTCCCCAACCACTCCTCGCTCGTGGTGGCCGAGCAGTTCGGAACCCTGTCAGCGCTGCACGGCGACCGCATCGACCTCGGGCTGGGGCGTGCCCCCGGCACCGACCCGCTGACGAGCTCCGTGCTGCGCCGCGGCATGGGCAACGAGACCGTCGACGACTTCCCCAACCAGGTGATCGAGCTGCTCGCGTGGTTCGGCACCATCCCGCCGCTCGAGAACGGTTTGGGGTCGCGGGTCATCGCAGTCCCCGGGCTGGGCGACTCGCCGGAGCTGTGGCTCCTCGGATCGAGCGACTTCAGTGCGCGCCTCGCCGGCATGATGGGACTGCCGTTCGCCTTCGCGCACCATTTCGCCGGCGGACCGGGCACCCGCGGCGCCTTTGAGACCTACCGTGCCAACTTCACGCCATCGGTCGTCCTCACGGAGCCGCACTCGATGGTCGCCGTCTCGGTGCTCGTCGCCGACACCGCCTCCGAGGCAGACCGCCTCATGCTGCCGGGGTCGCTCGGCTTCCTGCGGATGCGTCAGGGCGCGCGCCCGTCGCGCATCCCGACGCAAGCCGAGGCAGAGGCGCACCCGTGGACCGTCGCGGAGCTCGACTGGGTCGCCGAGCGCAACGGGCACCAGGCGATCGGGGACCTCCACCACGTGACGCAGCGCATCGCCGACCTCGTCGAAGTCACGAAGGCCGACGAGGTCATCGTCGTGCCGCAGGGACCGGACCTCGCGACGAAGCTGCGGACGCTCGCCGACCTGGCGCCCGTCGGTGCGACAATCGGGGAATGAGCACCTTCACCCCGCCCCAGACCACGCTCGACGCCTCCAAGGTCATCCTCGGCCTGATGCGGATCACCGACCTCGACGCCGAGCAGATCCGCACTCTGGTGGGCACCGCGCTCGACGCGGGCATCAACGTGATCGACCACGCCGACATCTACGGCGGCACCCCCCACCTCTGCGAGCAGCGGTTCGGGGATGCGGTGACCCTCTCCGCCGCGCAGCGGGAGTCCATCATCATCCAGTCCAAGGTGGGCATCCGGCCCGGCTACTTCGACTTCTCGCGCGAGCACATCCTCGAGACCGTTGACGGGTCGCTGAAAGCGCTCAATACCGAGTACCTCGACACGCTGATCCTGCACCGCCCCGACACCCTCGTCGAGCCGGAGGAGGTCGCCGCAGCGTTCGACGAACTGCACGCGGCCGGCAAGGTGCGCAACTTCGGCGTATCGAACCACACGCCCGGCCAGATCGAGCTGCTGAAGCGGTCGGTGAAGCAGCCGCTCGCATTCAACCAGGTGCAGCTGAGCATCACGCACTCGCCGATCATCGCCGCGGGTGTGGCGGCCAACATGGCCGGGCTCGACCAGTCCCTCGACCGCGACAACGGCATCCTCGACTACTGCCGGCTCAATGACATCACCCTGCAGGCCTGGTCGCCGTTCCAGAAGGGCTTCTTCGACGGGGTGTTCCTCGGCGATCGCGTGGACTACCCCGATCTCAACGACGCCCTCGACGAGATCGCCGCCGCCCACGGTGTGACACCCACGGGCATCGCCGTCGCCTGGATCACCCGGCACCCCGCGCGAATGCAGGTCGTGCTGGGAACGACCAAGCCCGAACGGGTGGTGGAGTCCGCGGCCGGCGCCGACGTGCCCCTCACCCGTGAGGAGTGGTACCGACTGTTCACCACGGCGGGGCACATCCTGCCGTAGGGGTCCTCAGCCCTTGAGCTCGCGCAGAGCCGCGGCCTGGTCGCGGGCCACCCCGCGCATCCTGTCGAAGATCTCCAGCACGGTCTCGAGCTCGGCCTCGGTCTTGTCGGAGAGGGCGCTGATCCACGACTGCGACATCTCGGCGTACAGCTCGCCGATCTCGCCCCTGCGCGCCTTCTTCATGACCACCAGCACTCGACGGCGGTCACGGGCATCCATGTACCGCTCGACCCAGTTCGCATTTTCGAGCCGGTCGACCATGCGGGTGGCCGCGCCGCTCGTGAGGCCCGCGGCGTCGCCGAGCTCGCTCGTCGAGACCGTGCCCTTGCGCATGAGCAGGGTGATGGCGCGGAGGTCGCTCACCGTGAGCCCGAGACGGTCGGAGAGCGCCTCCTGAAGGGCGACCCCGTCCGCGACGGTCTCGGCAACATCCGCCTGCAGGCGGGAGATCAATTCAGCGCGCGTGGGCTGGGCCATGGCCCATGCTAAGTCTGCGAACGACCGTTCTAGTTGAGACCACGCCGGTCGAGCAGCGGCTGGATGTCGGCGTCACGGCCGCGGAAGTCGCGGAAGGCCTCCAGCGGATCCTTCGAGCCACCGACGCCGAGCAACCTCGACCGGAAGCGGTCGCCGTTCTCGCGGGTGAGCCCGCCGTTCGACTTGAACCACTCGACGGTGTCGGCGTCGAGCACCTCGCTCCAGATGTAGGAGTAGTACCCGGCGTCGTAGGCGGAGGTCGACATCACGTGCTGGAAGTAGGTGCTCGAGTAGCGGGTCGGCACCGCGGGGTTGTCGAGCCCGACCTTGGCGAGTGCTGCGGCCTCGAAAGCGGCGACATCGGTGACCGAGTCGTCGGCGGTGATCGTGTGCCAGGCCTGGTCGAGCAGGGCGGCCGCGAGGTACTCGCTCGTCGCGAAGCCCTCGTTGAACGCCGAGGACGCCTGGATCTTCTCCACGAACTCCTTCGGCATCGGCTCGCCGGTCTGGTAGTGCACCGCGTAGTTCTCCAGAACCTCGGGCCAGAGCATCCACATCTCGTTGACCTGGCTCGGGAACTCGACGAAGTCGCGGAAGGTGTTCGTGCCCGCGAACTTCGGGTAAGTCACCCGCGCGAACAGCCCGTGCAGCGCGTGCCCGAACTCGTGGAAGAACGTGTTCACCTCGTCGTACGTGAGCAGTGTGGGCTCGCCTACGGCCGGCTTGGGCACGTTGAGGTTGTTGGTGACGACGACGGGATGCCCGAGCAGCTGCGACTGGGAGATGAGCGAGTTCATCCACGCACCGCCCCGCTTCGAGTCGCGGGTGTAGAGGTCGAGCGTGTACAGGCCCACGGGAGAGCCGTCCTCGTTCTTCACCTCGAAGACGCGCACGTCGGGGTGGTAGGCGGGGATGTCGTCGCGCTCGGTGAAGGTGATGCCGTAGAGCTTCGTCGCGGCGTAGAACACGCCGCTCTGCAGCACGCGCTCGGCCTCGAAGTAGGGCCGCATCTGCGCGGTGTCGACGTCGTACTTCGCCTGCCGCACCTTCTCGCTGTAGAACGCCCAGTCGTGGGCCTCGATGGGATGCCCGGCCTGGGCCTCGAGGTCGGCCTGCTCGGTCTTGGCGTTCCTGGCGGCGGGAATCGCGAGCTTGTCGAGCATCGCCGCGACGTTGCCCGGGTTCTTCGCGGTCTCGTCGGCGATCACCCAGTCCGCGTGGCTCGCGAAGCCGAGGAGTCGGGCGCGCTCGGCGCGCAGCCGGGTGATGTCGAGCACGAGCTGGTTGGTGTCCCACTCGCCCCCGCGGTTGCCGCGCGACCGCGACGCGGTCATGATGCGCTCCCGAACCCCGCGGTCGGTGAGGGAGGAGAGCCATGGGTGTCCGGTGGGGAGGACCAGGGTCACGAGGTACTTGCCGTCGAGGCCACGGTCTTTCGCCGCCTCCGCCGCGGCCGAGATCTCGCCGGGTTCGAGACCGGCGAGGTCTGCGGCATCCTCGATGACGATCGCGAGGTCGTTCGTGTCGGCGAGGAGGTTCTTCTCGAAACGGGTGGTGAGGGTCGAGAGCTGCTGGTTGAAGTCGCGCAGCTTCTCCTTCTCGGTGTCGTCGAGGCCGGCGCCGGCGATGGTGAACTCGGCGTAGTAGCGCTCGACGAGGTAGCGCGACTCGTCGTCCAGGCCCAGCTCGTCGAGCTGGTCGTGGATCGTCTTGATGCGCCAGTACAGCTGCGAGTCGAGGCGGATCGCGTCGGAGTGCGCGGCCAGCAGGGGTGCGATCTCCTCTTCGAGCGCGGCGGTGGCGTCGTTGCCGTCTGCAGAGACCTTGTTGAAGAACACCGTGGCGACGCGCTCGAGGGTCTGCCCGGCCTTCTCGAGAGGGATGAGCGTGTTCTCGAACGTAGGCACGTCGCGCTTCACGGTGATCGCGCGGATCTCGTCGAGGTGCTCCTGCATGCCGATCTCGAACGCGGGCCTGTAGTCGTCGTCGGTGATGTCGGCGAACGGCGGCATGCCGTACGGGAGGGTGCTCGGTGCGAGGAAGGGGTTGGTCATCCCCCCAGCCTATTCAGCATGCGCGGCACGATGCGCGCTGCACGGGAGCATCGCAAAGATCTCGTTGCAAAGAGAGGGTTGCAAAGAAACCTTTGCAGCGGTATCTTTGCATTATGAGCGAGAACGAGGTGACCGGATCCATTCCGGACCGGCAACTGGATATGGAGAGCCTCAAGGCTCTCGCCCACCCGCTGCGGGTGCAGATCCTCGACACGCTCTCCACCTACGGGCAGTTCACCGCGAGCGGCCTCGCCGAGCGGTTGGGGGAGTCGAGCGGTGCGACGAGCTACCACCTCCGTCAGCTCGAGCGCCACGGCTTCGTGCGCGAGGTGGCGGGCAAGGGCACCGGGCGCGAGCGCTGGTGGGAGCGGATGCCCGGTGCGATCAACCTGAACGCCGCCGATATGGAGCACACCCCGGCCACCCTCGCGGCCTCCAAGACACTGGTGCGCCAGTGGTCGCGCTCACGCACGGAGCTGCTGGACGACTTCCAGGAACGCGGACTCGAACTGCTCCCCAAGGAGTGGATGGAGGGCAGCGTGGTGTCGACGGTCAACCTGCGAGTGACGGCCGCTCAGCTCCTGGAGATCTCGAAGAAGTGGGACGAGTTCATCGACCCCTTCGTCGTCAAGTACCGCGGCCAGAACCCGCCCGGATCCCGCCCCGTGCAGATCCACTTCAATGCTTTCCCCGTGATCGACGGGGATCAGACTCCTGAGGAAGAAGAATGACCGACGTACTGGAAAGAGCCCCCGAAATGTCGGTGGCCGAGCGTAATTTCGAAGCCAAGGAAGAGGTGAACACGATGACTGCAGCAACACAGAACTACGCCATCCGACGGGCTCGTCCGCATGGCATCGACCTCGTGATCATGCGGGTCAGCCTCATGGCTCTGCTGTGGGCTCGTCGCCACGCAAACCGCACGGCGGAGTCCTACGAAGACCACACACGGATGTACCGCGAGACCCAGTCACTCCACCGCCGCGAGCACGATGCTGCGCTGCTGGTGGCCCGAGTCCGCTGAGCACCCGTAACCGAAACTCCAGCCCCGGTCATCCGCGACCACACACGCACCGGCGTCCTAGCGCCTCCTCCTGTGCAGGTTCCTCGCGGAGGGTCGGGGCTGGTCCGTGCCTTGGCCCGGCCTAGGCACGGTCGGGGTCCTCGACGATGACAGCGCCCTCGTGATCGATACGGATGACCGTGCCATCGTCGAGCTCGACCACGGGTCGCCCCTCGAGCCAGGTCAGCGTCCAGCGCCACCCGTCAGTCGCGACACCGGCCAGCTCGCCCTCGACCGCAGCAACCGCCTCGACGACCTCGACCGGCAAGCGCGACGGCGGCTCGTCACCGACGTTCCAGCGCGTACCGAGCTGCATCAGGTGAGCTTCTCGTAGGTGACCCAGGTGGTGCGGGTCGCGACCTTGTCGTAGACGCTCTGCGCCGTGGTGTTGTCCGAGGCGGTGATCCAGCGGAGCTTGCCGCCGCCGTCCGAGGCCGCGCGCTCGGCGACAGCTTCGATGAGCGCGGAGCCGGCGCCGGAACCGCGGTGGCCGGGCTCCACGTACAGGTCGTCGAGGTACCACTCGTTGGCCGCCGTGAAGGTGTCGGGCAGGCTGCGGTAGTGCGCGAATCCGTACGCGCGCCCGTCGTCGACGGCGACCACCGCGCACAGGTCCGACTCGGCGTCCATGAGCCAGGCCCAGACCCCGTCGAGGATCGCGTCGCTGAACTCGGTCTTGTAGAACACGCCGTACTCGCGGAACAGGCGGCGCCAGGCGTCCCGGTCCTCTTCGTGGATATCGCGAACTTCACTCATTCAACAACCTCCGCGAGCACGATGTCCCGCACCTCGATCGACTCTGACACCACGAACTCTACGCTCGCGATACGGCCGACGGCCCGGAGGTCTCCGAGACCCTCCTCGAGGATCGCCGGGCCCGCGATGACCGCGGAGACGACGTCGGTCTTCTGCGAGGCCTTCGCGTCGGTCTTCGCGCGGCGGATGGAGATGAGCGCCTCGCTCACGGCGCCGAGCAGCCCGCGGGGTTCGGCGGTAACGCCGAGGTCGTCGGTGGTCGGCCAGGCGGCGGTGTGGACGGAGCCCTCGTGGGTCCAGCTCCACACCTCCTCGGTGGCGAACGGCAGGTACGGCGCGAAGAGGCGCAGCAGCACGTCGATGGCGGTGCGCAGCGCGGTCGCGGCGCTGGCCTGCGCCTCGGGGGTGCCGGCGCCGTAGGCGCGCTCCTTCACGAGCTCGAGGTAGTCGTCGCAGAAGGTCCAGAAGAACTTCTCCGAGACCTCGAGCGCCTTCGCGTGGTCGAACTCCTCGAGAGCCGTGGTTGCGGTGGTGATCACCGTGGCGAGCTCGGCGAGCATGTCCACGTCGAGCGGCTCGGTGACAGCGCCCTCGACCTCCGGGAACGAGTAGACGAACTTCGCCGCATTGAGCACCTTGATGGCCAGGCGACGCCCGATCTTGATCTGCTTCGGGTTCTGGGGGTCGAAAGCGGCATCCGTGCCCAGCCGGCTGGAGGCGGCCCAGTAACGCACCGCGTCGGAGCCGTGGTCGTCGAGCATGCCCTTCGGCGTCACGACGTTGCCCTTGGACTTCGACATCTTCTTGCGGTCGGGGTCGACGATGAAGCCCGAGATGCCCGCGTTCTTCCACGGGATCGTGCCCTCCTCGAGCTCCGCCCGGAGGACGGTCGAGAACAGCCAGGTGCGGATGATGTCCTGGCCCTGGCTGCGCAGCGAATAGGGGAACACGAGCGAGAAGAGCTCCGGGTCGGTCACCCAGCCGCCGGCGATCTGCGGGGTGAGCGACGAGGTCGCCCAGGTGTCCATGATGTCGAGCTCGCCCACGAAGGTGGTGCCGCGGTCGGCCTCGGTGTAGCCGGAGGGCACATCGGTGGACGGGTCGACCGGGAGCATGTCCTCGGTGGGGAGGATCGGCGCGCCCTTCTCACCGTTCGCGAGTTCGTACCAGACCGGGATCGGCACGCCGAAGAACCGCTGGCGCGAGATCAGCCAGTCGCCCGTGAGTCCACCCACCCAGTTGTCGTAGCGCACGCGCATGTGCTCGGGCGTGAAACCGATCTGCTGGCCCGCCGCGATCAGTCGGTCGCGCAGCGCGGCATCCCTGGCCCCGTTCTTGATGTACCACTGGCGGGTGGAGATGATCTCGAGGGGCTTGTCGCCCTTCTCGAAGAACTTCACCGAGTGCGTGATCGGCTTCGGGTCGCCGATGAGCTCGCCGCTCTCGCGCAGCAGCTCCACGATCTTGGCCTTCGCGCTGAACACGGTCTTGCCCGCCAGCTCGGCGTAGATCCCTGCGGCAGCGGGGGAGAGCACCTCGGGGGCATCGGCGATGAGCCGGCCGTCGGCACCGATGATGGTGCGGTTCGGAAGGTCGAGTTCGCGCCACCACACGACGTCGGTGACGTCACCGAACGTGCAGATCATGGCGATGCCCGAACCCTTGTCCTTCTGGGCGAGGTGGTGGGCGACCACCGGCACCTCGACGCCGAACAACGGGGTGGTCACCGTAGTGCCGAACAGGTGCTGGTAGCGCTCGTCGTCGGGGTGGGCGACCAGGGCCACGCAAGCAGGAAGCAGCTCGGGGCGCGTCGTCTCGATCTCGACCGTCGTGCCGTCCGGCTTGTGGAACGATACCCGGTGGTACGCGGCGGGCTGCTCCTTGTCCTCGAGCTCGGCCTGCGCCACGGCGGTGCGGAAGGTGATGTCCCAGAGAGTGGGCGCCTCGGCCTGGTAGGCCTCGCCGCGCTCGAAGTTGCGCACGAACGCGCGCTGCGCCGCGAGCTGGGCCTCACGGCCGATGGTGCGGTAGGTGAGCGACCAGTCGACGCTCAGCCCGAGCTGGCGCCAGAGGTCCTCGAACTGCTTCTCGTCCTCGGCAGTGAGGGTCTCGCACAGCTCGATGAAGTTGCGGCGCGAGATGGGCAGCTGGTCGGCGGCCTTCGAGGAGGCGTTGTCGCCGCCCTCGAGCGGGGGCACGAAGCTCGGGTCGTAGGGGAGTGTCGGGTCGCAACGGACGCCGTAGT
>Ga0247740_1000039_pt1 | contig 59097 bp, 57 predicted proteins | sample UWRJL148409B2_FD_180942 | JGI IMG/M metagenome (GOLD analysis project Ga0247740, IMG submission 180942) | Plant litter microbial communities from Arlington Agricultural Research Station in Wisconsin, United States - UWRJ-L148-409B-2 | ecosystem: Environmental > Terrestrial > Plant litter >...
CGTCTTCGGCTCCCGCTCAAGGTCGCGCAACTCATCCGCAGTCGGGTCCGCGATGAAACCGGGCTCATCTGCTCGGTGGGCGCCGCCTCGACTAAGTTCGTGGCCAAGCTCGCGTCGGGGCTCTCCAAACCCGACGGACTGCTGGTCGTGCCCGCCGACGAAACCATCCCTCTGCTGCACCCCCTCCCCATCGCCAAGCTCTGGGGTGTGGGTGGCAAGACCGAGGAGGTGCTGCGCGCGCGTGGCCTGCACACGATCGGCGACGTCGCCCGGGCATCCCGCGAGACGCTCTACAACGCCGTGGGGGAGGCTGGCGCCGTGCGCCTGCACGACCTCTCGTGGGGCATCGACCCCCGGCGGGTCCACACCGCCGCCGAGGAGAAGAGCGTTGGTCACGAGCTCACTTTCGAGACGAACATCTCCGACCCTGAGGTCATCCGCACCGAGCTCCTCCGCATGTCGAACATGGTCGCCGTGCGGCTGCGCAAGGCTAGCCTCGTGGGTCGCACTGTGGTACTCAAGCTCCGCTTCGGGGACTTCACCACCATCACCCGCTCGCGCACCATCGCCGAACCGACCGATCTGGGCCGCAGGATCTACGAGGAAGTCTGGGAGATCTACGAGGCGCTGGGCCGGCAGGATGCTCCCATCCGACTCGTGGGCGTGCGCGCCGAGCAGCTGCAGGACGCGGCTAGCACCCCACAGGGGCTGTGGGACGAATCCGAGGGATGGCGCGAGGCGGAGGACGTTATGGATGCCGCGAGTGCGCGCTTCGGCCGCGGTGCCGTGAAGCCCGCACGGCTCCTCGGGCACCGCGCGACGGAGCGCCCGAGGTCCGGCCAGCGCGACTAGCGTCGGCGGTCTCCGGTAAAGTTCCATCAAGTGACGACACCTCTCCCCGGACCGACAGTCGGTACGTTCGCGGCGGAGCACCTCTCACCCTCCTACCCCGAGCGGGCAGCCCGAGGAACCGCCGACAAGCTCCGCGCGTGGCAGGCGGAGGCTCTCGACGAGTACTTCCTCCGTGAGCCCCGCGACTTCCTCGCGGCGGCCACCCCTGGCGCAGGCAAGACCACGTTCGCCCTGCGCCTCGCCGTCGAGCTCATCGCGCGCAGGATCATCGACCGAGTCACCGTGGTTGCCCCGACCGACCACCTCAAGCGCCAGTGGGCAGACGCCGCCCACAAGGTCGGCCTGCGGATCAACCCCGAGTTCGCGAACGGGGACGGCTACGGCGGCAGGCGATTCCACGGCATGGCCGTCACATACGCCCAGGTCGCGATGCGCGCCGCCCTCCACCGCGAGATCACGGAGTCGTCGCGCACTCTCGTCATCCTCGACGAGGTGCACCACGGCGGCGACGCGCTGAGCTGGGGCGACGCCATCCGGGAGGCCTTCGGACCGGCCACGCGCCGGCTCTCCCTCACCGGAACCCCGTTCCGCAGCGACCTCGCGCCGATCCCGTTCGTCACCTACGCGCCCGACAACAAGGGCATCCGAACGTCGGTCACAGACTACAACTACGGTTACGGCCGCGCTCTCGCCGACGGTGTGGTCCGTCCGGTGATCTTCATGTCCTACGCCGGCAAGATGCGCTGGCGCACCCGCATGGGCGACGAGATGGAGGCGCGCCTCGGCGAGCCCGACACCAAGGACGTCACGTCACAGGCGTGGCGCACCGCCCTCGATCCCAAGGGCGACTGGATGTCGGCCGTGCTGCGCGCCGCCGACCGACGGCTCACCGAGGTGCGTCACTCGGTCCCGGATGCCGGTGGCCTTGTGATCGCGACCGACCAAGTGACCGCCCGCGCGTACGCGAAACTGCTGCGCGACATCACAGGGGAGGCCGCGACCATCGTGCTCTCCGACGAGAAGGAGGCCTCGGCACGCATCGAGACCTTCTCCGCGGGCGAGCAGCGCTGGATGGTCGCCGTGCGGATGGTGTCGGAGGGCGTCGACGTGCCCCGCCTCGCGGTGGGCGTCTACGCGACGTCGTCGTCGACGCCGCTGTTCTTCGCGCAGGCCGTCGGCCGTTTCGTGCGATCGCGGCGGAAGGGGGAGACAGCGTCGATCTTCCTGCCGAGCGTGCCCACACTCGTCGACCTCGCCGCACTGCTCGAGCTGGAGCGCGACCACGCGATCGACCGGAAGCAGTCGGAGGACAAGCTCCTCGATGACGACCTGCTCGACAAGGAGAACCGCGAGGAGGCGACCAGCGAGGAGCTGACCGAGGAGTTCGTGTGGGAGGCGCTCGAGTCCGACGCGAACTTCGACCGCGTGTACTTCGGCACCGAGGAGTTCGGTTTCGCCGCCGAGACGGGCAGCGACGAGGAGCTCGACTTCATCGGGCTGCCGGGCATCCTCGAGCCGGAGCAGGTGCGGGAGCTGCTCAAGCACCGGCAGGAGAGGCAGTCGCGACGTTCGGCCGGCCGGTCGGTGGAGGAGAAGCCCCAAGCGCTGTACCGAGACCTCAAGGAGCAGCGGAAGCTGCTCAACACCCTCGTGGGCATGCGCGCGAAGCTATCAGGGGAGCCGCACGGCCTCATCCACGCCGAACTGCGTCGGGTGTGCGGCGGTCCGGCTGTTGCTCAAGCCTCGGTCACCCAACTGCAGAACCGCATCGATTACCTGCGCAAGGGCATCCGGAGCTGACGACCTACTCGTTCGCCGGGCACACTGGAAGCCGGTGCGGGTGGCACGGATCCAAACGCTGTAGAGCGCTTAACAAGAAAACGCCCCGACGTTGGGTCGGGGCGTTTCCGTTACTGAACTATCAAGATCAGAGGGGGCGGATGTTCTCCGCCTGGGGACCCTTGGGTCCCTGGGTGATGTCGAATTCGACCTTCTGGTTCTCGTCGAGAGACTTGTAACCGCTGGTCGAGATTGCCGAGTAGTGGGCGAACACGTCGGGACTTCCGTCCTCAGGGGCGATGAAGCCAAAGCCCTTTTCCGCGTTGAACCACTTGACGGTGCCTAATGCCATTTAAAACTCCTCCAGGAGCGTTCTTCTGGCCCCGACAGTCGAGGCCACACAAACCGTTCCCGAAAGAACAGTCCATGATGAGCCAAGGCTATAGCAGTCACTACCGCATTGCGCCATCATTTTGCCAATCGGTGCGAGATGGTAACAAAAGTTCATTTCAGCGGAAGTCCCGCGAACGGGTCTTCGGGGCCATATCGAGCACCTCGAACCGGTCCGCGATGATGTTGGTGACGCCCTCCGGGGAGCGCTCCAGGATGCCCCGCACGATGAGTGCGGGCGCCTCGCGCACCACGCGGCGGTACCTCGACCAGACCCCCACGCTGCAGATGACGTTCACCAGTCCCGTCTCGTCCTCGATGTTGACGAAGGTGATGCCGCTCGCCGTCGCCGGTCGCTGGCGGTGGGTGACTACGCCGCCGATCTCGAGGCGCCTGCCGCTCTCGGCCGTCGCGAGCGAGGCAGCGGTGTGGATGCCCCGGCCCGCCAGCACCGGACGCAGGTGCTTCACGGGATGGCTGTCGGTGGAGACCCCCGTCGCCCAGAGGTCGGACATGAGCTCGTCAACCTCGGACGGCATCGTGAACAGGGGCGGCTGTACCGAGACGATGGTGCCGGGCAGGAACTCGGCGCGGTCCTGAGCGGCATTGCCCGCGTTCCACATCGCCTCGCGGCGCTCCAGGCCGAAGCAGTCGAAGGCGCCGGCGGCAGCGAGAACTTCCAGCTGTGCGGTGGTGAGTCCGACGCGCCGGACGAGGTCGTTCATGTTCCGGAACTCGCCCGCGCGATCGCGCTCCTCCACGATCCGCAGCGCCACCTTCTCGCCGATACCGCTCACCTCGTCGAGTCCGAGTCGCACGGCGAAGTTACCGTCGCGCCGGTGGTCGTCGGTGTCGAAGTGCGCGTCGCGGTCGAACGGGGGCACGGGCGGCTGCTCGCGGTCGAGACAGGAGTCGTGCCCGGTCGCGCGGGTCGTGCTCGTCGAGACCGGCTCGAGCCCCGCGTACGCCCCCGAACGCTGGATGTCGGGCCTGAGCACCTCGACACCGTGGCGGCGGGCATCCGCGACCAGGCTCTGCGCGGAGTAGAAGCCCATGGGCTGCGCGCGCAGCATGGAGGCGAGGAACGCACCCGGGTAGTGCAGGCGCATCCAGGCGCTCGCGTACACGAGCAGTCCGAAGCTGAGGGCGTGGCTCTCGGCGAACCCGAAACCGGCGAACGCCTGGATCGCCCCGTAGATCTTGTCGGCGTCGTCGCCCACGATGCCGTTGGACTCCATGCCCTCGTAGAGGGTGGTGCGCAGCCGCTCGATCTTCTCGATGCCGCGCTTGGAGCCCATCGCCCGGCGCAGGAGGTCGGCGTCGTCGGCGGTGCAGCCGCCCACCGCGACGGCGATCTGCATGAGCTGTTCCTGGAAGATCGGCACGCCCAGCGTGCGCTCGAGGGGCTCGACCAGGTTGGGGTGCAGATAGGTGATCGGCTCGTCGCCCATCTTGCGCCGCACGTACGGGTGCACGGCCCCACCCTGGATCGGACCGGGCCGCACGAGCGCGATCTCGACGACGAGGTGGTAGAACTCGCGGGGCTGCAGACGGGGGAGCAGCCCCATCTGCGCGCGGGACTCCACTTGGAACACCCCGATCGCGTCGGCCCGGCACAGCTGGTCGTAGACGCCGGCCTCCTCGCCCGGGATCGTGGCGAGGTCCCAGCGCTCCCCGAGCGTGGCGTCCACCATGTCGAAGGTGTACTGCAGGGCGGCGAGCATCCCGAGGCCGAGGAGGTCGAACTTGACGAGGCCCATCCAGGCGCAGTCGTCCTTGTCCCACTGCACCACGGTGCGTTTCTCCATGCGCGCGTGCTCGATCGGCACCACCTCGCCGACGGGCCGCTTGGTGAGCACCATGCCGCCGGAGTGGATGCCGAGGTGCCGCGGGAACTTCATCACCTCGAGCGCGAGGCCCACCACGTTCTCGGGGATGTCGTGGTCGTCGCTCGAGATCACGGCACCCCAGCGCTCGACCTGCTTCGACCATGCGTCCTGCTGGCCGGGGCTGTGCCCGAGCGCCTTCGCCATGTCGCGCACCGCGAACTTGGGGCGGTACTGGATGACGTTGGCGACCTGCGCGGCGTTCTCCCTTCCGTACTTGTCGAACACGTACTGGATGACCTCCTCGCGCCGCCCCGAGTCGAAGTCGACGTCGATGTCGGGCTCCTCCTCGCGCATCGCCGAGATGAACCGCTCGAACGGCAGCCCGTACCGGATCGCGTCGATCGCCGTGATCATCAGCAGGTAGCAGACTGCGGAGTTCGCGGCCGAGCCGCGGCCCTGGCAGAGGATGCCCAGGCTCCTGGCATGGCGCACGATGTCCCACACGATCAGGAAGTAACCGGCGAAACCCTTCTCCTCGATCACCCGCAGCTCGTTGTCGATGCGCTCGCGCTTGGACTCGTCCATCACCATCTTGCGCTTCTCGACACCCTCCCAGACGAGCTGGCGCAGGTAGCTCATGGGGGTGTGGCCCTCGGGCACGTCCTGGTCGGGCAGTTCGGGTTTCGCCGAGCGCAGCTCGAAGCTGAGCTCGTCGGCGATGACCACGCTGTTCGGGACCGCTTCGGGGTAACGGGCGAACGCCCTGGCCATCTCCGCTCCCGACCTCATGTGCGCCGAGCCGGACGCGGGCAACCAGCCGTCCATCTCGTCGAGGCTGCGCCGCGCGCGCACCGACGAGAGAGCGGTGTGCAGGTGGTGCTGGGCGGGGGTCGCGTAGTGCACGTTGCCGGTGGCGACCACGCGGAGCCCGCGGTCGAGGGCGAGGGCGTACAGCGCGTCGTTGTGGGCGCTGTCGAGCGGGTTGCCGTGGTCGAAGAGCTCGACGACCACGTTCTCGGCGCCGAAGAGTTCGACCAAGTGGTCGAGTTCGGCGCGCACAGCGGATCTCGGCTCGGCCCGATCGGCGAGGGCACGACGAACGGCCCCCTTGCGACAGCCGGTGAGGATGATCCAGTGCCCGCCCGCCCATTCGGCGAGCTGCTCGAGGTCGTAGACCGGCTTGCCCTTCTCCCCGCCGCGCAGTTGGGCCTGGGTGATGGCGGCGGCGAGCCGGTGGTAGCCCTCCTCCTTGCGGGCGAGCACGAGCAGGTGGATGCCCTCCGGATCGGCGACGCCGTTCTGCGGGCCGCGCAGGCCGAGCGAGAGCTCCGCCCCGAAGATAGTCGCCGTCTGGCCGATCTCGGCGGCCGCCTCGGCCATGCGGACGATGCCGTACAGGCCGTCGTGGTCGGTGAGGGCGAGGGCGTGGAGGCCGAGCCGCGCGGCTTCCTCCGCGAGGGACTCTGGCATGCTCGCTCCGTCGAGGAAGCTGAAACTCGAGTGGGCGTGCAATTCGGCGTACGGCACGATCGTGTCGGGGGCGGGAGTCGTGGCATCCGTGCCGTTGATGTCTGCGGGCGCCTGGTAGGCCTTGCGCTTGAGTGACCAGGCAGGGCTGTCGCCACCGTCGGCGCCGACCGGCGGCGTGGTGCCGGGGCGGGAGGCGTCGGTGAGCTTCTTCTCGAACTCCGACCACGGGATCGGGGGATTGTTCCAGCCCATCAGTGCTTGCCCACCATCAGTGCTTGCCCACCATCAGTCGTACCTCGCTTCGGCCCACCAGCCGCCGGCATCGAGGACCAGGAGCCACGCGCATCCTGTCTCATCAACGGCCTGGAAGCGCCACGCACTGCGGGCGTCGGTCGACCACCAGCGCTCGTCGATGGCCCACGGCCCCGCCCACGCGGTGAGGCGCCGCACCTCGCTGCTGTTGGCGGAGAACCGCACGGGTGCCGCCGTCACCACTCCGCGGTCGGTGACGGCGACGCTCGCGCCGTCGGCGGAGAGCACGTGCACCGGATGCCTCGGCGAGAACACCGTGCCGGGCAGGGGGTTGGGCAGCCGGCCGGGCCACGGCTGGTCGACGGGCTTTGCCCCGACGGGGCGGTCGCCCCACGCGACGAGCTGCTGCCGATCGGAGAGGCTGCGCCCACCGCCCACCCCGGGCATGAGCACGGCGCCGTGACCGAGCATGCTCTGCACGCGTGAGAGCCCGTGGTGGATGCGCTCGTCGGGCCCCGAACCCCACAGGCCGCCCTCGTGGTTTCCGATAGCGTCGACCGCGTCGGGGGAGACCCGCACGCGCGTGACACCGGAGCGCAGCGCCACATCACCGCCGCCCTGTAGCTGCCAGCGCACCCGGTCGACGACGTCGCCGGGCGTGAACGAGTGCGGGTGCAGCCACACGCGCTCCGACCGCTCGCCGCCCTTGATATCCGAGTCGGAGTCGAGCTCCACCCGGATCGCCGTGCACACCAGCTTGGCCGCGGTGAGCCCGTCGATGAACTGCTCGGCGGCGGCGCGCACGCCGAACGCGACCTGGTCGACGCGGTCGAGGGCGGGCTCGAACTGCACCACGACGTCGAGGTCGCGCGGGGGAGTGCGGGGAGTGACCGGCCACGAGTCGCGCCCGCTCGCGAGCGCGTGCAGCCGCGCGCCGTCGTGGCCGAAGCGCGTGAACACGTCGTCGGCCGCAAGCTCGGCGAACTCCCCGAGCGTACGGATGCCCAGCCTCCTCAGCAGCGTGACCAGCTGTGGATCCTCCAGCAGGCCGACACTCAGAGGTGAGAGGAAACCGGCCGCCGCGCCCTGAGCCACCACCTGCACGGGAGCAGCACGGCGCGCGGCCTGGCGCGCGGCCTGATCGGCGGTGAAGATACCGTCGGCGATCCCCACCCGCGCGCCACCGGCCCCCTCCTCGTCGGCGCGGCCCGCGAGGAACAGACCCGCAGCCTTCTCGCCGCCGTAGTAGCGGGCAGCACCGCGCACTTTCACCGCGCACAGCCCCGGACGCAGCACCTGCACCCCCGGCACAAGCTGCTCGAGTGCGGCGATGATCGGCTCGAAGGCGCGACTGTCGAGCCCGGGATCGTGGTCGAGCACGGTCAGCTCGGGGTAGCGCGCCTGGGCCTCGCGCACGCGGAGTCCGCGCGTGACGCCCTCGGCCCGTGCTGCGGCCGAGCACGCGAACACGAGGTTCTTCGAGACCAGGGCGATAGCGGCATCCGTGGGGATCTTCTCGGCCTGCGCCGCCGCAGTGACCGGCCAGTCGGGGCACCAGAGTACGGCGACGCGCGGCGGCTCGGTGCCGGGGGCCTCGACGGCCGACTGCGCGCGCCTCATGCGAACCGCCGGAGCTCGTGGGGCTGCTCTGCCGTCTCATGGGAACGGCGTACCGTCTCGCCCGCGTCGGGCAGCCAGAGCCGCGCGCTGCGGGGGCGGCTGGCTATGCGGCTGGTCACCGTCACGGTGACCTCACGGGCGGCGAGATGCCCGTGCCCGTCGCCGATGCCGTGCCACTGGCTGCCGGAGAGCGACAGCATCGCCTCGGTCTGCGGCCACGGACCGAGCACGAGCAGGGTGGTGCCCCGCTGGCGGAGCCGGGCGGCGAGGCGGGCGATGCACGAGTCGGTGGCGCGCTTCGGCGGACGGGTGACGACGACGCCCATGACATCGGCGATCGCGGCGGTGACGGCGAGCCACTGGTCGCCGGGGTGCGGCACCAGCACGAGCCGGTCGAGGTCGACGCCGAAGTGCTGGGCCGCCTCCACGCCGAACTCGGGCATGCCGACGATGCCGCACCACGTGCCCGCGGCGGAGGGGGCGGCGAGCAGGGTCATGAGCAGCATCGCGGAGCGGTCGAGCGAGTAGGCGGCACCCTGCTGCAGCCCGCCACCGGGGAGGAGGCCTGCGATCGCGGGGTGGGTGGGGATGAGCTTCGAGTCGAGCTTCGTCGCCTGCATCGAGCTGATGCGCGCCTTGAGGTCGGCTACCGTGTCACTACCCGTTGCCACACCCGTTCTCGTTCGGGGCGCAGGCTCGAGTACCGCGGTGGCGGTCAACGAGGTTGCAGGGGACACCTGTTCATGTTCGAACATATGTTCGATTGTGTCAATTGCTGCCGACACTGAGCGGCGTGTCGAGTGTTTCTGTGGATGCACGCACAATGGCGGGATGACGAAGAACTGGACGCCCCTCGCAGTCACCTGGCTCGTACTCGCGATCGTGGGGCTGATCGGCACCTGGACCTTCAACGCCCTCGCGATCGTGCAGATGCGCGACTTCATCGGGGACTGGGTCGGTAGCGGACCCGCCGTCTCATCGCTCACGGTCGACCTGCTCGTGGTGGCGGTTGCGGGGTGCATCCTCATCGTCGTGGAGTCCCGGCGCCTCGGCATGAAGCGGGCGTGGCTCTACATCGTGCTGTCTGGGCTGACGGCGTTCGCGTTCACGTTCCCGCTGTTCCTCGCGATGCGGGAGCGGAAACTGGCGGCGGCGCACTAAACGGGGGTATGGGCTCGAACCATCCCATCGCCCCGTCCCCGCTGCCGGTCGAGAGTGCAGTTTGACGGGGTGGGTTCCGGGCGCACCCCGTCGAACTGCATTCTCAGTGTCGCATCGTCGGACGGCGGCTTCCTCACGAGATGCGGCGACCCAGACGCGCATACGTCCCACACCCGCGCCCCGCAAGCCCCTCTTGCTGAACGGCGCCCCGACGTACCGTCGAAGGACAGACAACGACAAGGAGCCATCCGATGGCGCAGGTAGTGCAGACGATCGACGTGGACGTGCCCGTGAGCACGTCGTACAACCAGTGGACGCAGTTCGAGGAGTTCCCGCAGTTCCTCAGCTTCGTCGACAGCATCACCCAGCAGGACGACACCCACAATCACTGGGTGGTGGATATCGCGGGCGGCAAGCGCGAGTTCGACACCGTGATCACCGAGCAGATCCCGGATGACCGGGTCGCCTGGACGAGCACCGGCGGCGAGGTCGACCACGCCGGCGTCGTGACGTTCCACAAGCTCAGCGACACCTCGTCGCGCCTCGCGGTGCAGATCGACTGGGAGCCCAAGGGCTTCATCGAGAAGGCCGGAGCAGCGCTCGACGTTCCCGACCGTGCCGTTCAGGCCGAGCTGAAGAACTTCAAGGAGTTCATCGAGTCCCAGGGTGCCGCAGACGGCGCCTGGCGCGGAACCGTCGAGAACTAGTCGGACTGCACCGGGGCTCCGGCGGGCGTCACGCCTCGTCGGGGTCCCGGTACCCGAACTGCACCTGACCGCCCAGCATCATCGACGAGGGCACGTCGACCCAGCCGGACTTGGTCCGCATCAGGGGGCGGCCACTCAGTCGAGGCGACGGGGGAGTGCCGGTCGGGATGTACCGCTGGGCGACGGAGAACGACACGCGCGTCGCGTACTCCCAGACCTCGACGATGACGGCCTCGACGTTCGTGCCGTTCACGTCCACGAACCCGTCGATCGCGAAGGCGATGAACTCGGCGTCCGTGCGGCTGCGGGCGTACGCACGAACAGAGGTGGCGGCATCCTTCAGGCTCAGGTCGGTCATGGTGACCTGCTCCCACTCGCCGCCCTTCTGCACGATCGCGAAGGCGGGGAACGAGCGGCCCTTGGTCGCGAGTTCCATGATTCCGGCGAACATGGCGCGGTTGCCGAGCGGGGTCTCGTTCCGCTGGATCGGCACCGGCGTGTACGCGGGCACGGGCGCGGCGACCGGGGCTGACGGCACGGCCGGCGGGCGGACCGTTTCGGGCGCAGGAGTCGGCGCAACCTCGACCACGGGCGGCAGCGCGGGCGTGGGCACGGATGCCGGTGCCTCTGCCCGGGCAACCGGTGGCGTGAGGCTTCCGGGCGCAGGCGGCACCGGTGCGGCAGACACCGGTGCGGACGGCGAGGCTACGGGCGGGTAGGAGGACGGCGGGTCGACAGCGACCGGCGGCGTCGTGGGCGGCGGACCGAAGTCGGGAACTGACGGACTGACGGGAACCGGAGGTGTCACGGGCGCGAGCGGGGTTTCGGGAGCGGGAGGTATGACCGACGCGGCCGGGGCCGCGACGGGGACCGAGCTCACAACCGGAGGCGCGAACGCCTTCGGGAGGGCGGGCGGCTCCTCGTACGACGGCGGCGCGGACGGGGCGGCGGGTACAGCGTCAGGCGCAGGCGAAGGCTCGCTCGAAGCGACCGAGGGCGCCGCGAGCGAGGAGAGCGGGGGCGGGGGAGCGATGTCCGCCGGGGCGATCGTCGAGGGCTCGGGCGGGGGCCCGAAGCTGTCGACCGGTGCCGGTGCGTCCACGGTGGGGGCTGCGGGAACGTCCACGCCGGGCGCCGAGTACACGGGAGCCTCGTAGATCGGAGCGTCGTACACTGCGACGTCATCCTCGACGGCGCGCTGGGGTTCGGGAACTTCAGCCACCGGCTCACCCTGCTCCGGGTCGTACCAGCCCTCACGGCCGAGCTGCAGCGGGCTTCCGATGAGGGAGGGCTTCTTCTTGCGCATCACGCCGGTGAGTTCGTAGCGCAGGCCGATCCGGATGCCCTCGTTCGTGCGGAAGTTCCACGCCTCGACGACGATGGCGTCGTACCGGCGGTCGTTGAAGGGGATGAACCCGTCGATGGCGAACGCTGAGGCATCCGCGTCGGTCTGCGACGCCGCCATCTCCCTGGCTGCGGCCGCGGCCTCCTCCACCCGGTCGCTGGCGATGCGCTGCAGCTGCCGCTGGCCGTCCTTCTCCACGAGCACGATCGGGAGGAAGGGCGAGCCCATCGTCATGAGCGAGTCGATGGCCTCGGCAAGGGTCTTGTTCGCGAGGTCATACGCCTGAGAGTCCACGCTGCCAGAGTACCCGGAGAGTCAGGGCCCTCCGTGTTGCGCAACCCCCCGATGGCGAGATGATGGCCCCATGACTATCGCCATCACAGGGTCCACCGGTCACGTCGGCGGAATGGTCGCCACCCACCTCAGGGACCGCGAGCCCCTGCTGCTCGTCCGCGACATCGATCGCGCGCCGGACGGCTACCGCGCCGTGGAGACGTCGTACGACGACTACGAGCGGTCTGGTGCGGCCCTCACCGGCATCGACGTGCTCTTCATGGTCTCGGGCGCGGAATCGCCGGTGCGCCGGGAGCAGCACCGTACGTTCATCCGTGCCGCGGCCGACGCGGGGGTGCAGCACATCGTCTACACCTCGTTCTTCGGGGCGGATCCCGAGGCGGTGTTCACGCTCGGTCGCGACCACGCGGACGCCGAGGCCGCCATCCGCGAGTCGGGGATGGCGTTCACGCTGCTGCGCGACAACTTCTACTCCGACCTCCTCCCGTTCTTCGCGGACGAGGACGGCGTCATCCGCGGGCCGGCCGGTGACGGCAGGGTCGCGGCCGTCGCACGCATCGATGTTGCGGATGCCTCGGCCGCCGTGCTCCGCCAGCCCGAGCACCACGTGGACGCAGTCTACGAACTGACCGGCCCCGAGGCCCTCACCCTCGACGAGGTGGCCTCGCGCGCGGGAGCGGTGCTCGGTCGACCGCTGCGCTACCAGCGCGAGACGGTGGAGGAGGCGTACGAGTCCCGCCGGGTATTCAGCGACGAGCAGTGGCAGCTCGAGGCGTGGGTGAGCACCTACACGGCGATAGCCGACGGCGAGGTGGATCGCATCACCGACGACGTGGCAGGCCTGACCGGGCATCCCGCTCGCACCATCGAAGAGGGGCTCCGCCTCGGCGTATAGCGAGATCAGGCGCGTCCGGCAATCCCCGGCGGCGGCCAAACCGCCTCCCTATCCTGATACGAACCATGGGGGATGGAGGTGTCGTAGTGGACGATCGGGAAGTATCGGGCATGCCGAGGCTGCAGTCCCGGTACACGCTGGGCGAGGTGATCGCGAGCGGCGGGATGGCGCAGGTGCACCGCGCCCGCGACGAGTTCCTCGGTCGCGACGTCGCCGTCAAGGTGTTCCGCGCGAGCGCGACCGCCGAGGTCGATTTCCGCCGCCAGGAGGACGAGGTCAACGTGCTCGCGCGCCTCAGCCACCCGAACCTCGTGACGCTGTTCGACGCGGCGGTCGACCGCTCCGACCCGGCCTCCACCCGCATCTACTACGTGATGGAGCTTGTCGGAGGAACGGATCTCAAACGGCGACTGGATGAGGGCGCTCTCGGTGCGCGTCAGGTCGCCCAGGTGGGCTACTCCGCCGCGACGGCGCTCGAGTACGTGCACGGGCAGGGGATCGTGCACCGCGACGTGAAGCCCGCGAACATCCTGCTGACCTTCAATGCCGACGGCACCAGGGTCGAGGCGAAGCTCGGCGACTTCGGGGTCGCGTCGGTCGGTCCGGCCCAGCCGATCTCGGACGACGAGGTCGTCACCGGCACCGTCGCCTACCTGAGCCCGGAACAGGCACGCGGCGAGGAGGTCGGCACGCCGAGCGACGTCTACTCCCTCGGACTCGTGCTGCTGCAGTGCTTCACGGCGAGGCTCGCGTTCCCCGGCCCTCCCCACCACTCGTCGATGAGCCGCCTGATCAACGACCCCGAGATCACGGACGCCGTGCCGTCGGAATGGGTCCCGCTGCTGCGCGCGATGACATCGAGGGTCCCCGGCGATCGCCCGGACATCCGCGATGTGGCGATCGCCCTGCGCCAGCTCTTCTCGGCGGAGACCGGTCGGCACAAGTCCGGGGAGTTCTCGCTGCCCAGCGGGACGGTGGCGAGGATTGCGACGATGGCAGCCAGGGTGCGCAACGGGGAGGACACCCTCGAGGAGCTGGGGGCGCTCGTCCTGCGCGAGCTCGACGACCCCGTCGAGTGAATCAGCGCCGGCGCGGCTTGCGGGGCTGGAACTTCTTCTTCTGCGCGGGCTTGGGGGCGGCGCTGCGCGGGGGCTTGGCCGTGGGCGGTGTGGGCTCGCCGCGCGAGCTGTTCGCCGTACGCCCCCGCACGATGCCGATGAACTCCTCGACGGCCTCGGTAGTGGCATCCGTGCGCCAGGCCAGGGCGACGCGCGTCTCGGGTCCGTCCGCCACTGGACGGGCGACAACGTCGCGGCGGCTGAGAGCGCGGCCGACCGACTGCGGCAGCACCACCACTCCGACGTTGGCGGCGACGAGTTCGACATCGTCGGCCCAGTCACCCGCGAGCACGTTCTCGGCAGCGAGATCGGCGAGCGTCACCGAGGTGACGGCCTCGATCGCGTGATCCTTGGGAACGACGACCACCGGCTTCTCCACGTACAGGGGGATGCTCGACAGCTGGTCGTGGTCGAGCGGGAGCCTGAGCAGCGCGACATCGACCGCACCCGCGAGCAGCGACTCCACGACGTCGGCGGGGGAGAGTGCCGCCAGCACTAGCGGGTGCCGGGGCATCCGTTCATTCCAGATTCCCGCCCACTTGCCGGGGGTGACGCCGAGCACATACCCGACCGTGAACGGCGGGACGGTCTCGCGCTGCGGGTCGGCCACAGGCTCAGGGTACCCTTGACCCCGTGCCAGACCAGACCATGAAGCCCGCCACCGCGGCAAAGAAGCTCAACATCTACCTGCCCGCGACGCCGCCGGAGTTTCAGGAGGGCGAGGTCACGCGCAGCCAGTTCGTGGAGCTGCAGGAGAACCCGCCCGAGTGGCTTCTCGAGCTGCGCAAGAACGGGCCTCACCCCCGCCAGGAGGTCGCCCGCAAGCTCGGCATCTCCACCTCCGGCCTCGCGCGTGCCGGCGCGTCGGACGTGATGACGAGCGCCGAGATCAAGTCGCTGCTCGAGCAGAAGCCCGAGTGGCTGGTCGTTGAGCGGGCGACGCACGCCGCCGTCCAGGACGACAACGTGCGCATCAAGACCGAGCGCGCCGCCAAGGCCGAGGCACGGGAAGAACGCCAGTCGGGTGGAGGTCGAGGCAGGTAGATTCGGTGGCATGTCGCTGCTGAGCTCTCCGCACGAAGCTTTCACCGCCGGGTTCTACCGGAACACCGACTTCGATTTCGAGGTGCGGATCCTCCTCGGGCACGCCACCTCGGGTGCGACCGAACCGGGCGAGGTGCTGGCGACTATCGCCGGGATCCGCGACGGTGATCATGCCGGGTGGTTCACCGCGTGGCACGATCTCGGCACGCGCCTGCTCTCGCGTGCCGAGCACTTGCGGGAGGACGGTCACTTCGACAGCGCCTCCAGCACGTTCCTGCGCGCTGCCAGCTACCTCTCCGTGGCCGTCAACTCGGCGACGGATGACGCGAGGCTCGGGGTGTTCCGGGAACATCGCAGGTCGTGGGACGGGTTCGTCGACACCACCGTCTACGCGACCGAGCGGGTCGCGATCCCGTACGAGGGAGCGACGATGCCCGGCTACCTGGTCCGCCCGGCCGATGACGACGAGACCAGGCCCACGATCATCCTCAACAACGGCAGCGACGGGTCCCACAGCTCGATGTGGGGCGACGGTGCCCATGGCGCGCTCGCGCGGGGCTACGCGGTGCTGTTCTTCGACGGACCCGGGCAGCAATCGCAGCTGTTCGAGCACGGGGTGCCGTTCCGGCCGGACTGGGAGAAGGTCATCACCCCGGTCGTCGACTTCCTCGTGGCGCGGCCCGACGTCGATGCCAGCAAAATCTCGATCTACGGCATCAGCCAGGGCGGCTACTGGGTGCCCCGAGCGCTCGCCTTCGAGAAGCGCCTGGCCGCAGCCATCGTCGACCCCGCCGTCGTCGACGTCTCCTCGTCGTGGCTCGGCCAGCTCCCCGCGCCCCTCGGCACGCTGTTCGAGAAGGGCGATCGGGACGCGTTCAACCGCGACATGACGATCGGCATGCGGTTCAGTGCGAGTACCGCGCGCACGTGGGCCTTCCGGGCGCGGCCCTATCCCGCGGGCTCCTACTTCGACACCCTCGCCGAGGTGACCCGCTACCGACTTGGCGACCTTCCCGCGCAGATCACCACGCCCCTGTTCATCACGTCCCCGGAGGACGAGCAGTTCTGGCCTGGGCAGTCACAGCGTTTGGCGGATGCCCTCGCCGGCGACAAGGTGCTGCAGGAGTTCACCGCCGCCGAGGGCGCGAACCACCACTGCCAGCCGCTCGCGCGCAGCCTCACGGAGCAGCGCATGTTCGACTGGCTGGACGGCGTGATCGGGCGGTAGCGCCCGTGGCGGGGGCGGGCGGTGGTACTATTTCCACAACCCGGCGAGCAATGGATCCTGCGACCCGGCAGCGGGTCGGGGGACCATGCTCAGTTCAATTGCACGCGGGATCATGGGTCGAGCTACCCGTTCATGGGCAGAGTTCCCCACCGCCTCCGACGAACCACACGTCCATGCCATGGGGCCGGACCCCGATCGAATCCTGCTGGTCGGCTCCGCCGCTGTCGCCGGCGTGGGGGTGGCATCGCACGAGGTCGGTGTCGGCGGATATCTGGCGCGCCAGCTCTCCGCATTCACCGACCGGGGCGTCGACATCGACCTGATCGGTGCGGCCGGACTGACGACCTCCCGCGCGGCCGTGCTCATCAAGGAGGTCGAGCTCCTGCGCTACGACGCCGTCGTTCTGATGCTGGGCGCGCCCGAGGCGCTGAGCCTGACGCCGCTCTCGACCTGGACGGCGGACATCCGTGCGCTCCTGGACCAGGTGCGGGAGTCGGCGCCGTACCTCGCCGCGTTCGTCGTGGGGGTGGCACCGCTGTCGAAGCTAGCGCCCTTCCACTCTGTGATCGGCCCTCTCGTGACCGGCCACATTGCGAGGATCAACGCTGCGACGGAGCGCCTGAGCCACGAACGGGGCGTCCACTTCATCGACTTCGCGCCGAGATCCGATCCGAACCCGGACCGCTTCGTCGATGCGAGCACCTACGCGGCGTGGGCCGAACCGATCGCGAGGTACGTGGCGACTGCGCTGAACGACTCGGTGCCGGTTCCCCATCGGTACTCACCGTGCGAGGTCTCGAGGCAGTCCGCGCTCGACGGCATGGAGGTGCTCGACAGCCCGCCCACCGCCGAGCTCGACGCCATCACCCGGGTGGCACGGGACCTCTTCGGCGTGCTCGGCGCCGCTGTCAACCTCATCGACCGTGATCGGCAGTACACCAAGGCCGTCACCGGGTTCGAGGCCCGCGACGTGCCACGGGACGAGTCGTTCTGCACGATGACGGTCGAGCTCGGCGGACTCCTGGTCATCGGCGACACCACCCGTGACGACAGGGTGAGCGGGCTTCCCGCCACTATCGACGAGGGGATCAGGTTCTACGCCGGCTACCCCGTCGAATCGCCCGACGGACAGCGCGTGGGGACCCTGTGCCTCTTCGACACCGAGCCCCGCAGCTTCACCGCATCGGACGCGTCGCTGTTGCGCGAGCTCGCCCTGCGCGTGCAGCGCGAGCTGTGGAAGCGCGTCGAGGTGCCGACCCGTCCCTAGGGTGCCTGCCCCTCCCTTGGTTGCCTGGCCGTCCCTTGGTTGCCCGTCCGTCCCTTGGTTGGGGGGATAGTAAGTGACTGATGCTCGAATATAGTGAGCGTGGGGGGCAGCACATGTTCGACGGATTCAGAACCGCACTGGTGACACCGGTGATCGTGCACTGGCTCGCCAGCTGGGGCCCGTCGTGGCGCAAGCTTCCCGTGCCGGCCGGACCACCCGCCGCTCACTGGGACGGCCCCGACCCTGACCGTGTGCTCCTGTTCGGCTCCGGCATCGCCATGGGCTACGGGATGGAGTCGCACGATCTCGCCCTCGCCGGACAGGTCGCGCATCAGGTCTCCGACATCACCGGGCGCGGCGTGCAGGTCGACGTCGTGGCGGGGGAGAGCCTCACCTCCGACGACATCCTGCAGCACCTCACCGTTCGCCGCCTCCGTGAGCTCGACGCCGTGGTGATCACGCCCGGCTCCCTCGAGCACATGCTCCTCATGCCGGTCTCAGTCTGGCGTCACAGCATCGAGGAGCAGCTCGACCACTTCGCAGCGAACGCCCCCGCCAGCCTGCGCGTCGTGTTCGTCGCCCTGCCCGAGGTCTCCCGCATCCTCCCCGTGCCGCGCCTGCTCGGGGTCATCGCCGACCGCTCCGCCCAACGGCTCAACCGCGAGCTGCACCGACTGTGCGCACGGAGGGACTACGTCGAGTTCGTCCCCTTCCTGCCCCGAGAGCGGGCCGGGCGCGCCGGCACCGGTCGCACGTACGCGAATTGGGCGTCGTTCATCGCGCCCGCGGTCGCCAGCACCCTGGACGAGTACCAGAAGGTCTCCGCCCGCTAGACCGGCTCCACGTCGAGCGCGTGGCGCCCGTGGCGGGCGACCAGCCGACCGTCGTGGATCTCCACGATCCGATCGGCGCGCTCGGCCATCCGGGGATCGTGCGTCGACACGATCGCAGCAACGCCCTGCGAGTGGACCAGGTCGCCGATCAGGTCCATCATCGTCGAGGCGGTGGCGCTGTCGAGTTGGCCGGTCGGCTCGTCAGCGATGAGCAGTCCGGGACGGTTGGCCAGCGCCCGAGCGATGCCGACGCGCTGCTGCTGCCCGCCCGAGAGCTCGTAGGGTCGCTGCTCGGCGTGCTGCGTGAGGCCCACCAGTTCGAGCAGCTCGCGCACACGGGCATCCCTCGCCGCCGGATCGGCGTCGGTGATGCGCAGCGGCACCTCGATGTTCTCCGCGGCGGAGAGCACGGGGATCAGCCCGAACGACTGGAAGACGTAGCCGAGAGTCGTGCGGCGCACCTGCACGAGCTCGTCCTCCGACATCGCGGTGAGCTCGCGGTCGCCGAGCCAGACCGACCCGGAGGTGGGCGTGTCGAGGCCGCCCAGGAGATTGAGGAACGTCGTCTTGCCGGAGCCCGACGGCCCGCGGAGAACGACGAGCTCACCGGGCTCGACCTCCAGGGACGCGTCCACCAGGGCGTGCACCGCCGTGTCGCCGGCGCCGAACGTGCGGGTCAGCCCTTCCGCTCGGATGATCATGACTGTGCCCCCGCGTCCGGATGGACCTCGATGTGGTCGTCCTCGAGGGCGAGCCGCACGCGGTCGCGCATTCCGAGGTTGGCGATGTAGTCCTGCGGCAGCTGGAGGCGCCCCACCCGGTCGAGCACGGCGAACTCCTCGGCGATGTGCTCCTCCTGCCCGTGCTCGTCGAGCTGTGTGCGGCGGAAGACCTCGGTGGAGGTGCGGCCGTCCCTGATCTGCACGGTGCGTCTGACGTGCCCCGAGACGCTCGGATCGTGGGTGACGATCAAGGTCGTCACTCCGAGCTCCTCGTTCACGCCGCGCATCGCCTCGAGCACGGCGGCGGAGTTGGCCTCGTCCAGCTCACCGGTGGGCTCGTCGGCCAGCAGCACCTCGGGCTCGTTGGCGAGGGCTACCGCGATCGCCACGCGCTGCTGCTCGCCGCCCGACATCGCGGCGGGGAGCCGGTCCCTCACGTGCCCCACCCCGAGCAGGCCCAACAGGTCGTCGGTGCGTCGGGCACGATCCGGCGTGCCGGCCACGGACATCGCCATGCCGAGGTTGTCCGCGGCGGTGAGGTAGGGGAGGAGGTTCCGGCTGGTCTGCTGCCACACGAATCCCACCGTGTGCCGTCGGTACTGGATCCGTTCCCGGTTGCCCATCGCGAGGAGGTCGTGGCCGCCCACTGACGCCGCGCCCGCCGTCGGGGTGTCGAGCCCCGAGAGGATCGTGAGGAGCGTCGACTTGCCCGAGCCGCTCGCGCCGACGAGGGCGATGAGCTCGCCACGGTCCACGCTGAGGTTGAGGCCCTGCAGCGCCTGCACCTCGACTCCCTGCGCGACGAAGATGCGCACGAGGTCAGTGCAGTGGATCTGTGGCGTGGTGGTAGTCATTCCGCTCCCATTCGCAGCGTACTGGCGGGGTCGCGACGGCGCGCGACGATGATCGAGACGATGCCGGCCGCGACCACGGTGAGGGCGACACCGCCGAGCACCGCCGTGAGCAGCAGTGGATCCGCCGCGAGGTCCGGCTGGCTCTGCCCTCCGGTGAAGGGGCGGAGGTCGACGCCGGCGAGCACGACCCAGGGCAGGGCGAGGCCGAGAGCGGTCCCGGCGACGACGGCGACGAGAGCGAGGGGCGCCAGCTCCCACGCGACAAGGGCGCTGGTCTGGCGGGACGACAGCCCCAGGGTGCGGAGAAGCGCGAGCATCCGGTTTCGCGACTCGGCACCGATGGCCGAGGACATGATCACGGCGAGGGCCGCGAGCAGCGCGATCGCGACGATGGAGACGATCAGTGCGACGCGCAGGCCGGCAGTGGTGGGCGCGGACCGTGCCTCCGCCTCCGCCTGCGCGATGCTCGTCACGGTGGTCGTAGGCCCGCCCAGCTCCACCAGATCGGCACTGAGCACGGTGGTGTCCGCGGTGGGCGCCGTGTCAACGAGCAGAAGGCGCGGAAGGGCGCCGTTGCCCGTGACCTCCTCGGCGAAAACGTCGTCGAGGATGACCCACGAGGCCGTCTCGCCGAATCCGGTCGTGCGGTCCTCGACACCCGCGATGGTCACCTCCTTGCCCTCGAGCAGCAACTCCGCGCCCGCCGCGATCTCGTCGGCCAGATCGCTCGAGACCACGATCGGTATCGAACTGCCGTCGAGCTCGTCCAGACCCGACGGCAGGGCACGGATGCCCGCGAGCGAGCCCGTATCGACGACGAACAGGTTCACCGTGGTGCGCACCTTGTCCACTCGTAGGGCCGCCGGGACCGCGACGTCGATGCCGACGGCGGCGTCCACCCCCGGTAGTCCCGACACGGCCTCCACGGTCTCGCTCGCGAAGACAGGCCCCTCCGCGCGCAGGTCCGCGCCCACGGTGGAGGCGGCCCCCGCCGCGACCCCGCGGTCGACCGTGGTGAGCAGGACGCTCGAGAAGACCGAGACCGACATACCCACCACGAGCGCGAGCACCGCGCCGAGGGCCAGGGAGCGGTCGCGCACGGACCGCGTGGCACCCAGGAACCCTGCCAGCCCGGACCGCCGCCGCAGCGCTCGGGAGAGCGCGACGAGCGGTACCGGGTACAGACGGAGCACGATCACGCACGCCGCGAGCGACAGCAGCAATGGGGTCGCGGCCAGGAGCGGATCCACTCCCACAGATGCGGCCGAGGTCGCGAGCCCTCGGCGCAGTAGGAGCACCACCGCCGTGGCCGCGAGCAGGACCACCAGCGCCTCGACGATCCAGCGGACCCTGCCGGCACGGGCGCTGCCGAGATCCGCGCGCGTGGATCGCAGGCCTCGGGGAGACGCCGAGACAGCGAAGAGCACCGCGGGAGCCAGCCCCAGCAGGGCGGGGGCCAGGAACGCCTCCGGTCCCACACGAGCGGGAAGGAGCAGGGATAGGCCGATACCGAGGGCTGCGGGCAACACACCGAGCGCAAGCCCCTCGAGGGCGAGCGCGCCTCGAACCTGCAGCCCCGAGGCGCCGCGGGCGGAGGCGAGCGCGATCGCCGGTCGGCGCCGTTCCACCACGGAACTGGCACCGAGCGCGAACACCGCGAGCACGACCCCGAGCGGGCCCGAGGCGATCATCGCGAGCACCGCCACCGTCGTCGCCGCTCGCGACAGCACGGCGTCGAGAACGGGAACGGTTCCGCTCTCGAACCGCAGGCTCTGCGGCGAACCCAGTTCGGGCAGGGGCAGACTGAACGGCGTGGTGGTGAAGGTCCGCAGTTCGGGGGCTACGGCTGCGGCATCCGTGAAGTCGAGCCCGTCGGCATCGAGGGGGTACCAGACCGTGATGCGCGAGCTGTTGCCGCCGAAGAGACCCACGCTCAGCGGGTTGGCGTAGCCGGTCGCGGTGACCTTCGGCGTCGAGTTGCCATCGTCGAGCAACTGCGGCACGAGCACTGACTCCGCGTGCTTCCAGTACCGGTCATCGGGAGCGAGCGGCGCGAAGATCCCGCTGAGAACGAGCTCCACGCCCGACTGCAGCGTGCGCACCTCGCCGACCTCCCACCGTTCCTGCTCGGCGGATCTCTCGGAGAGGATGATCCCGAACGGCCGATCGCCGTCCCACACGCCCGGGAAGTCGCCTTGGACGAGGGTGACGCGCGACTCGATCCGCGGGTCGAAGGCGACCCGGGTGAGCGTGAGGGGCGCGTCGCGATCGGGCGTGGCGTCGGGGGTCGGGAGCGCCTCAGTGCGGCTGTAGTAGTCCGGTTCGCCGAGCAGCGACCGCAGGCGGTCCGGCGCCGAGTCACGGATTCCCGCCAGCGCGTCGTCCATCTGCGAGTACGGGTCGGCGTCCTCCTCGAAAGTGGGGATGCCTCCGACCGTCTCCGCGACCGGGTCCCGCACCTCGTCCGCGACGGAATCCAGTTGGTGCCGCAGCTCCGCCGTCGTCATCACCGACACGGCACGGGGCACGAGCGCGGCCACGGCGGTGACGACCAGCACGATGACGGCGACGAGGATCGACGCCCCCACCGACGACGCGAAGTGGCGCAGCAGGAGCCTCATCGCACGTCCTCCCGCACCGACAGCGTGCGCGCCTGCCGCAGTACTCGTGCGGAGTAGACGCCCACGACGGCCAGCAGTGCCGCAACGAAGGCGGCGAGGGCGATCCCGCCCCACAGCGGATCCACCGCGAGCACGGTCGCGAGCGCCTGCGGGGGGTCTAGTACCGTCGACCGCGCCAGCCCCGGCACGAGCAGGAGGCTCGTGAGCGTCCCCGCGAGCAGTCCCGCCACCAGCGAGTAGAGCACCACCACGAGCAGCTCCCGCCGACGCGACGACGCCTGCTCCCGCGCCGACAGTCCCACGACCCGCAGCACCACGAGTTCGCCCGAACGACCCCGCAGGAGTGCGCCGGCGATCGCGCTCACGGCGGCGAGGGCGAGGACGAGCCCGCCGATGCTGCCGATCCACAGCGCGCCCCGACCCGCGGCGAGCAGTGTGTCGCGCGCCTCGGTCGTCGTGACCCGCGGGCCGGCGATCGCGGACGGGTCGTCCGTCGAGATCCACACCTCGTTCACCCGCGGGACGGTTCCGTAGGCGAGCAGTTGCTGGCGGTCGAGGGCGGTCAGGTCGGCGACGACGGCGAGCCCGTTCGACGTGCCGGGCACCGCCGGAATGACATCCGTGATGGTGCCGACGAGCTGGCGGCCGCTGCCCTCGAAGCGCAGAGTGAGCTCATCGCCGGGCGCGAGGCTCCCGCGGTCCGCGAGCGACTGGGAGATCACGAGCGGCACTTGCGCTTCACCGGCGGGGAGGAGCCGGACCGTCCCGGCCCTGGGGATGTCGAGCGTCGCGACGAATCCCGCGCCGTCCAACTCGGCCTCGCCCTCAAGCGGCCACGCGTCGGGCGCGAGCTGCCAATCACCGAGCTCGAGCGACTCGCCGTCCGCAGTGATCGACTCGATCTCGAACCGGTACGGGGACTCGGGCGCGACGATCGGCACATCGGCCGCAAGGATGCGCCAGCCCTCGCCTGGCGGAAGCTCCGCGTTGCCCGCCCGCATGAGGACGAGAGCGCCGTCGCCATCGGCGAGCCACAGGTCGGTCGGCGCGGTCGCACTCACGACGAGCTCCGCGGTGCCGTCGGGAACCGCGATCCCGGGGGTATCCGTTCGAAGACCGGTCGCCAGGCGCTCGGTGTCGATGGCGCCGCTCGCCGACGTCACAACGCCTTCTGCGGCGCGGTCGTCGAAGGCGACGAGCGCCACGGGATCGTCGCCGAGCTGGACGGCTGCGGTGAGGACAGCAGCCCCGTCGCCCTCGAAGGCGACCGCGCGCTCGGTGGTGATGACTCGCACGTCCGCGCCGTTGCCGACCTCGAGGGCAGTGCGAGTCGCCTGCTCCCAGGTGGCCGAGTACGCCGCCGCGAGCATGAGCCCACCGGAGGCGAGGGCGATGAGCAGCACCGGTGTCGTGAACACCGCCGAACGTCGGGAGACCTGGCGTGCCGCGAGGGCCCACCCGAAACTGCCGCGCCGACGGACCGTCCGTTCCAGACCGCGAGCGGCCATGCCGAAGAGCAGCACCCCGAGCAGCGCCGCCGCGACGAGCACCAGTGCGGGCGCGAGCACCGCGATCGGGTCCACCGCCGAACGACCGTCAGCGCCCCGGACGACGGCGGAGCCGTAGAGCCGGAACTGCCACGCCGAGACGATGGCACCGACGACCACCAGGACGAGCAGGCCGCCACCGGCGAGTCGGCGCCCGCGTCCGGAGTCCTGCGCCGTCTCCCGACTGGCGGGTCGCCGCGCGTCGACGAAGGTGGTGAGCGCGAAGGCAACCACTGCCGCCGCGACGACGAGCACCGGAATCGGCCACGACCACGACCCCACGAGGAGTGCTGCGCCCACCGTTCCGACTATCGCGCCCGGAACGGCAGCGATTGCCGCCTCGGCCGCCGCATCCCGGGTCAGGCGCAGCGCCGAGGCCCCGCGCGACCGAAGCAGCCCTGTCTCGATCACCCGCACACCGACGAGCAGCCGGGCGAGCTCGACGAGCGCGATGATCCCGATCACCGCGGCGAGGATGGCGGGGACGGGCACCACCCCCGACACGGCGCCGAGACTGCTGCGCAGCCGCTCCGTCCAGCCGGCCAGACCGCCGGAGATCACGATGTTGCCGGTGCCGACCGCCTCGTCGGCCTCGAGCGCCTCACGGAGGTCCGCCGCCCCCGACGACACGCCGTCGAGCTGCCCGGGCTCGATCGCCGCGGCATCGGGGTGGATAGTCCAGCGGGCGAACGGCACCACATCGGTCTGCCCGAACACCGACTCGTCGACGATCAGCAGCCCGGACGTGTCCTCCCCGAACCAGTAGGGATCCAGCGGGTCCGACGCCGACCACGTGCCGGTCACAGTCACACCCGCTCCGCCCGGCAGCACGATCAGGTCGCCCGGTGCCAGGCCGAGGGATGCCGCAGCCTCGACTCCGAGCACCGCCTCGTCCCCGTCCGAGGCCCACGCGCCGGCGTCGAGCGTCGCCCGTGGCTCGACGGCGGCACTGGCGAGCACGAGCTCGGCCTCCCCGTCGGGCGTCCCCACTGTCACCGCGTCGGACTCGAGCGTGCGCTCGACGAGCATCGGCGCATCCCCGAACTGCTCGGCCACGAGGGAACGGACCGCCGCGTCCTGATCGGCGCCGCCGAGGCGCACATCCGCCCGCAGGCTTCCGTCGCTCCCGGTCGCAGCTGCGAAGCCATCCCGTACGCCGGCGACCGACGCCGTAGCGACGTAGCCCGCGATGCCGGTCGAGAACCCCGTGATCACTGCAACCACGCCGAAGAGGGCGGCGAAGAGGGCGAGATGCGCGCGCATCCGTCGTGCCGCGAGCCCCATGCAGTGACCCTAGCAAGGTGTGCCCGGGGTAGCGTTGACCCGTGGCGCGTGGTTTCGCGTGCCACGGAGGGAAGCCACACAGTGCAAGAGTGCATCCACGGTCTCGAGGTCCCACGTTGCGACCTCTGTTACCCCAAAGCCCAGCCCGAGAAGCCCGTCGTGGCCCGTCGCACCGCAGCGCCGCGGTCCCAACGGGTCGCCGGAGTCTCGACGACGCGCAAGTCGATCGACCCGGCTCAGCAGCGGGTCTACCACGTGACCCACATCAGCAACCTCGCGCCGATCCTCGACACCTACGAGCTTCGTGCCGACGCGACTCCCGTGATCGATGTGAGCACGCCCCTGACCCGCGAACTGCGCGCCACGGCCGAGGTCGCGCCCCACCGCTCGGTCGCCGATCATGTGCCGTTCTACCTTGCTCCGACGGCGGCGGTGTGGGATGAGCTGCGTCGCGGAGCCGAGGACGAGACCAAGTGGTCCGCTGCGGCTCGAGCGTCGGCATCCGTCGACTTCATCGTGCTCGTCAGTACTGTGGCCGGCCTGGGTGCCGATGCCATCGTGACGGACGGCGACGCCGCGGGAAGCGTCACGCGGTTCTCGACCGGCGACGAGATCACTCGGGCGCTCACCCGCCTGCACGACACGGAGGCCATCGATGTCGCCGAGGTGCTCGCACCGGCGGTGGTCTCGTTCGAGGCGATCCAGCTGATCGGCGTCGCGAACGACCGGGTGCGCGACCGGGTGAGGGAGCTCATCGACGGCGGTTCGCCCGTCAAGGTCGCCGTGTACCCGCCGTGGTTCCAGGTGGTCGAGTAGCGGTCACGCGGCCAGGGTTCCGATCAACCGCCAGACCGTGCGGGTGAGCGGTGGGTGAGCGAGCGCGATCTGACGCAGCACCCGGTACTCGCGAGTGGGGCCGGGGCGTGCTCCGTCGTTGGCGTTGATGGCGTCGGCGCGCAGCAGGTAGACGACGAGTTCGTCGACCGTCGGCAGCTCCTCCATGAAGTCCCACGGGTCCTCGCCCGCGAGCAGCCGCTCGTGCACGACCGTCTCGAGCTCCTGGGACGCCTCTGCACGCAGCACCTCGAGGCTCGCGCGCCGCTGGAAATCACCCACCCCTCGACCCTACGACGGTGCCCGGAGCACGCCCAAACCGTACCCTTGGAACATGAGCAGCTTCGCCGACCACCCGATCGATCCTGTCTCCGAGGCGGTGCTGGCTGAGCGCGGGCTGCGCCTCGGACTGGTGGACACGTCAGACCGTGAGAGCCTCACAGCCTGGATGCGCGCCGACCACCGCGGCTTCCACGTCGCGGCGGTGCCCGACGAGAACATCGGCGCGCACGTCGATGGGCTGGCCTACCGCCGCACCACGGGAGTCTGGGACGAAGGGTCGCACGAGGGTCTGACGCCCGTCGCGACGGTCAACTCGTGGCCGACTCCGCTCACGGTGCCCGGAGAGCGTGACGTGCAGGCCTGGGCGATCAGCTCTGTCACCGTGGCGCCCACCCACCGCCGGCGGGGGATCGCCCGTTCCCTCCTCGAGGCAGAGCTCCGCACAGCCGCCGCGCTAGGGCTCCCGCTCGCGACACTGACGGTGAGCGAGTCGACGATCTACGGGCGATTCGGCTTCGCGCCCGCGGCGTTCGCGACGTCGCTGACCATCGCCACCCGGCGCGCCTCCTGGACCGGTCCGTCGACACGCGGGCGCCTGCACTTCATCCCGGCCGCCGAGTTCCGGGCCGAGCTCCCCGCGCTCCAGGAGCGGCTCCGGGTGAGCGGCGTCGGTCAGATCCCCGCGTGGGATCTCCGGTGGGACCAGCTCATCGGAACGGTGTCGGAGGACAAGGAGCGCACAGCAGGACTTCGCGCCGTGCGCTACGACGACGAGCAGGGCGCACTGCGCGGCCTCGCGCTCTACCGTGTGACCGGCGGCGAGCCCGACTTCGGCGCCCATACCCTCACCGTCGAGTACCTCGCCACGGAGACCGACGACGCCTACGCCGCGCTCTGGCGGTTCCTCCTCGAGGTGGACCTCGTCGACACGCTGAAGGCCTACGACCGCCCGGTCGACGAGCCCCTCATCTGGCAGGTTGCCGACATGCGGGCCGTCACGAGTGCGCCCTACGACCACGTGTGGACGCGCATCCTCGATGTACCGGCGTCCCTCGCCGCACGCGCCTATGCAGCTCCGCTGGAGACCGTCGTCGAGATCGAGGACGACTTGGGGTACGCGACCGGCACCTTCGCGCTCTCGATAGTCGACGGGGAGGCGACCGCCCTACCCACGGATGCCCGTCCCGCACTGGTGATGCGCGTCAACGAGCTCTCCGCGCTCTACCTGGGAGGGGTGTCCGCCGCGGCCCTGGTGGCCGCCGGCCGCATCAGCGAGCGGGAACCGGATGCGGCGGTCGCACTCGACACGGCGTTCCGGTCTGCGCGCGCCCCGTGGCTGCCGTTCTGGTTCTAGACGGCGCACGCGACACACGTGCGGGCCGCGGGTCGGATGGCGAGTCTGGCGGCCGGGATCTCCCGGCCGCACACGACGCACACGCCGTAGGTTCCCGCCGCGAGCCGCTCGAGCGCCTCGTCCGCCTGCTTCAACTGAGCGAGCGCCTCCTCGCGCAGTCCGGCGAGCTGCGACCAGTCACTCGAGAGGGTCGATCCCTCGGGGTCGTGCTCGTCGTCGGCGTTGTCGGTCGCCCGCGCCGCGCGGAGCGCTGAGAGATCGGCGTCGATCCGAGCCAGCCGGGCGGCCGCCTCACGACGGTGGTCGTCGAGCGCGCTCATCGCCCCGCCGCGTAGCCCTGGCTGCCCCGCGGGTTGGCCGCCCCGAAGAGCAGGCCGTCCGGGCTCGTGCCGACGGCGGAGATCCGCCCGAGATCCCAATCCCCGGCCACCGTGACGACATGGCCGCGCGCCTCGAGATCGGCGATGACGGATGCCCCGAGCCGGCCCTCGACGACCGCACCACCCGGCACCCACTCGCGGGGCCAGAACGAGTCGGGGAACGCGGTGGAGTGGAACGCCGGGGCGTCGATGGCCTCCTGCGGGCTGTAGCCGCCCACGATCGTGCGGAGCAGGTAGAGCAGCTGCCAGGTGTCCTGCTGGTCGCCGCCCGGCGAACCGAGCGCGGCGACGGGCTTGCCGTCGCGCAGCACGATGGTGGGCGTGAGCGTGGTGCGCGGCCGCTTCCCCGGACGGAGGGCCGACGGCGCCTCCGGGTCGAGCCACGTCATCTGCAGCCGGGTGCCGAGGCAGAACCCGAGTCCGGGGATCGCAGGGGAGGACTGGAGCCACCCGCCCGAGGGGGTGGCCGACACCACGTTGCCCCAGCGGTCGACCACGTCGATGTGGCAGGTGTCGCCGCGGGTCTCCCCGGTCGGGAGCACGACGGAACCGCCGGTGAGCCCGGAGGACTCCCCGGACGTGGTGGCGCGGAGCGGGACCTGGAAGCGGGGCTCGAGCCCCGGTCGGAACTCGTGGGATGCGGCATCCGTGATCTGGTCGCGCCGCAGCGCGGCGTACTCGGGCGAGAGCAGCACTTCGAGAGGCACCGACGCGTCGCCGTACCAGGCGTCCCGGTCGGCGAGGGCCAGTTTCTCGGCCTCGAGGATCGTGTGGGCGCCGAGGGCCGTCGACGGGTCGAGGCGCTCGTCGTCGAAGCCCTCGAGGATGCCGAGCATCTGGAGCAGCGCCGGACCCTGTCCCCACGCGCCCGACTTGGCGACCACGTGACCACGGAACGACGCGGTGACCGCGGGCTCCCACGTTGCGCTGAATACCTCGAGATCCGAGCGGCGGATCACACCGGCGTGCTCCCCGCCCGTGGAGTGCCGGTGCGGGGTTCGCGCGAACGCGTCGATCGCCTCGGCGACGAATCCCGAGCTCCACGACGTGCGCGCCCCGTCGATGCGGTCCTCACGGCTCGAGCCCCGGGCCGCGAGGACGAGACGCTCGTAGGTGCGCGCCAGTTGCACGTTGGTGCCGATCGTGCGGCCGTCGCCGTACTCCGACCAGAGCTCGTGCGAGGTCGGCCAGTCGCGCTCGAACAGGTCGGCGACCTTCGCGATCGTGGCGCGCACGCGACCCAGCACCGGATGCCCGTCCCGCGCGTAGCCGATGGCGAAGGCGAGAACGTCCGCGAGCTCCCAGGTGCCGTGGTCGCGGAGCAGGAGGAGCCAGGCGTCGAACGCCCCCGGAACCGCTGCCGCGAGCATCCCCGCGCCGGGAACCAGCTCGAGCCCCTCAGCCCGGAAGTGCTCGATCGTCGCGCCCGCGGGCGCTGGGCCTTGGCCCATGAGCACCATGGGCTCCGCACCTGCGACGGAGACCAGCCCGACCAGGTCGCAGGCGGGTCCGTTGAGGTGGGGCTCGACCACCTGAAGCACGAAGGCGCCAGCGACCGCCGCGTCGAACGCGTTGCCGCCCCGCTCGAGCACGGCCTGGGCGGACGCAGTGGCGAGCCAGTGCGTGGAGGCCGCCATGCCGAAGCTGCCCTGCAGCGTGGGTCGCGTGGTGAATGCGGGCGGGGGACTGAAGGTCATCGTTCTTCGAGGCTAACCCGCGCCGTTGAGAATGCTAGAGCGCACCGACCTCGATGAGCCTCGCCTCGAGCTCGGCGTCGTTGGGCTCGACCTGGTGCGTGCCGTCGGGGAACGAGATCACGGGGATGCTCGTGCGTCCGCTGATCGCCCTCGCGGCGTCGGCGCCCTCGAGAACCGCCTCGACGTCGACGTAGGTGTATGCGACCCCCTTGGCGTCGAGCAGCGCCTTCGAGCGACGGCAATCACTGCACCAGCTGGCGCCGTACATCGTGATGTCGGATGAGGGATTCTCGGGAGAGGTCATCCCATAAGGCTACGGGAGCTGCGCGTCGCCCTCGGCCGGCTCACCCTTCGGCAGCAGGTCCTCGAACTCGTCGAGCTCGTCCTCCTCCTTGTCCGGCTCCGTGATCGGGTCCGAATCGGGGACGATCTCCTGCGGCGCGAAGGAGTCCGTGAACATCCGGTCGTCGCTCTGGTCGGGGTCGCTCATTCGCGGTGCCTCCTGTCGCTGATCGCGGCGCCGGTGTCGAGATCGTCGCCAGCCTCGAGGTCGGGGCCGTCGCTCTCCGTGATGTTCACGCCCTCGAACTCGCCCCGGTCGACAGTGTCGACATCCGCGTCGGCGTCGAAGCTGTCGTCGGTGTGGTCGTAGGCCAGCAGTTCCTCGCCGTCCGACTCAGCGGCGGCGTCTCGTTCTCGTTCCATGACTACAGCATCCCTCCCGGCTCACACATTGTCATCCCCGGTGTCCTGAGCGACCGCGACTCCGGCTCCGCCCCAGGCCCACTCCGCTACCTCGGGGATGTCCTCCCCGTGCTCGCGGGTGTACGCGCGGGCACGCAGTCGGGCATCCTGCATCGCCTGTCGCACGGATGCCGCGGTCTCGCCCAACCCGGGCACTCGATCGATCACGTCCATGACGAGGCGGTACCGGTCGAGGTCGTTGAGCATCACCATGTCGAAGGGGGTCGTGGTGGTGCCCTCCTCCTTGTAGCCGCGCACGTGGATGTTGTCGTGCCCGGTGTGCTTGTACGCCAGCCGGTGGATGAGCCACGGGTACCCGTGGTAGGCGAAGATCACCGGACGGTCGGTGGTGAAGATCGCGTCGAACTCGCCCGACGGCAGGCCGTGCGGATGCTCGGAGTCGCTCTGCAGGCGCATCAGGTCGATCACGTTGACGACGCGCACCTTGAGCGACGGGATGTGCTCCCGCAGGAGCGCCGCCGCGGCGAGGACCTCGAGCGTCGGCACATCGCCGGCGCAGCCCAGCACCACGTCCGGTTCCTCGCCCGCGACCTCGGTGCCGGCCCACCCCCAGATCCCGAGGCCGCGGGTGCAGTGCGCGATCGCCTCGTCCATGGTCAACCAGTTGGGGGCCACCTGCTTGCCCGCCACCACCACGTTGATGTAGTCGACTGTGCGGAGGCAGTGGTCGTAGGTCGAGAGCAGGGTGTTCGCGTCCACCGGGAGGTACACCCGCACGATGTCGGCCTTCTTGTTCATCACGTAGTCGATGAAGCCCGGGTCCTGATGACTGAAGCCGTTGTGGTCCTGCCGCCAGACGTGGGACGAGAGCAGGTAGTTGAGCGAGGCGATCGGCCGCCGCCACGGGATCTCGCCCGACACCTTGAGCCATTTGGCGTGCTGGTTGAGCATCGAGTCGATGATGTGGATGAACGCCTCGTAGCAGTTGAACAGCCCGTGCCGCCCGGTGAGGAGGTAGCCCTCGAGCCAGCCCTGGCACTGGTGCTCGCTGAGCATCTCCATCACCCTGCCGGCGCGCGCGAGGTGCTCGTCGACCGGCCAGATCGGCGCGTTCCACTGCTTGTCGGTCGCCGCGTAGACGCCCTGCAGGCGGTTCGAGGCGGTCTCGTCGGGTCCGAATATCCTGAAGTTCGTGGGGTTGTTCCGGATCACCCCGGCGAGCCAGTCGCCGAGCACCTTGGTCGCCTCGCCATCGGTGCCGCCGGGTGAGGGCACGTCCACCGCCCAGTCGCGGAAGTCGGGCAGTTCGAGATCGCGCCGCAGCAGCCCGCCGTTGGCGTGCGGGGTCGCGCTCATCCTCAGGTCGCCCTCGGGAGCGAGCTCGGTGATGGTGGCGATCGGAACCCCGTCGGCGTCGAAGAGCTCCTCGGGGCGGTAGCTGCGCATCCAGTCCTCGAGGATCCGCGTGTGCTCCTCCGTGTCCCGCGCGTTCGCGAGCGGCACTTGGTGCGCGCGCCACGTGTTCTCGACCGGGAGCCCGTCGATGAACTTGGGGCACGTCCATCCTTTCGGTGTGCGAAGGATGATCATGGGCCAGCGCGGCGTCCCCTCGAGTTCTCCCGCCGCCGCCCGGCGCTTGATGTCGGCGATCTCGTCCAGGACGACATCGAGCTCGGCGGCGAACCGCTCGTGCACGAGCATCGGGTCCTCACCGTCGAAGCCGCCCGAGACGAGGTGGGGCTGGTGGCCATAGCCGCGCATGAGGTCGAGCAGCTCCTCCTCGGGGATGCGCGCGAGCACGCTCGGGTTCGCGATCTTGTAGCCGTTGAGGTGGAGGATCGGCAGCACGACGCCGTCCTGGAGCGGATCGATGAACTTGTTGGAGTGCCAGCTCGTCGCGAGCGGACCGGTCTCCGCCTCGCCGTCCCCGACCACGGTCGCGACCAACAGCCCCGGATTGTCGAAGGCGGCACCGTATGCGTGGCTGAGCGAGTAGCCGAGCTCGCCGCCCTCGTGGATGGAGCCCGGGGTCTCCGGGGCTACGTGGCTCGGGATGCCGCCGGGGAACGAGAACTGGCGGAAGAGGCGCTGCATGCCGCGCTCGTCGCGCGTGATCGGGGAGTAGATCTCGGAGTAGGTGCCGTCCAACCATGCGTTCGCCACCATGCCCGGACCGCCGTGACCCGGTCCGGTGACGTACAGCGTGGGCTGCTGGCGCTCCCGAATTGCCCGGTTGAGGTGCGCGTAGATGAAGTTGAGGCCGGGGGTGGTGCCCCAGTGACCGAGCAGGCGGGGTTTGATGTGCTCCTTCACGAGGGGCTCGCGCAGCAGCGGATTCGCCAGCAGGTAGATCTGTCCGATGGAGAGGTAGTTGGCGGCGCGCCACCAAGCGTCGATCTGGTTCAGGTCCATGACCCGACGCTATGCCCCGGGCGGAACCGGCGTAACCCCTGAGACCATGTCACGTATGCTCTGCCGCAGCCACAGCCGGTACTTGTCGAACGGCCACCCCGTGCCCTGCACGAAGTAGAGGTAGGTCTCGGGGGCCGTGACGAAGCCCAGCACGTCGGCGACATCGTCAGCGCGCTCGGCCGGCACCAGCCCTCGTGCCACGAAGAGCATCGCGCCGTGGGTCATCTCCGCACGACGGCGCTGGTCGAGCTCGGCGGCCGCCGCACGCGCTATCGGGTCGGCGTCGGCCGCGGCGTGCATCGCCCGCACGATGGCTGCCGAACGCTCATTGGCACTCGCGATGAACGCGACGTAGAGGTCGATCGCGCGGGGGGTGTCCGGCTCGGCGATGATCGCGGCCATCTCGGACCGCTTGTACAGCGGATGGCTGCCCTCGTCACCCGCGAACGTGCGCTCGAACGCCGCGATCAGCAGGGCGGACTTGGGCCCGGCGAGATGGACGGACTGCACCGATACCCCGGCCTGCGCGGCGATCGCCCGCAGGGGAGTGGCGGCGTAGCCGTCTCGCGTGAAGAGGAGGGCGGCCGCCTCCATGATCCGCGCGCGTGTTGCCGCAGCCTCGGCCTCCCGGGCTGGTGACACGTAGCTCCGCGTACTCGGCACCGCTCTCCTTTTCGCTAGGGTGTGACTCTACCTAAAATGATGCGGAGATGCTCGTGGCCACATTCCTGCTCTGCAGCACCCCGGTGCACGGGCACGTCTCGCCCATGCTCGACATCGCGCGCGAGCTCATCGCCCGCGGTCACAGTGTGACGGCGCTCACCGGCAGTCGCTTCGAGACACGCGCACGAGCTATCGGCGCGACCTTCGTGCCGCTCTCCGGCATCGCGGACTTCGACGACCGGGATGTGCCGAGCTACCTACCCGACCGCGAGAAGTACTCGGGGCTGGCCCAGGCCCAGTACGACATCCAGACCATCTTCATCCGTACGATCCCGGACCAGTACCGCGCGGTCCGCGCCCTCCTGGACTCCGAGGACTTCGACGCGATCATCGTCGACACGGCCTTCGCGGGCGTGAGCCCGCTGCTCTTCGGCATGGATGCCCGCCCGCCCGTTCTGGGGGTCGGAGTGAGCCCGCTCACCCAGCTGAGCCGCGACGTGGCCCCGACCGGCATGGGACTCCCGCCGTCGTCGTCGCCCGTCGGACGCCTGCGCAACCGCACGCTGAACCTTCTCGCCCGCCGCGTGTTCTTCCGCGACACCCAGCGCGTGGCCGAGAGGATGGCGGCCGAGGTTGGGGCACCGCCGCTCACGCATTTCGCGATGGACATCTCGCGGGCCTTCGACGCGTTCCTCCAGCTCGGCCCGATCGGTCTCGAGTACCCCCGCAGCGACCTCTCACCCAACGTCAGCTTCGTAGGCACCGTCCCGCCCGCCGCGTCCACGGCGCCGCGCCCCGCCTGGTGGGGCGATCTCGACGGCACTCGGCCGGTCGTGCACGTCACGCAGGGCACCATCGACAACCGCGACCTCGACCGCCTCATCCGCCCCACCATCGCGGCGCTGGCCGACGAGGACGTGCTCGTCGTGGTCTCGATGGGTGGCCGCTCCGTGGAGTGGCTCGGCGAGGCACCCGCCAACGTCCGGGTCGCCGAGTACCTCCCGTACGAGGACCTTCTGCCGCTCACCGACGTGATGATCACCAATGGCGGCTTCGGGGGAGTGCAGCACGCCCTGTCCCTCGGCGTGCCGTTGGTCGTAGCCGGAGACACCGAGGACAAGCCCGAAGTTGCCGCCCGCGTCGCGTGGGCGGGGGTGGGGGTGAACCTGCGAACCGGGCGCCCCGATGCCCGTGCCCTCCGCCGGGCCGTGAACACGGTGCTGGGCGATCCCGGCTACCGCGCGCGGGCCGCCAAACTCGCCGCGGTCACCGCAACCTATCCGGCGATGGACCTGATCGAAGCCGCCCTGCTCGAAAAGGGCTCACGTAGGGTGGAGTAATGGACCTTCCCGCACTCGAGATCCGTCAGCTCACCAAACGCTTCGGCGACACCGTCGCGGTCGACAGCCTCGACCTGGTCGTTCCCAGCGGCTCGTTCTTCGGGCTCGTCGGCCCCAACGGCGCCGGCAAGACCACCACCCTCTCGATGGCGACCGGCCTGCTCCGTCCGGACGGCGGGAGCGTGAGCATCCACGGGGTGGACGTCTGGACCGACCTCGTGAAGGCCAAGAGCCTCGTGGGCAACCTGAGCGACGGGGTGAGGCTCTTCGACCGGCTCACCGGAACCCAGCTCGTCACCTATGCCGGGCTGCTCTACGGCATGGACCGCGCCGTGGTCACCGAGCGCGTCGCGGATCTCCTCACGATGCTCGATCTCGAGGGTGCGGGCAGCACCCTCGTCGTCGACTACTCGGCCGGCATGACCAAGAAGATCGCACTCGCGTGCGCCCTCGTTCACGCGCCCCGGCTGCTCGTGCTCGACGAGCCCTTCGAGTCGGTCGATCCGGTGAGCGCCGCCAACATCCGCGACATCCTGGAGGGATTCGTCAGCTCGGGCGGTACGGTCATCGTGTCCAGCCACGTCATGGATCTCGTCCAGCGGATGTGCGACCACGTCGCCGTCATCGACAAGGGACATGTCATCGCCTCGGGCACGACCGACGAGGTGCGCGCCGGCTCGACCCTCGAGGACCGCTTCGTCGAACTCGTCGGCGGTCGCAACACCGGGAAGGGGCCGGAATGGTTGCGACTCTCGTAAGGCTGCGGTTCCTGCTGCTGTTCAACGGGCTCCGGAAGAGCCCGTGGCAGATCGTCGCGACCGTCTTCGGTGCGCTCTACGGGTTGTTCCTGCTCCTCACGGCATTCGCCGGGCTCGTCGTTCTCAGGTCCGCCCCCATCGAACTGGCGAACACGGTCGTGGTGCTCGCCGGTGCCGCGACGATCCTCGGCTGGACCTTCGTGCCTCTCCTGACCTCCGGCATCGACCAGACCGTCGACCCGGCCCGCCTCGCTCCGTTCCCCGTGCCCATCAACACTCTGGTGCTCGCCCTCGCCGTGAGCGGAGTCCTCGGAGTCTCCGGCATCGTGACGTCGATCGCGGCCCTCGGAACCGTGGTCACCTGGAGCCGCGACGGGCTGTCCGTGATCGCGGCCCTGGTGTCGGTGGTGATCGGCGTCCTCACCGCCATCGTCGGCTCGAGGATGCTGGGCGCCCTCGCCTCCCGTGTCGGCACGGGGCGCCGCGCCCGCGAGGCCAGAACCCTGTTCGTCATCCTCCCGCTCATCCTGCTCGGCCCGATCATCCTTGTCGTCACCAACCTGCTCAGGGATTCGCAGAGCACGCTCCCCACGATCGCCGCGGTCGTGGGGTGGACGCCGTTCGGCGCGGCTTGGGCGATTCCGGGCCATGTGGCGTCCGGTAATTTCGCCGCCGCCGGATTGGCTCTCCTCATCGCGCTCGTCACCCTCGCAGTCTTCCTCGGCCTGTGGCGCTGGGGCCTCGCCCGAGCGCTGGAGCGGCCCGCCCGTGCGGCCGCAGCGCAGGTCTCGCGGCGGGGAACCGGACTGTTCGGGGTTTTCCCCGGCACCCCGACCGGCGCGGTTGCGGCCCGTGCCCTCACCTACTGGATGCGCGATCCGCGGTACGCCCAGTCACTGGTCACCATCCCGCTCATCCCGGCCCTCCTGTTCTTCTGGGGCGGCCTCGGTGACAACCTCGCCATCCTCGTCTGGGTGGGCCCCGTCACGGCCGTACTGCTCGCGATGTCGATCTACACCGACATCTCCTACGACAACACCGCGTTCGCGCTGCACCTGCAGACCGGGGTGAGCGGCGCGGCCGACCGACTCGGACGGGTGATCGCCCTCGCGGTGTTCGCGGTTCCCGTGTCGTTGCTGCTGGCCATCGGGAGCGTCGCGGTGTCGTCGACATGGTCGATGCTGCCCGGGCTGCTCGGTGTGACCCTGGGGATCCTGCTCACGGGGTTCGCGGTCTCGTCCGTGATCTCCGGTCGCTTCACCTTCGCGGTGCCCGCTCCGGGCGAGAGCCCGTTCAAGGCGAGGCCCGGAGGAGGGTTCAGTCTCATGATCTCGACGTTCGTCACGTGGGGCATCCTCGGGCTGCTCGTGCTTCCCGAAGTCGCGCTTGCCCTGCTCGGATTCGCTACCGGGCAACCGCTCTGGGGATGGCTGTCGATCGTGGTGGGACTCGGTCTGGGCTCGGCTCTGCTCGTGCTCGGTGTGCGCCTCGGCGGGCGCATCCTCGACCAGCGCGGACCGGAGTTGCTCGCGCAGTTGCAGAAGCAGAAGTAGCGGCTGCTGGCGCCGAGGCCTAGTCTCGGGGCAGGGCGGCCATCGATGACGCCCGGGGGAGTCGCCATGCCGTCGCTGACGCACGCGCTCGCCTCGTCGATCATCGGCATGTGGCTCGCGACCTCCTCGCACTCCTGGCGACGGCTGCCGCGACCACAGGACGAGCCCCTGGTGCACGCGCCCGGGCCGGACCCGGATCGCATCCTCGTCGTCGGTTCAGGAGCGGTCGTCGGGTACGGAGTGCTGTCATACGACCTGAGCGTGAGTGGCCAGCTCGCCCGGCAGGTGGCGGCGGCGACCGGTAGGGGAGTAGACCTCCGGATCATCGCCGATCCGGATCTCTCCGTGCGGGCGGCTCGAGCGGAGCTGGCCACGGCCGACCTCGACCGCTACGACGTGATCGTGCTCACCGTCGGTTCGCTGGACGCACTGCAGCTGCTGCCGCGTCGCGACTGGGCCCGGCACATGGCCGACCTGCTCGACACCGTGGGCACGAGGGTCGGACAGTCCGTGCTCATCATGGGCATACCGCCGCTGACCGATCTGGTGACAGTTCCGGCGCTCTACAAGTCCGCCGTCGCACGTCGCTGCGATGCGCTCAACGACGAGTCCGCGCGACTCGCATCAGCGCGCGCAGGAGTCACCTTCGTGCCCTTCACCCCACCGGCGATCGACCTCATGCAGAACGCCAGCCGCGAGGTGCACACCGTGTGGGCGCGGATCATCGCGCCCTCCGTCGTCGAAGCGCTGGGGTAGAACTGCGCTCGGCTAGAAGAGGGTCTCGGGAACGTCCCTCGGAGCGAGCACCTGCTCGGGCTGCCGCACCGATCCGGGGTAACCGGGACCGGTATCCGGCTGCTGGCCGCGGGCGTACGCCTCGGCGGCACCGCGGGCACGCGCATCCGCCGCCTCGTTCATCACGTGGCCGATGTGCCCCTTGACCCATTCGAAGCGGTAGCGACGGCCCACGAGCGCGGCGTCGATCTGCTTCAGCAGGTCGAGGTTCATCACCGGCTTGCCGTCGCCCTTGCGCCAGCCCTTGGACTTCCAGCCGGGCATCCACTTGGTCACAGAATTGATCACGTACTGGCTGTCGCACAGGATGTGGAGGTCGTCGTCGACGTGCGCGGTCGCGCGGAACAGATCGAGAACCGCCATCAGCTCGCCCTGGTTGTTGGTCGCGTGCTTCCAGCCACCGGCGGCCCAGGTGTCGTCGTCCACGTACCACGCCCAGCCGGCCGGGCCTGGGTTGCCGAGTGCGGATCCGTCTGCTGCAGCCGTGATAGTCATCGCGTCAAGGCTATCGACACGGGGGTGCAGTGAGGGGCCGACGCTCGGGCATCCGCCCCTCACCGGTCTCAGGGGGTCGGCTCCTCGCCCTCGGGCGTGCCGTCCATGACGTGGATGCCGAGGCCTCCGGTGGCGAGCGAGCTGCCGTGCGACTCCGGGGAGGGCGCGGCGTGAACCGGACCACTCACGCGACCGAGTGAGGTGACGGACCGAGAACCATCGCGCGGGTGCTCATCGTCGATGAAGTCGGGATCTTCCATGCATTCACCGTAGGCGGAGCCCCGACCGGGCACCACCCCTTGCTTTACGGGACGGGAAGCATTCCCGTCAGCACGAATGCGACGCCGGGTTCCTCGGGAGTGACCTGGAGCCCGGCGTTGTAGCTCACGTCGTCGAGAACGACCACGCAGGTCGTCGTAGTGCCGGGATCGGTAGACGGGAACGGCACGCAGTCCACGGTACCGACGTCCCACGTGCCGGCGAGGTCGATGCGGAGTTTCGCCTCGATGCCGTCCGGGGTCAGCAGATTGGCGCGTTCCTGATCGCTGAGCGTCGCGACCGGTGTCGGGATCGGCGTCGACTCCGCCGGCACGGACGGGCCCAACGAGCTGAATAGCGCGGGGTTGCCCACGAACGCGAGGTAGAGCAGCCCCACGAGCGCCACGGCCGAGAGGAAGTAGGTGACGAGCATCCCCATTCCGCGCATCCCCACGCGCAGCAGGCGGACGAAGAAGTAGGCGAACGGGAACAACACCCACCACACCGACGGGGTGCGGTAGCCGCGCTCCGCGAGCAGCCGGACGTCCTGGCGGGCGAGCAGGAACGTCATTGCGAACGCAACGACGAGAAGACCCGCTTGCACCAGGTTGGAGTCCACAACCGACAGCACGGTGGTGCCGGCGATGATCATCGCGCCCACCCAGAGCGGGGAGGTGGCGAACAGCCACCCCGCGAAGGTCTGGGAGCTGCCGGTGGGCAGGGACGGAGCGGCGAACGAGTCCTGCCAGGCCTGCCGGTGGGGCGCGTACCCGCCGGCGACTCTGGCACGGTCGGCACTCGAGAGCTTGGGACCGGACTCGGGTTCGGCGGCCGGGGCGGCTTCGGGTTCGGGTTCGATCTCCGCGACCACGACGGGTTCCGGGATGTCCGCCGGTGGAACGGGTGCTGCTTGTGGCTGCTCAACCTGTGCTGGGATCGCGGTCGGCGGCGTGAGGGTGGTGACACCACCGGCCTGGGTGTCGGGCTCGCCCTGGACGAGCGCACCGACTTGGGCACGGAGCTCGCGGCGCGAACGCGCGCGGTCGGTGTTCTCCGACGCAACTACCGGCGCCGGGGCGACGGGCACCTCGGGCTCGATCGGACGGAACTCGTTGGTCCAACCCGTGCCGGACCAGTGTCGCAGTCGGGTGGCATTGGGTCGGTCGGGGTACCAGCCCTCGGGGGGTAGCCCTGATGTGTCTGCCATGCGCCTGTTCTGTTCGGGAAGGTGAGCTAGTGGAACCGATCGCTCAGTAGCGAGTCCGGTCCGCCGTCTGCTCGGTCGTGAGCGGTCCTCCGAGCATCTCGCGCAGCTGCCTGCGAGTGAGTGCGGCGGAGTGGAGAGGAGCCGGCGCCGACTGTTCGGGGGTCGACGCCAGCCTGCTGGGGATACTGCGTGCGGAGGCGAAGTCCGGAACCATGTCGATGACGAGCGGACGCACCTCGGTCGACCACTGCAGGCCGTCCCACCAGCGGAGCTGTGCGGCTCCGGACTGGTCCGGGTACCATCCCGCGATCGCGGTCCCATGTTCGATCAATGACATCTCGGCCCCCCGCCGTACTCAGTAGATATCCCGACTGTAACGACGGGCATCCGGCGGCGGTCAGTCCCAGTACGGGGATGCCCCCTTAGTGGGCCACCGGCTAGCGGGTCAGGAGCCCCTGCCGGCCGGGGTTCTCATCGAACCACTGGCTCACGTACCAGCACATGGGCACGATGCGACGGGTGGAGTTCGCCTCGACGTCGTCGACCGCGAACGCGACCACCTCGCCCGCGTACCCGTTGCCGCGCAACTGTGGCTGCGTGTACGTGTGATGGAACGAGATCGAGTTGCCGTTGATCGCGTAGTCGGCGAGCGCGGCGAGGTGCCCGTCGATGGTCAGCGTGTAGCGCTTGGCGTCCGGTTCGTGCGCGAGTTCTTTCATACTTCAGACTAGGCACATGAAGCGCATCGGATTCCTCTCTTTCGGCCACTACCAGCCGGTGCCCGGTTCGGTGGCCCGCACGGCGGCCGACGCGCTGCTGCAGAGCGTCGAGCTCGCGGTTGCCGCGGAGGAGGTCGGCATCGACGGCGCCTACGTGCGCGTGCACCACTTCGCGAACCAGCTGGCGAGCCCGTTCCCGCTCCTCGCGGCCATGGGCATGAAGACCTCCACCATCGAGCTCGGCACCGCGGTGATCGACATGAGGTACGAGAACAGTCTGTACATGGCCGAGGATGCCGCGGCCGCCGACCTCCTGTCGGGCGGGCGACTGCAGCTCGGCCTGAGCCGGGGGTCGCCCGAGACGGCGCTCAACGGCTACGAGTCGTTCGGCTACGTGCCGGGCGAGGGCAGGGATGCCGCGGACGACGCCCGAGCGAAGACCGAGCTGTTCCGTGCCGCGATCGACGGCGCCCCCGTGGCCCGTACCGCGCGCGGCAACGGGCTCCTCTCGATCCAGCCGCAGTCGCCGGGCCTGGCCGAGCGCATCTGGTGGGGATCGGGGACGCGTGCCAGCGCGAAGTGGACGGGAGAGCAGGGCATGAACCTCATGAGCTCGACCCTCCTGACCGAGGACACGGGCGTGCCCTTCGACGAGCTGCAGGCGGAGCAGATCGAGATCTTCCGCACCGCCTGGAAGGATGCCGGGCACGAGCGCGAGCCGCGCGTGTCGGTGAGCCGGAGCATCCTGCCTATCACCGAGGACATCGACCGCCAGTACTTCGGCCGCGAGCGCAACGGCCAGGACCAGGTGGGCCACCTCGACGGCGGACTCGCCCGGTTCGGCAAGAGCTACGTGGGCGAGCCCGACGAGATCGTCGAGCAGCTGCGCACGGATGCCGCGGTGCAGGCCGCGGACACCGTGCTCGTCACGGTGCCGAACCAACTGGGCGTCGAGTACAACGCGAGACTGCTGGGCACCATCGCCCGGGACGTCGCCGGACCCCTGGGGTGGCGCGACTAGGAGAGGCTCTCGAAGATCAGCGTCGCCTGGATGCGGTCGCCGCCGGCGAGGCCCTTGCTGCCCGAGGATGCCGTGCTGATCGTGTGCAGACGGTAGCCCTTCGCCGCCTGCTCGTTGAGTACCTTCTCGAGACTGTCGAGGTTGCCCGACCCGGTGCCGAAGAATTTCTCCTTGAGGATGGTCTGGAGGACGACGTAGTTCATGGTGCTTCTTTCGCGTAACTGGAGTGGTTCTTGTGGCGCCACGCTACTGAAGTGACAAGGACGGCGGCGATCCCCCAGTACGGGGAGACTGCACAGAGGTGACTTAGGCTCGATCCGTGCGCCGTCTCCTTGGAATTGCCGTCCTCGCTCTTCTCGCCACGCTCGGCCTGCCCACCGCGGCACAGGCGGACACGAGTGACTTCACTTTCGACTCGTTCGACGCCGACTACACGCTCACCCGGCTCGACGACGGCACCTCCCACCTCGAAGTGGTCGAGACGATCGTGGCGGAGTTCCCCGACTACGACCAGAACCGGGGGATCATCCGCGCGATCCCGAGCGACTACGACGGCGTCGACCTCAATACGGCCATCCGTTACGTGCAGGACGAGAACGGCAACGATGTGCCGTACGAGGTCAGCGACACGGGCGACTTCCTCGAACTCGCTCTTGGCACCGACGACTTCGTCTACGGGGAGACCACCTACGTGATCGCGTACATGCAGGAGAACGTGATTCGGTCGTTCGAGGACACGCACGCGAACGAGTTCTACTGGGACATCAACGGCACCGGCTGGGAGCAGCCCTTCGGGCGAGTCTCCGGTGTGCTGCACGTCGACCCGTCGCTCGTCGCGGCACTCACCGGCAACGCGGCCTGCTACTACGGTCCCGCCGATTCGACGAACCAGTGCGCGGTGGATGCCTCGGGCCCCGACATCGCCGTCTCGGTCGACGATCTCGGCCCCGGCGACAACGTCACGCTGTCGGTCGGCTTCGCCCAGGACACCTTCGTCACCCCCGTCCCCACGCGCGGGGTACCGCAGCCGATCCCGTTCTGGCTGCACCTGCTCTCCGGCGGCATCGGGGCGCTCAGCATCGCGGGTGCGATCGCCGCCATCGTCGCGCGCACACGCTCGGGTCGTAGCGCCAAGGGACGCGGCACGATCATCCCGCAGTACTCGGAGCCGGAGGGGATCACGATCCTGCAGGCGGCGGCGCTGGAGAACCGGACGGCGAGCGGATTGCCGGCGGCACTGGTGCGGCTCGCGGTGCGCAAGAACATCCGGATCCTCGCCTATGCCGTCGAGGGGCACGACGAGCCGTACTCGCTGCAGTTCCTCACGGCCGACCGGGCCGATCCGGAGGACCAGGCGATCCTGACCGCGCTGTTCGGGGAGAGCCCCGAGCCCGGAGAAGTCAGCCCGTTCGGCGATTCCGAGCAGGAGGAGGCCCGCGCGCTCACCGCCCTGTCGGACGCGGCCGCAGCCTCGATCCAGACCGCTGGATTCCGCGTTCGGGGGAGCGGGATCGGAATCGGCGTCCTGCTCGTCGTTCTGCAGGTTGCGCTGGCAGTCGTGGCCGTCGTCACGCTGGTCGTGTCACTGAGCGAGCTCACCAACGTCAGCCCGCTACTCATTCCGGTGATGATCGTGGGCACGGTCGCCTTCTTCGTGACGGCGATCGCATCGGTGCGACCCCTGCTGTACACCGACAAGGGCATCGAGGCCCACGAGTACCTGCAGGGGATGAAGATGTACCTCACGCTCGCGGAGAAGGACCGCCTGCGGTACCTGCAGAGCCCCACCGGCGCCGACCGCGTCGACGCCGGCAACAACCTCGAGATGATCAAGCTCTACGAGAAGCTGCTGCCCTGGGCCGTGATGTGGGGCGTCGAGGACCAGTGGGTGAAGGAGCTCGAGGTACGGGTCGCAGCCGAGCCCACGGCCCAGCCCGACTGGTACGTGAGCCAGACCGGCTTCAACGCCGGACTGTTCGCCGGCACCCTGGGCGGGCTGCGGAGCGGGTCGACGTACGCCCCGCCGGCCTCGAGCTGGTCGAGCAGCGGTAGCGGTTTCGGATCCACCTTCAGCGGCGGTTCGATGGGCGGCGGGTTCTCCGGTGGCGGAGGCGGCGGCGGAGGTGGCGGAGGCCGCTAGGCCCGCACGTCGTCCGGAGCGTCGCCGGTCGGGTCGTCGGCCGTGGCGTCCGCGAACTGGGTGCCGCCCACGGGAGTGCCCTGCCAGGAGACGAGGGTCCAGCCGTCCTCGGGCGTTCCCTCGAGCTCGATGACCCCGGTGTTGTCGATCTCGTGCTCCCCCGCGTACGCGGGCGGCACGTTGATCGAGCGCTGGGCGACCCAGACGCGGATGGCCGCGCCGTGGCTCACGACCACCGCGTTCTCGGATTCGGCGGCAACGGCGGCGATGTCGGCGTCGAACCTCCGGAAGAAGTCGTGGCCGTCGCCCGCGCCCGGGATCCTCGGCGAGAGGTCGCCCGTGCCCCACGCCCATACCGTCTCCAGGTAGGTGCGCACACTCGCGCGGTCGCTGAGGTCCTCCAGGTCGCCGGCCTCGATCTCCTGGATGCCGGGCAGCACGGTCATTCCGAGCCCGCGGTCGGCGGCCAGGGGTGCGGCGGTGAGCTGTGTTCGTACCAGGACGCTCGCGTAGATCGCATCCACGGGTGTGCCGCGGAGCCCCTCCGGGATCATCCCCGCCTGCTCGTTCCCGAGCTCGGTGAGCCCCGGTCCCGGTACAGCGGTGTTGAGCCGGCCTTCCACGTTCGCGGGAGTCTGGCCGTGGCGGATGAGGAGAAGACGCACCCGTCAAGCCTACGGCGCTCGCTAGGCTCGGTCGGATGAAGCTTCGAGGAACACTCACCCTGGCGGCGGTCATCCTCGCCCTGTCGGGCTGCTCGCTACTGCCGCAGCCGTCGACCACCGGTTCCTCCGCGACGCCCGCACCGGCACCGGTGCCCACCGCGACCCAGGAAGGACCGCCGCCGGACTCCGAGATCCTCACGCTCACACCCGAGGAGGTGCAGCCCGAGGACGTGTACACGCGCTCGGAGCCGAACGGGTCCTTCCCGATGGGGCTCGACCTCCCGCGCGGGTTTCCGGCGGGCGTGCCGGCCTTCGCCAATCGATGGGTGAAGTCGAACTTCCAGTCGTTCACGAACAGCGACGGCCGTCTCTCCTACGGCGTCATGTTCGTCGGCGGCTACGACGACGTGGACGCCCTCCTCGCCGAGTTCGCACGACAGGGCTGGTCGGACGAGGGCTCGGAGGTACTGCCGACCCGGCGCGTCTACATCGTGCAGAACGAGTCGTACCGGGTGATCATCACCGCGTCCGAGTCCGCTCAGTCGCAGGGTGAGCCGATCGATCCCGCCTACAGCTACACGATCGTGGTGCTCTAGCTGGCGGGGAGCGACTTCTCGATCAGGGAGACGATCTCGGGGGCATCCGGCTCGGTGTTCGGGCGGAAGCGGTGCACCTCGCCGTCGGGCGTGAGCACGAACTTCTCGAAGTTCCACTTGACCTTGCCGGCCTTGCCCGCGGCGTCGGCGGTCTTGGTCAGCTCCTGGTAGAGCGGGTGGGCGTTGCGGCCGTTGACCTTCACCTTGTCGAACATCGGGAAGGTGACGCCCCACGTGAGGGAGCAGTACTCCTTGATGGCGTCCGTGCTGCCGAGCTCCTGGAGGAACTGGTTGCTGGGGAATCCCAGCACGGTGAACCCACGCTCGCCGTACGTCTTCTGGAGCTCTTCGAGCTTCTCGTACTGGGGTGCGAGGCCGCACCGGGAGGCGACATTGACGATGAGGATGACCTTGTCGTCGTACTCCGCAAGCGAGGTGGTGGAGCCATCGATGGTGGTGAGCGGGATCTCGGAAATGGTGGTCACGTCTACAACCTACGCCCGCGAGGCCGGGAATAGGATCGGAAAGCCGATCAAAGGAGATCCATGTTCGCCAGCCCGTTCCCCGACGAGAACATTCCGGACGTCAGCGTCTACGACTTCCTGTTCGGATCGCTCGATGAGGCTGACGCGGACCGGGTCGCCATCGTCGACGGGCCCTCCGGTGCGGAGACCACCTACGGCCAGCTCGTCGCCCAGATCAACGGGATCGCGGGCGCCCTCGCGGCGCGCGGCGCCGGCGTTGGCACGGTCATCGGAATGCTCTGCCCGAACCTGCCCATCTTCGCGAGCGTCTTCCACGGCATCCTGCGCGCGGGCGCGACGGCGACCACCATCAACTCGCTGTACACGCCCGACGAGGTCGCGAGCCAGCTGCGCGACTCCGGTGCGACCTTCCTCTTCACGGTGTCGCCCCTGCTGCCACAGGCCCTCGAGGCTGCGGCAGCGGTCGGCATCGACCCGGAGCACCTGATCGTCATCGACGGCGCGGACGGGCATCCCTCGGCTCGCGACCTGCTCGCCCAGCGGGCAGCACCGCCCGAGGTCACCTTCGCGCCGGCAGCGCACATCGCAGTTCTCCCGTACTCGTCCGGCACCACCGGCCTCGCGAAGGGCGTCAAGCTGAGCCACACCAACCTCGTGGCCAACGTCGTGCAGTGCCGCTGGGTGATGGACGTCGAGCGCGACGACCGCGTGCTCGCGCTCCTGCCGTTCTTCCACATCTACGGGATGACCGTCCTCCTGAACATCGCGCTCAGCCGCCGCGCGCGGCTCGTCACCATGCCGAAGTTCGACCTCCCCGAGTTCCTGCGGATCATCCAGGACCACGGATGCACGTACCTCTTCATCGCGCCCCCAATCGCCGTGGCGCTCGCGAAGCACCCGATCGTCGACCAGTACGACCTGTCATCGGTGCGCGCGATCCTCTCCGGGGCGGCGCCCTTCGACAGCGCCTTGGCGGAGGCCGTGGCCACCCGGCTCGACACGCGCGTGCGGCAGGGCTACGGCATGACCGAGATGAGTCCGGTGTCGCACGTGATCCCGCCGGACAGGGACGACATCCCGCTCGGCTCGATCGGCGTCCCGATCTCCAACGTCGAGTGCCGCATCGTCGATGTGGAGACCGGCGAGGACGTGGCTCCGGGGCGGTCGGGGGAGCTCCTCGTCCGCGGGCCGAACATCATGCTCGGCTACCTCGGGAGAGACGACGCCACCCGTGACACGCTCAGCAGTGACGGATTCCTGCACACCGGCGACATCGCCCGCGTCGACGACGACGGGGTGTTCTGGATCGTCGACCGGCTCAAGGAGCTGATCAAGTACAAGGGCTACCAGGTAGCGCCCGCCGAGCTCGAGGCCCTGCTGCTCACACATCCGCTGATCGCGGACGCGGCCGTCGTGGGCGCGCCCGACGCCGACGGCCAGGAGGTGCCGAAGGCGTTCGTCGTCCGTGTCGCCGACGCCGAGCTCGATGAGGACGCGGTCATGGCCTTCGTCGCCGAGCACGTCGCTCCGCACAAGAAGGTGCGGCAGGTGTCGTTCATCGAGGTCGTGCCCAAGTCGACGTCGGGCAAGATCCTGAGGAAAGACCTGCGCGGCAAGTAGTCAGCCGCCCTCCGTTAGTGTTGCGGGGTGCCCGACAGTCCCATGTCCGCGAGCCCCTACGAGGTGCTCGGGGTTGCCCCGTCAGCGTCGGAGGAAGACCTCCGCCGCGCCTTCCGGAAGGCGCTGCGCGACACGCACCCCGACACGGGAGGCGACCCGCAGCGGTTCAACGCCGTACAGCTCGCGTGGGACCGGGTGAGCACGCCCGAGCGCCGGGCCGCGTACGACGCCGGGCGCGGGGCATCCCAGGACCGGGCGGCTTTCACCGCCCAGGCCGCGCGCCCTCGACAGGACACCCGGCCCAGTACCCGCTCGCACGGGCATCCGGGCGGCTGGCGGCGCGAGCGGTACCTCGAGCAGCTGCGGGAATGGGTGGGACGCGGAGTCACCGTCGACGACCCGTACGACCCGGCCCTGGTGCGGAGCGCGCCGCGCGAGATACGGCACACGCTGGCGGACGCCCTCGCCGAGGAGGCGACGGCGCGCACCCTGAGCACACTGGGGATCGGCTACACCGTGTGGCACGACGTCGCCACGGAGGACTCCGAGCGGAAGATCGACCACATCGTGCTGGGGCCCACGGGTCTGTTCGCGATGCTCTCCGAGGACTTCGGCGGCCCGGTGCGGGTTCGACGTGGCGAGCTGATCGGCGAGGCCCTCGCGGGGGAGTCGCCGATGCACGAGCTGGCAGGGCGGGCGAAGGCGCTCTCCCGAGCACTGCGAGTCAAGTTCACCGGACTCGTCATCGTGCTACCGGACGACGCGATCGACGAGCCCGTCACCTCCCTCGGCACCGTGCGTGGCGCGGCCGCCCTAGCCGTGAAGCAGTCGTACCTCGGGATGCTCCTGCGGCAGGGCGTCGATGGCACCCAGCCCATCGGCGGCAACGAGCTGTTCGACGTGCGCACCCGCCTCGGCAGCGTCCGCTTCGCCTGAAGCGCAACCCCCTGGCACGAACCGGTTGTTCCGACAACCATTCACGTAGGATCGGCTGCATGACCGAGTGGCTCGATGACGCGCAGCAGTCGGCGTGGCGCAAGCTGATCGAGGTCGTCGAGCTGCTGCCCGGGGCCCTCGACACGCAGCTGCGGCACGACGCCGACCTGAGCCACTTCGACTACTTCGCGCTCGCGATGCTCTCCGAGGCACCCGACCGCACGCTGCGGATGACCGCACTGGCCGAACTGACCAACGCGACGCTGCCACGACTCTCGCATGTAGCGTCGCGACTCGAGGAGCGCGGGTTCCTGACCCGCACACCCTGCCCGTCTGACCGCCGTGCGACGAATGCCACCCTCACCGAGTCGGGCTGGCAGAAGGTGGTCGACACGGCCCCGGGACACGTTGGTACCGTGCGGGATCTGGTGTTCGCCGAGCTCGATGCCACGGACGTCGCCGACCTCGACCGCATCATGTCGCGCATCCTCGGACGCCTCGCACGCTGATTCACCCGCACTTCTCCAGCGTTTGGCCTGTCGTTTTCCTCGGTGACATCGAATAGGAGTCGTGGCACTTAGGCTGGTGTCTTCGTCTGGGAAGGTATGCAGGTCAGTGATCAGAGTCATCAGTTACAACCTCCGCAAGAACCGGGCCATGAAAGAACTGGTCGAACTTGCGAAGACCCCCGACCTCGACGCCATGTGCCTCCAGGAGTGCATCGCCTCCGAACTCCCGGCCGAGATCGGCGACCTGCACCTCGCCGACGCGACCAAGGCCAACCGTCTCGGGCTGGCGGTGTACTACCGCCGCGACCGCTACGAGCAGCTCGCCAGCCAGTCGTTCGGGCTCAAGAAGTCCTTCCACGACATGGTCTTCTCGCCGACCCCCGAGCGCCTCGTCGGCACCAAGCTCGTCGACCGCGTGTCAGGCCATGAACTCGTTCTCGCATCGTTCCACGCCGCGCCCCTGACCGCTCTCAACTCGCTGCGCCGCAAGCAGATCAAGGCCGCCCACGAGCTGCTCCAGGATCTCGGTTCGGGCGTCCCGATCATCATGGTCGGGGACTACAACTACCCGCTCTTCCAGGGCGGCCTCTCCGACCGTGTCGCTAAGACCGGCTACGACCTCACGCTGAGCGACCGCCGCACCTACACGGCGTACAAGTTCTTCCGGGGTCACTTCGATTTCGTCACGTCGCAGGGCTTCACGATCGAGAACGTCGAGACCATGCCGCGCGGCTCCTCCGACCACATCCCGATCCTCGTGACGGCCGCCTACGGCGCGATCGCCAAGGATGCCGCGGCCTGAGCTCCCAGCAATTCATGGCCGCGCACCAACCGCTCTAGCTGGCGAGCCCGTCGTGAGCCCCCGAGCGCGGAAACTCAGGCAACTCGAGCCCGATGGACGCAGTAGTGCGCTTGACGGCCACAGCCCGCAGCCGAGTTGCCTGAGTGTCCGGCGCAATCATCCGGCGGCACCTCTTGCAGCGCGCTACCCGCGCGAATCGTGGGTTAACTGACTGAAGGCGCCCCACAAGGGCACGCCTTCAATCATTCTGTGCGCGAAGGGGGACTTGACTCCCCACCGGTGCCGCCGGCAGGTCGCCGGTTGCACTGAAAAAGCTGCTGCTCGCTAGGGCGATCCGCCGGACTGCGCCGGTCGGGGCCCACGAAGGGTTCGCGCGGCACCTTCGCGCACGAACGATTGAGGACTTGGTTAAACGAAAGAAGACGCCCCCGAAGGGACGTCTTCAATCGTTCGTGCGCGAAGGGGGACTTGAACCCCCACGCCCTATACGGGCACTAGCACCTCAAGCTAGCGCGTCTGCCATTTCCGCCATCCGCGCGCAGTGGATTTCCTTTACAGGAGCACCGGGATAAGAGAATAGCACGCTGATAGCGTGGTGAAATGACGCAGCCCGACGAGCTCGAAGAGACTGCCCGAATCGCCCGCGATCTGATCCGGTTCGATACCACCAATTACGGGGAAGGGCGGTCGAACAGCGAGACCGAGGCGGCCGAATATCTCGGCGCGATTCTCGAGGGACTGGGGCTCGAACCCGAGTACGTGGATGCCGCGCAAGGTCGTACGAGCGTCATCGCACGAGTCGAGGGCGCCGATCGCACCAAGCCGGCCCTCGTCGTGCACGGTCACACGGACGTGGTTCCCGCCGATCCCGCCAACTGGACGGTCGACCCGTTCGGCGGTGTGATCAAGGACGGCCTCCTGTGGGGCCGTGGCGCCGTGGACATGAAGAACATGGACGCCATGATCATCACCGCGCTCCAGGACATCCTGGGCGGGGGAGGGCAGCCCCAGCGCGACCTGGTCGTCGCGTTCTTCTCCGACGAGGAGAACGGCGGCGTGTTCGGTTCGCACCACGTGGTCTCGACGCGCCCCGACCTGTTCGAGGGAGCAACGGAGGCGATCAGCGAGGTGGGCGGCTACTCGGTCCACCTGAACGGCAGGCGCTCGTACCTGCTGCAGACGGGGGAGAAGGCCCTCGTCTGGATCAAGCTGGTCGCACGCGGCACCGCCGCACACGGCAGCCGGGTCATCCGTGACAATGCGGTCACCAAGCTCGCCCGAGCCGTGGCGACGATCGGCGAGCAGGAGTGGCCGGTGCAGCTCACCTCCACCACCGAGCAGCTCGTCGCGGAGATCGCCGAGCTCATGGGGATCGACCCGGAGCGCACCGGCCCCGACGAGATCGTGCTCAGCACCGGCTCGGCGGCGGGGTTCATCCAGGCGACGCTGCGCACGACGACCAACCCCACCCTGCTGAAGGCGGGCTACAAGCACAACGTGATCCCGGACACGGCGGAGGCGCTCATCGACATCCGCACGCTCGCGGGAGATGAGGATGCCGTGCTCGACCGCGTGCGAGAGCTCGTCGGCGACGACATCGAGGTGATCGTGCTGCACCGCGACATCGGCCTCGAGAACCCCTTCGAGGGGCCGCTCGTGGGTGCCATGGTCGGCGCGCTCAACAGAGCCGACCCGGGCGCCCCGGTGCTCCCGTACCTGCTCTCCGGCGGGACGGACAACAAAGCGCTCTCCCTGCTCGGCATCACGGGCTACGGGTTCGCGCCGCTGCAGCTTCCGGCCGATCTCGACTTCCCCGGAATGTTCCACGGCGTTGACGAACGCGTGCCGCTCGACGCACTAGTCTTTGGCAGGCAGGTTCTCGGCGACCTGCTCGCGAACTACTAGTCACGACACCGGAGGGCCGCATGGGCTTCATCGAAGCGGTCATCCTCGGCCTGATCCAGGGGCTCACCGAGTTCCTGCCGATCTCGTCGAGTGCGCACCTGCGCATCGCCGGCGAGTTCCTCCCTGGTGCGACCGATCCCGGCGCGACGTTCACGGCGATCACGCAGATCGGCACCGAGCTCGCGGTCATCCTGTACTTCCGCAAGGACATCGCGCGCATCATCGGCCGCTGGTTCCGCCACTTCGGCACCAGCAAGGGAACCCACGCGGTGGCGATCCCCAAGGACGACCCCGATGTGCGTCTGGGATGGCTCATCATCATCGGCACCGTTCCCATCGTGATCGTCGGGTTCCTCGCACAGGACACCATTCGCAGCACGTTCCGCTCGCTCTGGATCATCGCGATCGTGCTCATCGTGTTCGGCATCATCCTCGGCATCGCCGACTACGTGGGCCGCAAGGCGAAGCCGATCGAGCAGCTGACCTACCGCGACGGCATCCTCATCGGCCTCGCACAGATCCTCGCCCTCATCCCCGGGGTCTCCCGCTCCGGGGCGACGATGTCGGCCGGTCTCGGGCTCGGCTACACGCGCCCCGCCGCGGCCCGGTACGGCTTCCTGCTGGCCATCCCCGCGGTGTTCGGCAGCGGTCTGTACGAGCTCGTGCACAGCTTCGGGGAACCCGACGGCGTCTACGGCTACCCCGAGACGCTCGTCGCCACCGTCGTCGCGTTCGGCGTCGGGTACGCGGTGATCGCCTTCCTGATGCGCTACATCGAGAAGCGCTCGTTCCTGCCGTTCGTGATCTACCGCATCGCTCTCGGCATCCTGCTTCTCGTTCTCCTCTCCCTCGGCGTAATCAACCCCCTGTAGTCGCCCCGCAGCCTTGTAATAGGCTGTCCACCAGCGACACCCGGTGGGTCGCGACAACGTTGGAAGTCAGGTCAGGTATGGCGGTTCAGAGGGACTTCAACGACACCCGGGCCGCCATCCTGCAGTCGAGGGGAAGCGAGCTCTCGCAGCCGTTCGCCGAGGGTTTCCCCGTCGATGGCGCGTCGATCTCTGTGCTCGCGGGACCGGCGAGCGGACTGACCCTCTCCGCGAGCGACGATGTCGCTGTGCGCCTCGACGAGCTCCAGTTCGACCTCGGCGAGGGGCCGTGCTGGACGGCGCTGGCGCACCGCATCCCCGTGCTCATGAACCCCCACGTCGATCGTGACGACTGGCCCGCCTTCAGCGAGGCCGTGTCCACCGACACCATCGGCGACCGCGTGGGTGCGATGTTCGCCTTCCCCCTCGCCATCGGCACGCTCGACATCGGCGCGATCGACCTCTACAGCGGGGATGACCGCCCGCTCGCCCCCGAACTCGTGGCCGAGGCATCCACCCTCGCCGACATCGCCGCGTGGCGCGTGCTGCGGACCATCCTCGAGGATCACGGGCAGCCCTACGATTCCGAGTCCATCGGGTACTCCCGTCGGGAGGTGCACCAGGCGACGGGCATGATCATCGTCCAGCTCGGCGTGACCTCGGCGGATGCCGAACTCCTTCTCCGCGCTCACGCCTTCTCAGCGGGACGATCCGTGCGCGACATCGCACGGGACGTGGTCGACAGGCGCCTCGACTTCGGCACGCGAGGAGGCGCCTGATGAGCGACGTGAGCCGGGAGCACGAACTGGCACGGGCATTCGTGTCGTTGGCCGACACCCTCGTCGCCGACTACGACGTGGTCGATCTGCTGCAGAACCTCGTCGACACGAGCGTGAGCCTCCTGAAGAGCGAGGCCGGCGGTCTGCTCCTCGCCGACGACTACGGCGTGCTCACTCTGGTCGCCTCCACGAGCGAGGAGACCAGCCTTGTCGAGCTGCTCCAGCTCGAGAGCGGCCAGGGGCCGTGCATGCGGGCCTTCCGCGACGGGCAGATCATCGAGGTGCCGGATATCGCAGCCTCCGACGGGGACTGGAGCGACTTCCGCGAGGGCGCGCTGGCCCAGAACTTCCTCTCCGTGCTCTCCGTTCCCATGCGCCTCCGGGATGACACCATCGGAACCCTCAACCTGTTCCGCTCCACGGTGGGCACCATGAGCCAGGCCGATATCGACATCGCCCGCGGGCTCGCCGACATCGCGACCATCGGAATCCTCCACGAACGTGCTGTGCGTGAGAGCGACGTCGCCCGCGAGCAGCTCCAGCACGCGCTCACCAGCCGGGTCATCATCGAGCAGGCGAAGGGCGTCATCGCCCAGCTGCACGGCGTGACGATGGACGAGGCCTTCCGCTCGCTCCGCGAGTACTCGCGCAACAACAACGTCGCCCTGCGCGATGTTGCGGAGCTGGTCGTCCTTCGCTCCCTCACCCTGTGAGGTCCTGGACCCGGCCGGAGGTTCCCCGTCTGACCGGGCACGGCCCCGCGCCGCTGCTGTGGGACACCCCGTCCGGCGGGCTCCGGGAGGCCCGCCCGCTCGCGATCGCGAACCTCTACGTGTGCGGGATCACCCCGTACGACGCCACCCACCTCGGTCATGCCGCGACCTACCTCGCGTACGACACCCTCATCCGTCTCTGGCTCGACGCCGGCTACGACGTCACCTACGTGCAGAACATCACCGATGTCGACGACCCGCTCCTGGAGCGCGCGGCGGCCACCGGGGTCGATTGGCGCGAGCTTGCCGACTCCCAGATCGAGCTCTTCCGGGGCGACATGGAGTCGCTGTCCATCCTGCCGCCGGACCACTACATCGCGGTGACCGAGGTCGTCCCTGCCGTCGTCGGCGCCGTCCAGCGCCTGCTCGACAGCGGTCAGGCATACGTGCTCGGCACGGACGTCTACTTCGACAGTGCGGCGGCGGGTGCGGCATCCCCGTGGCAGTTGGGGCAGGAGAGCCGGCTCGACCGCGACAGGATGCTCGTGCTGTCGGCCGAGCGCGGGGGAGACCCCGCCGCGCCCGGCAAGCGCGACCCGCTCGACCCCGTGCTGTGGCGCGGAGCGCGGGAGGGCGAGCCCTCGTGGCCCGGGGGCGACCTCGGTGCCGGGCGCCCCGGCTGGCACATCGAGTGCTCGGTCATCGCGCAGGACTACCTCGACATCCCGATGACCGTGCAGGGCGGGGGAAGCGACCTCATCTTCCCGCACCACGAGTTCAGCGCCGGCCACACCGCAGCGCTCACCGGCCACGACCACGCCGAGATCTACGCCCACGCCGGCATGGTGGCCTACCTCGGCGAGAAGATGAGCAAGTCACTCGGCAACCTCGTGCTGGTCTCGCAGCTCACGGCCGCGGGAGTCGACCCGAGGGCCATCCGCCTCGCCCTCCTCGCGCACCACTACCGCGAGGACTGGGAGTGGACGGACGCCGTGGTGGTCGAGGCCCGGAAGAGGCTCGCGCGCTGGCGGGCCTGGGCTGGATCACCGGGACGTCCGTTGCTAGACCCGTTGCGACTCGCGCTCTCGAACGACCTCGACACACCCGCCGCGCTGGCCCTGGTCGACGCCGCAGTCTCCTCGGGCTGGGGACCGGCCGAGGGCGACCTCGCCGCCATCCACGCACTACTGGGGATCCAGCTCTGACAGATGCGCCGCCGTCGTTCACCGTCTGTAGGACACTAGGGCAACAAATCCGAGCGTCCTACAAACGGTGAGTGCCGCGAGTCTGCTGCTCGGCGCAGTCACCGCGCCGCAGAGGCTCCTGCGCCTACTCGGTGGGCGGCTTGCGCCAGGGCTCCTCGCCAGCGGTGCCGTCGCCGGGCTTGTCGCCGCCGCGGCGCAGGTAGCGCTCGAACTCCTGCGCGATCGCCTCGCCGCTCGCCTCGGGCGAGTCGACCGTGTCGCGGGCCTGCTCGAGCTGCTCGATGTACGAGGCCATGTCGTCGTCGTCGCCGGCCAGCGCGTCGATGCCGCTCTCCCAGGCCTGCGCCTCGGTCACGAGCTCACCGCGGGGGATCACCACGTCGACGATCTCCTCGAGTTTGTCGAGGATGGCGAGGGTGGCCTTGGGCGACGGCGCGTTGTGCACGTAGTGCGGCACGGATGCCCAGATCGACATGGTCGTGACACCGGCCTTCTCCGCCGCATCGCCGAGGACCGAGAGGATTCCGACCGGACCCTCGTAGCCGCTGCGCTCGATGCCGAGCTGTGACCGGACGGCCGTGTTCTCGCTGCTCGTGAACACCGAGATGGGGCGGGAGTGGGGCACATCGGCGAGCATCGCGCCGAGGAACACGATCGAGGTGATCTCGTTCGACTCGACGACCTCGAGGATCTCGCGGGTGAAGGTCTTCCAGCCGCGCGACGGCTCCGTGCCGACGAGCAGGTAGATGTTGGAGCCGTTGTCGCCGCTCACGCGCAGCTCGGCATCCTCGGCAAGGCCGGTGAGGGGAAGGGTGTTGGGCCGGGTGGGCCCGTACACCGTGACACCGGGCCACACGATCTGGCGGTCGCCGTTCTCGTCGGCGACGACGGAGGGGCGGTTGAACTGGTAGTCGAAGTAGTCCTCGGGATCCACCTCGGCGATGGGGTAGAGGTCCAGGAGCTCCTTCAGCGTGCGCACCGCACCGCTGGCCGCCTCACCCGCATCGTTCCAGCCCTCGAAGGCGACCACGAGGAGTCTGCCGCTCGCGAACTGCTCTGCCACTGGTTCCCCTTGCCCGCCCGAACCGGATGACCGGGCTGCTATCAAGGATAGAACTACGATTGTCCGTTGTGACCCACCACCATCTTCCCGCCGCTGTCCTGTGGGACATGGACGGCACACTGGTCAACACCGAGCCCTACTGGATCGCGGCCGAGACCGAGCTCATCGAGGCGCACGGCGGCACCTGGAGTCACGAGGAGGCGCTGCAGCTCGTCGGTTCCGGGCTCGACACCTCCGCGGGCATCCTCCAAGCCAAGGGCGTCGCGCTCTCGGTCGACGAGATCATCGACCACCTCACCGACAGGGTGATGGAGCAGCTCGTGGAGTTCGGCATCCCGTGGCGCCCAGGCGCCCGCGAGCTCCTCACCGCCGTGCGCGAGCACAACATCCCGACCGCACTCGTGACGATGTCGATCGGCCGCATGGCGCACCACGTCGCCGATCGGCTCGGATTCGTCGGCTTCGACGCCGTGGTGTCCGGCGACGATGTGGAGAACAGCAAGCCCCACCCCGAGCCCTACCTGCGCGGCGCGGAGCTGCTGGGGGTGAGGCCCGAGGACTGCATCTCGATCGAGGACAGCGAGCCGGGCATCCGTTCAGCTGCGGCCGCCGGCACGGTCGTGATCGGAGTGCCGTTCATGGTCGACCTCCCCGACGACGTGGCCGACGTGCTGTGGCCCACCCTGGACGGCCGCACGGTCGCCGATCTCGCGGGCGTGTTCGACACGGTGGAGGCACGATGAGCGCCGTCCGGCGCCAGAGCGGCCCGTTCCGCGTGGGCGACCGCGTGCAGCTCACTGGCCCGAAGGGCCGCCTCAACACTGTCACGCTCGAGGTCGGTGGCGAGTTCCACACGCACCGCGGCGTGCTGAGCCACGACCTCATCATCGGCAAGCCGGACGCCTCGGTCGTCGAGTCGAGCAACGGCGTAGAGTACCTCGCCCTGCGCCCGCTGCTCACCGACTTCGTCATGTCGATGCCCCGCGGCGCCGCGATCATCTACCCCAAGGATGCCGCGCAGATCCTCGGCCAGGCCGACATCTTCCCCGGTGCCACCGTCGTCGAGGCGGGGGTGGGCTCGGGCGCGCTCTCGCTCTGGCTGCTGCGCGCCATCGGAGCGGAGGGACACCTCCACTCCTTCGAACGGCGCGAGGAGTTCTCCGAGGTCGCCAAGGGCAACGTCACCGCCTTCCTCGGCGCGACGCCCGAGAACTGGACGGTCACCGTGGGTGACCTCCAGGAGGCCCTGCCCGCGACGGTCGAGCCGGGATCCGTCGACCGCATCGTGCTCGACATGCTCGCACCCTGGGAGTGCCTCGACGAGTGCGCCGACGCCCTCACGCCCGGGGGAGTGCTGATCTGCTACATCGCCACGGTCACGCAGCTCTCCCGCGTCGCCGAGGCGATCCGGGCCACGGGGGCGTTCACCGATCCCGAGCCGAGCGAGACGCTCATCCGCACCTGGCACGTCGAGGGGCTCGCCGTGCGACCCGACCACCGGATGATCGGGCACACCGGTTTCCTCATGACAGCCCGGCGACTCGCGCCCGGGTCGGTGCTCCCGGCCCTCAAGCGGCGCGCGTCGAAGACCGACTTCTCCGACGAGGACGTCGAGGCCTGGACCCCTGGCGCACTGGGCGAGCGCACCGTCAACGACAAGCAGCTGCGACGCCGCGGTCGCGAGGCCCAGGCTGCAGCCGCCGCCGCGCAGGGCGACGATCCCAGCGACGGGTAGTATTTTCCCGGTGTCCGCGTCAACGCAGTTCCTAGTCAAGAAGAGAGTTCCCGTGCGCAAGCTCGTCAGCGTCGTACTGGCCGGTGGCCTCCTGGTCGCCCTGTCGGCGTGCGCGACGGGCCCCGCCGGCGCGGACTGCACCCCGCTGTTCCCGTCGGGGGAGAACTCGAAGCTCATCACGGCGACGGGCGACCTCGGTGCGGACCCCGAGGCCGAGTTCCCGACACCCATCGTCGGCACTAAGACTCAGGCGTCCGTCCTGACCGAGGGCGAAGGCGAACGCCTCCCGGCCGGCTCACTCGGAGTTGTGCAGATCACGATCTACGACGGCAGTGACGGCTCGGTGCTCATCTCGAGCGACTACACGGGTTCCGGTGTCCTCGCCTCCGTGGCCGACGGTGTCCCTGCCTTCGGCGCGGTAGCCCAGTGCGCCACCGTCGGCTCGCGCGTCGCCGCCGTCGGCACCGCGAGCGACGTTGTCGGAGAGGCTGCGATCGAGCAGTACCAGCTCCCGGTCGAGGCGGACGACGACGTCGTGCTCGTGGCCGACGTGCTCCAGACCTACCTCGGCAAGGCGAACGGCGCGGACCAGCCCGCCCAGGCCGGGTTCCCCTCCATTGTGACCGCGCCGGACGGCCGCCCCGGCTTCACGTTCGCGAGCGACAGCACCGCACCCTCCACGTTCACGTCGGCCCTGCTCAAGGCCGGTAGCGGCGCGAAGGTGGAGGAGGGCGACGCCGTCGTCCTCAACTACACGGCCGTCGCGTGGGGCGAGACGACGGTCGCGGAGACGACCTGGGACGGCCTGCCCGTCGTGAAGCTCGCAACCAGCCTCACGAACGACGAGAAGGGTCTGATCGAGGGCCTCGCCAAGGGCATCGTCGGCCAGAAGGTCGGCTCGCAGGTCATCGTGGTCGTACCGCCCGAGCTGGGCTACGCTTCCGGTAGCGCCCCTGTGGGTGTGCCTGATGGCGCGACCCTCGTGTACGTCGTCGACATCCTCGGCATCTACCAGTAGCGTTTCCAGACCGACACGGCCGGGTGTCCTGACATCGAAAGATTAGGATTTCACTCGTGCCAGCAGAAGGTTCCAGCCCCAGGATCCCCGTCGAGGAGCGGCTGTTCAGCCTCGTCCTCGCGCTCCTGGCCACGGACTCGGGTCTCACCAAGAACGAGATCCTGTCCACGGTGCAGGGCTACTCGCAGAAGTTCTCCCGCACCGGCGACAACTCCAACCTCGAGCGCCAGTTCGAGCGCGACAAGGACGACATCCGCGAGCTCGGGGTTCCGCTCGAAACTATCGACAGCCCCGGTCAGGCCGGCAACAACCAGAACCTGCGGTACCGCATCCCCCGCGGTGCCTACGAACTTCCGGCCGACATCTCCTTCTCGCCGGACGAGACCACGCTTCTGAACCTCGCCGCGATGGTGTGGCGCGAGGGGTCGATCTCCGGGGAGTCCCGCCGGGCGATCATCAAACTGCGCTCACT
>Ga0247740_1000040_pt1 | contig 57773 bp, 50 predicted proteins | sample UWRJL148409B2_FD_180942 | JGI IMG/M metagenome (GOLD analysis project Ga0247740, IMG submission 180942) | Plant litter microbial communities from Arlington Agricultural Research Station in Wisconsin, United States - UWRJ-L148-409B-2 | ecosystem: Environmental > Terrestrial > Plant litter >...
ATATCAGGAATATATCAATCAGTTTACAAACGTAACGGTAAAAAGTACTAGTGCTCCTGTTAATATTCCATTTATGCCGAATAGCACTGATCTTTACTACTATGTTACCTATTTTGATCCAACTGTTTTTGCCAATTTAAGTATTGATGATAATGGTATTCTAACCTATGATATTATTGGCTCAGGCACACCGACTTCTTATTTGAATATTGTATTTGTATTAAAATAGAACATTATGAGAGTCAACTCAACAGATCATAAAAAATATCATTTTAAACTGCTGATTCTTTTGGCCTTGTTTTCTCCATTTTTTATTGTTAAAGTAAATGCGCAATTTACTTTTAAGGATGATTTTAAAAAGAATACTGCTCCGGATGTTATTATCGGCGGGAGTGGTGGAATCAACGGCACTGCTTATCTGACGTCAGGAATTGACGATCCTTTAGGTGCAGGATGGCTTCGTTTGACAAATGCTACTACAAATCAGGGTGGTTATGCGTATGTAAATAAATCCTTTCCATCAACTCTGGGAGTTGTAATGGATTTTGAATATAAAATGTGGAGAAACGTTCCCGATTCTTTTGACGGTGCCGATGGTATTGGGGTATTTTTGTTTGATGCTGCCGATGTAGAAACAAATGGTTTTAGATTGGGGGCTTATGGTGGTGCTTTAGGATATACTTCTAATACAGATGAAGGAATAACATATGGATTAAGAGGCGGTTATATCGGTATTGGTTTCGATGCCTTAGGAAATTATGCCAATACAATATTCGGTCCAAAAAATGGTGGTGTAGGCATTCGCCCAAATGCCGTATCGCTTCGTGGTCCGACAAATGATAATGATTTAGCACAATCAAATGTTTTTTTAACAGGTGTAACTATTTTAAATGGACATAACATTGTGCCTATTACTACTCAGGGAAATTGGACAGATAACGAACTGGATTATAATACAACTGTAAGCTCAAGACCTGACGATAATACTTTTTATAGAAGAATTCAAATTGAAATGCAGCCCGTTATGGGAGGCTATCGTATTACTGTGCGCTGGAAAACAGCTCTTAATAGTGATTTTGTTCAATTAGTAGATTATACCACAACATTGCCTCCTCCAGAACTATTGTCAGTAGGTTTCGCAGCTTCTACCGGTGCCGGAGTCAATTTACACGAAGTTCGTAATTTAACCTTAACAACACCCGGAAACCTTCGAATAACCAAACAAACTGATAAAAGTTATTTACAAGCGATTACTGGTTCAGGTTTGAACCAGATTACATATTATATTGATGTGGTAAACGATACTCCGGCAGCTTTGCAAAATATCGATTTTGCAGATGTATTGACTGATGTTAACGGAAATCAAATTGCACCTTCTATGTTTGCCATTACTGGCATTTCACATACTGGTTTTTTAAGTGGTACAAATTTGCCTGTCACTTCGGCTGTAAATCAGTTTAGCGGAACATTAAATATGGCGGCCAATAGTACAGGCCGGATTATAATTACCGGGGAACTGGCCGCCAACCAAATTCCGACAGGTAATATCCTGAACAATAGAGCCGAAGTATCTCCAACAGACATTACAGATGAAGATCTGGGAAACAACATAGCAGAAGTTGCGGTACCTGTACTCGCAGAAAATGTTGACATAGTGGCTATAGAAGAATCAAATAATTTTTGTGTTACCGGAACCAATCAATTTAAACTTCGAGTTGCCAATATAGGAACAACACCTGCAACGTATAGAAGAATCGGAACTGCAGGACAACGTATTGCAGTTACAAAAACAGTTCCGTCAACTTATACTTATGATGATAGTGCAACTCCAGGTGGTTTCGATAATTCTGGTGTCTCTACTACAGCAAGATGGTCAAAATTTATAACGCCAGATTCTCCTTCAGCAGGACAAACAACCTATACTTATGTAGCCAGATCTCCTATTGATGACAACGATCATACATTGGCAGGACTTGGTACTGTTTATGAACCGGATTATCCCATTACTTATTCTATTACACCAGCAGTTGGTACTATCTCTTATGTAAACGCTGCCACTGTTTCTTATACTGATGTTTGTGCAACTGACCCTGCTAATTGTTATACAGGTGCTAATTTGGAACCTCTGACACCTTCTGATAATACGGCCAATAATACAATTTCAGAAACCATAAATACTGCACCAATTGCTCCTGCGGCCACAGCAACGATTCAATATTGCCAGAATGCTTCGGCTGTATCATTAACTGCCACAGCAGATCCCGGAAATACTTTACTATGGTACACTACTTTAAATGGATCTTCTTCGACAATAGCGCCGGTTCCTTTAACAAATCAGTCCGGAATTTTTACTTATTATGTAAGTCAGGAAAATGGGTTATGCGAAGGGCCAAAAACTACCATTACGGTTACGATATTAGATTTACCAACAAGCGGATCAATTGCCGCTTCGCAAACCGTATGCAACGGACAATTGCCAAATTTTATTAACTCTGCTTCTACAGGAACAGGAACAAATATTTCTTACAGATGGGAATCTTCGTTAGATGGAGTTAGCTGGACAACAATAGCCGGAGCTACTGATTCTTTTTACCAGCCGCCTGCACAAACACTAACGCATCAGTACCGACGCATATCGCAATCCAATTACTCTGGTGGTCCAGTATGTGAATCTGTTCCAACCAATGTGTCTGTAGTAACGGCAAAAAGATGCGAGGTGGTTTCAAATCCCATGGTTCGTCAACGAGTTAAATAAGAATGATTAATTCAGAAAAGAATAAAATGAAAACAAAGATTCTTATACTGCTATTTCTGTTTTTGATTAAAACATCAAATGCACAAAATGCCCAAACGGTGAATGAAGGTTTACTGCATGTAAATCCGAATACACTGGTTAGCATCGAGTGGAATTTCGACAACAAAAACACCGGTGATTACGAAAATAATGGTGAAGTAATTTTTAAAGGAAATTACAACAACGACGGAATTACTACTTTTGATCCTTTATTTCAGGGATTTACCCGTTTTGAAGGTTTTCAGAATCAAGATATTAAAGGCACAAAACCATCTGATTTTTTTGATGTATTATTCAATAACATAAATCCGCAGCCCGCTTTTAAATTATATAGCGAAATGTATATTAGTGGTGATGCTGATTTTAGTAAAGGTATCGTACAATCTGATGATTTTGGAGGAAGTATGATTTTTGAGCGAAACGCTACGCATACTCGTACTTCAAATGAGAGTTATGTTGATGGTGAGGTCACTAAAAACGGAGGTGAAGGATTTTTATATCCTATTGGGGATAAAGGATTTTTCAGATATGCCAGTATTTCTTCTTCGGGAGATAATAATGGTAGTTTTAATGCCCATTACCTTTTTGAAAATTCTAATGCATTATACCCACACGATAAAAAAGACGCTGCAGTTATTGCAATTATAGATGATAAAGAATATTGGACAGTTGATAAAAACACCAATTCTACAGATATTATACTGACACTGAGTTGGGATGAAGCGACTACTCCAGCCGCTATCACTGCTTCTCCGCAAGATGCTATTCATATTGTCAGATGGGATCAAAGCAAACAATTGTGGATAGATGAAGGCGGAATTGTAGATGCAAATGAAAAAAGCGTTACCACAATAGCTTCAGTTTCCGGTTATGGTGCTTTTACTTTGGCACGAATAAAAGAAAATGTTGATGACGATGTTGAAATTCATGATGCAATTAGCCCAAATGAGGACGGAAAAAATGATTATTTCTACATAAAAAATATTACGAAATATCCGGATAACAGCGTGCAGATTTTTAACCGTTGGGGAATAAAAGTATTTGACACCGAAAATTATGATTCGAATGGAAATGTTTTTAGAGGCTATTCTGATGGAAGAGCAACCATTAGCCCTGATAATGTACTTCCGGATGGAACTTACTTTTATATTGTTCAATATACAAAAACAGCTGGCGGAACACTCAATACTATTAAAAAGGCTGGATATTTGTATTTAAGCAAGAGTTAATTGATCTCTCGGTATTTAATACTAAATAGCATTACTTGCAGACAAAGATTGCCTTTGAACTACCTCTTAAAATCAATTTACGATGTAGAAATAAAAATGTTTTTCTTTTGCCTGCATCTAAAAGTATGAGAACTATTTTTTTGAGTTCTTATGCAAATCATCTCCTGTTTTAAAACTTCCAGAATAAATTGCATTTCTGCCTTATCAGTGGTCAATTCGATACTTTCCTAACTTATAATTTTGAAATAATTAAAGAGTTAAATGTAAGTGTATTGATTTGGACAGAACTACATTTAATCTTTAGAATTTCCAACTCAATGCTAAACAAAACACGGAACTTTAGTTCGACTAAAAAAGGTTTTGAATTAAATGATTTATTGACACACGACCATATTTAAATAATAAATAGTGACATCAAAGACAACAAAGCAGATTGTGTGCAGGATAACAATCTTTAGCTAATAATAAAAACAATCAAAATGCCTATAACTACTTGTACTATAAAAAATACCGAGATTATCTGGATTGATGCTGTTGACCCAACAAGCGACGAACTCTCCAGTATTAGTGCCAAGTATAATCTAAATTCTTACGCGTTATTGGATTGTCTTGATCCGGATCATCTTCCTAAATTTGAAGAACATAACAATACTCATTTTCTTATAATAAGAGTAGTCAATGATAATAAGGAAAAATTACAGACCGTTCAATCGCTAAGTTGTAAAATCGCTATTTTTTATAACGAATCTTTTATCATAACAGTACATCGTACGGCTCAGCCTTTAATTTCGACTATAAAAGAAACGTATGTTGATACAGGTAAAGTCAAATCAAGTACAGGCATAGTAATTCATATTGTTCGCGATGCATTGCATTCCTTTGAGCAGCCTGCCATAGATTTATCTAATGAGATAGATGGTTATGAATCTAAACTATTTTTGAAGAAAAATATTCCGACCGATATGATCGAAGCTATTTATTACCTGAAAAACAGAGCAAGTTTGTACAAAAAACTGCTGTTGCTCAGTAATGAGGTCGTAAATTCAATTCGTGCAGAAGGCGAAGAAGCTCCGGCGCTTCGGGATGTTCATGATCTTCATACCAAACTTTTAATGCTCAATGACCAGGTTCAGGAAGATGCCAAAGAATTGCTCAATATTTATCTTTCCTTATCGGCCAGAAAAACAAACGATGTCATGAAAGTATTAACTGTATTTTCAGTTTTCTTCATGCCGCTGACTTTTATAGCAGGAATATACGGAATGAACTTCAAATTTATGCCGGAACTAAATTATTACTGGGCATATCCCATTTCTTTGTTTGTAATGGTTTTAGTTTCCATAATAATTTTTCTTTGGTTTAAAAGAAAGAAATGGCTTTGATAGCAACAGTTTACAATATTAAATAACAGCGATAACAGAACGAAAATGAAAAAGGAAATAATGAAAAAACGAATTGCAATTTTAGGTGGAGGACCTAGCGGACTGTTTATGTATAAAAGACTGGTAGAATCCGGTAAATCAAATTTTGAAGTGGATATTTATGAACGAAAAAATACCCTTGGTGCAGGAATGCCGTATAGCCATGAAGGAGCAAATGAGGAGCATGTAACCAATATATCGGATAACGAAACTCCTGGCATAGTTACTTCAATTTCGGAATGGATCTTAACGGTTCCCGATGATGTATTGTCAAAATTTAATATTGATTCAGGTAAATTTAATGAATATAAAGTACTGCCCAGATTACTTTTTGGATATTATCTTGCCGATCAGTTTAAACTATTGCAGCAGCAAGGTGATGAAGCCGGCATTGTAACCAGAGTGCGTCACCAAAGCAATGTTGTGGATATTAGTTACAATGAAAAAGAAAAAGAAGTATGGGTAGAAACCGTTACTGATAAAGATAAATTTGATTACGCAGTAATCTGTACCGGACATAATTGGCCAGTACGTTATGAAGGAAAAGTTAAAGGATATTATGATGCTCCATATCCGCCATCAAAACTTTTACTAAAACTGAATCACGCAGTTGCTATAAAAGGATCTTCCTTAACTGCGATTGATGCCATACGAACACTCGCAAGACAAAATGGTTCATTTGAAAAAGATGAAGATGGAAATCTAAGCTTTCAAAGTCATGCAGAAAGTCCGGACTTTAAAATGATCATGCATTCCAGAAGCGGAATGCTTCCTGCGGTTCGGTTTCATCTTGAAGATTCCCATCTTAAAAGCAGCTCTCTTCTTACGGAAGAAGAAATTGAGCTGCACAGAAAAAACAATGGAGGGTTTCTATCCTTAGACTTTGTTTTTCAAAAAGATTTCAAAGAGATTTTTAAAGATAAAGATCCTGACTTTTACAACAAGATTAAAGACCTGAGTATTGAAGATTTTGTAGTAGAAATGATGGAACTTCGCGAAAGACTGGAGCCATTTCAGCTTCTAAAAGCAGAATATGTTCAGGCAGAAAAATCAATAAAAAGGCAACAATCGGTGTACTGGAAAGAAATGCTGGCAGTATTGAGTTTTGCTATGAATCATCCTGCAAAATACCTTTCGGCAGAAGATATGCAGCGCCTTCAAAAAGTACTGATGCCTTTAATTTCAATTGTAATAGCATTTGTTCCGCAAAAATCCTGTACAGAATTACTGGCCCTTCATCATGCAGGCGTTCTTGATATTATTCCTGTTGGTGCAGAAAGTACTGTAGAACCTCAAAACGGCGGCGGAATTTTGTATCATTTCTCTGATCAGGATCAAAATCCTCAATCGGTGTATTATGAAACTTTTGTTGATTGTGTGGGTCAGCCTCATTTATCTTATGCTGATTTTCCTTTTAAAAGTTTACGCTCTCAAAAAGCAATTGCACCTGCTAAAATAAAATTCAAATCCAATGAAATAGGGCATTTGGCTTTTTCAGAAGGTAATAGTGCTGTAGAAAAAGACAGTACCGGAAATTACTTTTTAAACGTGTCCGGAATTGCCATTAATGATAATTTTCAAATTATTGACCAGTATGGAGCATATAATGAAAACCTGTATATTATGGCTGTTCCTTACATTGGTGGTTATAATCCGGATTATTCAGGACTGGATTTTTGTGAAGCAGCATCATTGCGCATTCTAAACAGTATGGAGGAAAACGGAATTAGCTAATTACATTTCGCCCAAATTAGGGATTGTATTTATTTTTTAAAGTGCTGATAATCTGAATCAAAATAAGTTGATTATGTGTTAAATAGGGTAAGCCTGAAGTTTTACAAAATCTGCTTTTTTTTTAATAAAACATTTCTCATTTCCCAATATTTAAAACCCTATATTTGTTATATAAAATTACAAAATTATACCACATGCAAAATAACTTCCTGGGAGGCTTGAAAGAGCACGAAAATAAATTATTAACAATATGGTCTCAGCTTTTAATCGAAAGTGGATCAGATGACGGAGCAGTTGAAGAAGAAGAATCAAAAGAATTTGCTTCTCTTTTTTTAAGCGCACTGGCTACATTAAAGGGCAGATTTCAGGATTCTCCGGAATTTGAAAAAGTAGAAGATCTAATTGTTGGAATCTCGTCTTCAAGAGGTAAACGTGGCTTTTCACCAAGAGAAAACGCCCAATACCTAACCACTTTCAAACAAGCGTCTTCGCAAATTCTTTCAGAACTAATAAATGATACTCAAGAGTTGTATCAGGCCAATTTGCAGTTGAATGCTATTTTGGATAATATGACGATTATGACTTTTGAAGCCTTCATGAGAGGAAGAGAAGATGTAATATCAAGACAAGTAGATGAAATCAGTGAAATTTCGACTCCGGTTATTACAGTTTGGGAAGGTATAGTTGCACTGCCAATTATTGGAACTTTAGACAGCTCAAGAACACAGATTGTAATGGAGAATTTGCTACAGCAAATTGTTGATACAGGAAGTTCTATTGCTATTTTGGATATTTCCGGAGTTCCGGCAGTAGATTCACTTGTAGCGCAGCATCTTATCAAAACAGTAAGTGCAACAAGATTAATGGGAGCAGAATGTATCATTAGCGGAATTCGTCCTGAAATAGCGCAGACTGTAGTGCATTTAGGTATAGATCTTACAGGTATTATTACCAAAGCATCACTTGCAAGCGCTCTTAAAACAGCATTTGATATGTTGCAGCTTACAGTTGTTAAAAGAAAATTAGTTTAAGATTTTATAATTAATATGGAGAGAATTCCTATACTAAAAATGGGCGATTTTCTGCTTGTTACGATACAGGTAGATTTGTACGACCAACTGGCAGAAAATCTTGAATCAGATTTAATTAACACCATCAGCAAGCACAGTTCAAAAGGGGTGTTAATTGATATATCTGCTGTTTCTATAATCGACTCTTTTATGGGGCGTATTTTAGGAAACATAGCAGTCATGTCCAAAATTATGGATGCACAAACAGTTGTAGTTGGAATGCAGCCTGCTGTTGCTATTACCCTTGTTGAACTTGGATTATCCTTAAACGGAGTTATAAGTGCCCTGAACGTTGAAAAAGGCATGGATCTACTGCGCTCAAAAATGCACACCAGCGATAATGAAGAGCAGGATTATGACTACGATAACGAATAGCAGAGAAGAAGCCTTAATTGTAAAAGAACAAGATGTGGTGCCGTTACGCAACCGTGTAAAGGAGTATGGGGTAAAAATGGGTATGAGTATTTTAAATCAAACCAAACTAATTACCGCAACCAGCGAACTTGTTCGTAATCTCCTAAAATATGGCGGCGGTGGCAGAGTCATCATTGAATCGGTCAGTAATGGCCGTGATAATGGCGTACGCGTTACTTTTATAGATAAAGGTCCCGGAATAGCCGATATATCATTGGCTATGAAAGATGGATTCAGTACAGGAAAAAGCTTAGGCTTAGGACTTCCTGGTACCAAAAGACTTGTCAATGAATTTGATATTAAATCAGAACTGGGTAACGGAACTACCGTTACTATAACAAAATGGAAAAATGGATAATACTTTTTCCAGCTATAAAATTGACGATCGAAGCCTGATTGCTTTTATAAAAAGAGAAATACACAACTTAGCACTTCACATAGGTTTTACACCACACAGAGCTGCTGAGACCGATATTATTGTGGCAGAATTAACTTCTAATCTAATCAAATATGCAAAGGGAGGAGAACTTCTCTATCGCGCTAATTTGGAAGATGGAAATAAAATAATCGAAATATACTGTCTGGATAAAGGTGTGGGGTTTGAAAATTTAGCCAAAGTGATGAATGATGGCTATTCTTCATCCAACACGCTCGGTAACGGATTAGGTGCCATTAAAAGATTGAGTAACGATTTTCAGATCTATTCCATGAAAAACTGGGGATGTGTGCAGTATATCAAAATCGGTGAAAAATCAGATTTGCCTTTGACTGCTTTGCAAAGCGGTTTAAATTATGCTGCAATTGCAGTTAACTATCCGGGAGAAAAGTTTTGTGGAGACGGCTACCATATTAAGTCAACAAAAAAAGGTTTTCAAATATTTTTAGGTGACGGTTTAGGTCATGGTGAAAATGCGAATGAAGCCATACAATTAGCTATTAAAGCTTTCAGACAGTCAGTTGAAACGGATCCTTCGGAAATTTTAAGGGATATTCATGTAAAGGTAAAAAAGAGCAGGGGACTTGTTGGCACAATAGCATCTGTTGATTATAATTCAGAAGTATGGAGTATCTGCGGTATAGGCAATATTAGTACCCGAATTTACGACGGACTGGAAAATAAAACCTATACGCCATATAACGGAATTATTGGCCATAATATTCCTCGTACTTTAAACAATACTATCGTTCCTTATAAAAAACATCAAATTATTGTCATGCACAGTGATGGATTACGCACCAGATGGAATTTAAACGAAATGACCTCAATAGTAAAACAGCATTCTGGTATAATAGCATCGGCTATCCTAAAAGAAAACATAAGGGGTACAGATGACGCATCAATTCTTGTAGGTAAAATAATGTAAGTGCCATGAAAGATATTATTAAAATAAATCTTGACAACGAAATGGACTTGATACTTGCCCACAAACGATGCATGAAAATTGCCGAAATGTGTGGTATGCCTTCATCATTCCAGACGAGATTTTCGACAGCGGTTTCTGAAATTGCCAGATGCGCCATTGCAAAAGGCAAAAATTCGCTTTTGGTGATTGGTATAAATACGATTAAGACAACACAAAAACAAATTGTTGCAATCATTACAGATAGTGTCGATTTAAAAAGCACTAACCCGGAAGCCTTTAATTATGCTTCTAAAATTTCCGGAGATATAGAATACAGTTTTAAAGGCAATCAATCTACTACCAGAATAATTCAGCCGGTAATCTCGCCGGGGCTTCTTTCAGAAACAAAGATAAAATCGTTTGTTGATTATTTTAAGTTTGAGCCTCCTTTATCTCCTTACGACGAGATCAGGAAAAAAAATATTGAATTAATTGCCTTATCAGAGAAGCTGTCAGAAAGTGAAAACCGATACAGAAAATTAGCCAATACAATTCCGATTTTGATTTGTGAGGTTAATGATCGAAATAAAGTACTTCTTTATAATGAATCACTGGCGAATTATTTAAAAGTTCCGCCACCCAATTTTGAAAGAAAAAATTTGATGAATTTTGTTCATCCTGACGACATTGAAATAATGGTTGATGGATGGAATAAAGCAAAAGCGAACCGATCTTCCTTTTTAGGTGAAATCCGAATTACAGACACTTCTACATACGCTTGGCATCTTGTTAGTATGATTCCGAATAAATCAGAAGATGGTTCTTTCAACAGCTGGCTCGTTTATTTTACAGATATAAACGCGCAAAAGATGGTCGTTGAAACGCTGAAAGATAATTCAGAATTAAAAATGATTCAACGTGAATTAGAAAGTGTCAATTCCAAATTATTATTTAAAAATAAAGAGCTGGAACAGTTTGCCTATATTGCCAGTCACGACTTGCAAGAGCCGCTTCGTAAAATTATGATTATGCTTTCCCGTGCAGGCCAGCATTTATCAGAAGAGCAAAAGAAGCAATATTATTTTGACCGAATTACATTATCAGCAACACGATTATCAGAATTAATTACAGACGTTCTCAATTATTCAAGAATAGACAACAGCAAGCAAATTTTTAAAGAAGTAGACCTTAATGAAATAGCTGACGAAATTTTAGGTGATTTGAGCATGATCATTGAAGAAAAAAATGCAGTAATTACTATTGAACCTTTACCAGAAGTTTTAGGACTCAGTACACAGTTGCGCCAATTGTTTTACAATCTGGTTAATAATGCACTTAAATTTAATACAGCACTTCCCTTAGTTACCATTTCTTCCAAATTGATGCCCGATGAAAAAGATCAATTGGCATTATCAGGCAATTACAATATTATCTCAATTGCAGATAACGGAATTGGAATTGATAGCCAATATTCAAGCCGGATCTTTAATATGTTCCAGCGATTGCATGAAAGAGATCAGTACGGAGGGAACGGAATAGGTCTCGCACTATGTCGACGTATTATTGAAAATCATAACGGAGTAATTAATTTTACAAGTACACCTGGAAAAGGAACTGTTTTTTGGATTTACTTGCCCAAAAAACAAGAATAGCAAAGTGGTATCAAAAGTGTAGAAGTTAAAGGAATATTATAAAGTATTGAAGTAAGTTTCTTTTGTATATTTTAATAACGGTGTCTTGCAGTTGATTTGTTTTTTTGGACCAGGACATTTATTCTTAAAAAAAACCTCTTAGATTTATTTCTAAAAGGTTTAACTTAAATATTGATAAGCTGCAGCATTAGTTTCCTCATTAATATTTTGCTTTTACTATTGCTCAATTTAACTTTCTGCTGTAAAATAACGATTGTCCTGAATATAATTGTGATTATTAGAGTAGGCTTCCCCTCAAAAATAATTTCAAAAACGCTTTCGTAGTATTGGCGTAATTAAGCACAAGTATCCCCGTAAAAAACACTCTTAGATGTTTCCCTGGATTCCTAAATTAATTACTAAGACCCTTGCTGTGCAGTTGTTTGATAATTTTCTATTTGCGAATTGATAACATCCTTATATTTTGCAAGTCCTATTCCTATTATTGGAATAGATAATTTTCCTATAATAGAACCAGCTTGTGTATGGCCTGTTTTATTTAAATAACTTGACAAAAGCAAAGTCCCTATCGCGCCAAAAAGAATTAATTCTCCCGGAACGTCGGCAATTTTATTTTCGATTAATGTTCTGATTTCCTCAAGATTTTCCTGATTGATTAAATTTTCCATATTTTCTGTTTGTTAAAATGTTACTACTTTAATGAACTTAAAATTACAGGTTAAATGACTCTTTACTTTATATAATAGAATCATCAAGTTATATAATTATCAGGATGTTGCACAGTGTATTGATTACTTTTTTGCTGTTGCGCGGTCTATTTTGGCAAATGATTTTTTTTTCCTATCTTAACCATAACGTTAGATCAGGTATCTGATAATACTAAAGGCAACTTGAGATTACTACTAAATAGATAATTTATGAAGGCACTTCTTATTGGAGCTACGGGCTCTACCGGAAAATTTCTGCTCAATGAACTCATTCAGGATGACGACTATACTTCTGTAACCATTTTTGTAAGGCGGTCGACAGGCAGATCGCATCCAAAATTGACAGAACATGTGATTGATTTTTCTACTATAGAACAGTATCAGCAACTCATTACCGGAGATGTTCTCTTCAGTTGTCTTGGTACAACACTCAAAGCGGCCGGTTCAAAAGAGAAGCAATGGGATATCGATTTTAATATTCCCGCAACATTTGCTGCTATCGCAAGGAAAAACAGAGTCAATTCGCTTGTATTGGTTTCCTCTGCAGATGCTTCTCCAACGAGCCGAATTTTCTATTCCAGAATGAAAGGAGAACTGGAAACCGCAATTACAGAGATGGATTTTGGACAGTATATTATATTTAGGCCAGGTCCATTATTGCGAATAGGTACAGATAGACCAGCCGAGAAAATAATGGTAAACGTGCTTAATATCTTTAACAGTATAGGACTGCTAAAAAAATACAAGCCTCTTCCAACCGAAGTCTTGGCGATGAAACTGGCAAAAGCACCTTGGAAATTACCTCAGGGAACTTCTGTTGTAAAATTGGCGGAAATCGCCAGTTTTTAATAAGGCCGCTTTAGAAATAAAAAAAGCAACAAAGCCTCCCTAAAGGTTTTATTGCTTTTTACTTCTTGTTTTGTCAATTAAAATATTGAAAAAAGAAGAAATTTTCAATTCTGCTGCTGCAGAGCGGTAAAAAATTCTAGCTGTTTGTAGCTGCGCTTCCGCTACTTCCTGCTCCGCCTGAGTTGTTGTTTCCTTCATCCTCGTGACGGTCGGGATCTGTTCCTGCCTCGTCGTCGTCGTCAATATCACCCCAATCTCCTGTGTTGGGCTTTTCCCGCGGATCATTATCATTATTGCTGGCAGCCGCTTGCTTTGGGCTATGATAAGGACATTTTTGCAATTCTTCAGCTGTGTATAGATTTGAATTTTCCATGACTTTATTTTTAAGTTGTTAATACGTTTAAAATTAAGTCAGTAATGATATTAAGTTCTTACAATAAAAATGGTTTTTGTTGTGAAATTTGCATTTTGATAAAACAAATTATTACAAAAAACGGGGCAAAAGATAAATTCTTTTGTCCCGAATGATGACACTTTTTAGGAGCTGAATAATTAATAAAAAAACTGTTCAAAAACTATTTTACCTTCTTGTACCTTATATACACAGATTTCATCCATTGTAAATCTGTCTCTTCCTTTAAATGTCATATCAGCTGACCATGAAACTGTAAAGTAGTCGCCACCGATCACTGGATCTGAAATAACGCGCCCATGTACCTGCTCAACTAAAGATTCAAATAATTCTGATTTTTTCAAAATTTCCTGTAGTCCTTCGACAGTTTTTGGCAGAAGAAAATCATTCGCTTCGACGCTGACGCAGTTATCGGCATACAATTGTGTTTGTGTTTCATAAAATTTATCCTGACGAACCAGTTCTATAAATCTGGCTGCAACCTCTTTTGTTGTTAAATTTTTTTCTTTCATTTTAAATGGATATTTATTTAATAATCTTATTTCAGCTGGCAAAGTTAGGATATAGAACTTACCATATGATAGTAGTTTCCTAAAGGAAAGCGCTAACCTTTAGGAAAGTTTATTACCTTTCGGACATGAAAACGACAGAAAAAAAATGGCACAAGACCCAGCAGAATGTGCCCAATCACTCAGCAATGTCATTGATGCTATGTTTGTTCTTAACGGAAAATGGAAATTGCCATTAATTCTCTGTATCTCTCAATCCCCGAAGCGTTTTTCTGAAATACAAAGCGAAGTTCCTATATCACCTAAGGTTTTATCAAATGAACTCAAGCATTTGGAATTAAATAACTTTATCAAACGTAACGTTTTTCCAACCACACCTGTTACTATTATTTACGAAGCAACGGAGTACTGCCAGACTTTAAAAAATGTGATATGTGAACTAGATCAATGGGGAGGGATGCATAGAAAAGTGCTTACAGGGAAGTAAACTTTTTTAGAAAAACTTGCTGTTATCCTGATTATTAGACGGAACAAAGGGATATTTTCCCCCAAAATCCTTAGCTGCGATCCTGATCAGAAAGCCCTGAACTTCAACATCAGTAATATTTTCTAATCAAATAGCGTTACCAATACAAGTAATGTTTTCTTAAGGTTTATTTAATTATTTAATAAATTTATTTTTTAATAATTTGCTATAAAAGATTCAGGTGAATCTGATATATAATATCATTATTAAAATTAGAGAGTATATTTACAACTTCATATTTACTGTTTTTTCTAGATTACGAACTTCAATAAATGGCAAAACTATTATTCAAATTTTTGTGGCGGGTTCTGAGAAACGGAAACAGCATTTTACGACACTCTTTTCAGGGGTATTTTTTCCTCTGTGTCCTTTTTTTTTCTCTTAGCAGTAAAGTTTTTTCACAAGATCTTTTATTCTCTCCAATTGAAAACAGGCATCAGCTGAATGAAGAGAAAATTAGGAATTTTATTGAGCTTCAGGATGGGAGAATAGGTGTTTTTACTGTGGGAATGCTCAACTTGTACGATGGTGCAGATTTTAAGACAATAGAAATGAATGATGATAATTCTGCGCCCCTGATATCATATAGGGGATTTCATCACAGTTATATAGAGAACAATCGCATTTGGTTTAAGCATAAAGGAAAGATCAGCCTCATTAATGTTGCAAAAGAAAGGAGTGAAGCTGATCCAATTCAAAAGCTGCGTATTTTAGGATTTAAAGGCACACCGGTTGATTTATTTGTTGATGAAAAAAAAGATATATGGGTTGTAAATGATTTAGGTGCACTGCTTTGTTATCAGCAGGATTCAAAAAAGGTAGTCTGCTTTTTAAATAAAATTTTTATAAAGGGCAGTCCTGATGAATTACTTTACGATCTCGTTGTTCATCAACAAAAAGTATATTTAATTTATAAGTCGGGATTAATTCGTTGTTTTGACCGTTTCACAGCAAAAGAAATTTATAAAGTAATTGTTGTCAAAGACGCATTGAATAATTTTGCTGATTGGAATCACACTACAGCGGTTGGTAAATATCTCTATCTTGTAAGGTCCGGAATCGCAAAAGGACAATTGATTCGATATGATACTCAAACCAGGCAGTCAATAGTCTTATTAGAAGCCAATACCTATTGGCTGAACACCTTTGCAGCAAATAAAAATGGAGACTTTTTCATGAGCTGCAGTAAAGGGCTTTGGTACTTTAGATCGGGCAGTACTTCGGGCAGTTTTTATCCGGAGTTAAATTTAACAGAAAAAGACAAAATAAAAACCGAAGTAAGTACTGTTTTATTTGATTATCAGGGCGGACTCTGGATTGGGACATTAAATAAAGGAATTTACTATCAACATCCGGATCGTTCTCGTTTTAAATATTATCAGAAAAGTAATTTCAACTTAAAAGATAATGACGAATTTCAGGTAAATTGTTTTGAAGAAACTGTTGACGGGAAATTGCTTATTGGTACAAATAAAGGACTCTATATAGCCGAACTTCCTCTCAGTCATAATAAATCATTCCAGGTTTTGCTTTCTGAATTGCATTGCCATTCTCTGCTCAAAGATGCTACAGGTCAGGTATGGATTTCGACTAACAAAGGACTGTATGTATTGGGCACAAATGGTTTTATAAAACAATACACAAAACAGCTTACGATTAGTGTTTACCAAACCACCAAAAAGGAAATATTTGTATGCACTGACACTGGAGTTTTCAAGTGGAATAATTCTTTTCAGTCTTTTGGCCTCTCCTTTTTGATGGATTCTCCTGCTGATGTATTTCAAATCACACAGTGGAATCATCAATTAATAGGCATTTCTTTTGATGGCCCTTTTATAATGAATATTTCAGGGGATAAAATTATAAGACCTTTAGCAAAAGGACATAAAAAAATACCAATGTTCAGCCAAAAAAGCCATAAATACAGCTGTATTTTATCTGACTCTGATCAGGATTTGTGGCTGGGTACCTATAATGGACTGACAATTTGGGATCATAAAAATCAAAAACTGTATGAATTAAATACCGATAAAGGTTTAGTAAATAATAGCATTAAGGCGATAGTGGAAGATGTCGATCGTTCCTTTTGGGTGACCACCTCACGTGGCGTAAGCCATATTATTAAAAAAAGAGCAGCAAGCGGACTAACTTTTAGAATTGTCAATTATGATAAATTTACCGGAGTGCTGGAATATCCATTTACTGATCGCGCTGCACTTATTTCATCAAAAAATGGATTGTTTATAGGGGGAATAGACGGTATGAATAATCTAAAAAGAAATGATGCCAGAGACAATCAATATATTCTTAACCCCATATTATTTAATTTTAAATTGTTTGGCAAAAATGTGAAAAGTGGTCAGAAAGTAAACAATGAGATTGTTTTAAAAAATTCTATAACATCCACAGATACCTTAAAGCTAAAACATGATCAAAACTTTTTTAGTATTGGGTTTTCCGGACTCAATTATATCAATGAGTCACACACTTATTTCAGATATAAGCTGGAGCATATTGACAGGAATTGGCGCAGTGAGAACTCTGCCTCAGGACTAGGTGAAGCCAGTTATACCAATATCGCTCCAGGCCACTATAATTTTATGGTACAGGCCAGTTCTGACGGTCTTCACTGGCCAGGTAAGAAAAAAAATCTTTTAATTATAATCGAACCTCCCATATGGAACACGATTCTTGCCAGAGTGCTTTATTTGTTATTACTGTGTATAGGGATTTCTTTAATTTCTAAAGCGCTTATAAAACGCAGTGCTGTAATTCGCAAGAAGCAACAGGATTATGCTATAGAAAGAGCAAAATCGGATTTTATAACCAACATGAGTCATGAATTGCGTACGCCCCTAACATTAATAATAACACCTTTAAAATCGCTGCTTGTAAAAGTAGAAGATGAGAAAATAAAGAAAGAACTGCTTCAAATTAGCTCCAGCAGTGACCTTTTGTTGGATACTGTGAATCAGTTGCTTGATTTTAAAAAAATCGATAACGGAGAAGAAATCGTACATCGCAATTTTTATGATAATCTTTCATTCATCACTGAATTGTGTAAAGCCTATGTGTCAATAGCAGAAGAAAAAGGAATTGATTTTATCTGGGATATCGACCCACAAAACGATGATTTATATCTGGACAGGCAAAAAATTACCAGAGTAATAATTAACCTGCTTTCTAATGCTTTTAAATTTACAGGTTCAGGCGGTAAAGTTACATTTTCAGCTGTAATTGACAATAAGGATAAAGCTCTGATAATTGTGGTTGAAGATTCAGGAATTGGAATTTCTAAAACAGAAATAGATAATATTTTTAATCGTTTTTATCAGGCAAAGAATCAAAATGGGCTATCCTCTGGCAGTGGAATAGGTCTGTACATGGTAAAATATTATGCAGCAATGCATGGCGGCTCGGCAAGTGTTACGAGTAATCCAGGCGAGGGAACTTGTTTTAAAGTACTGTTTTCAGTTGGTAAAGAAAGCGAATTAACCTCTTTTAAAGAAGGGGAAGAATCAACAAGAAAAAATATACTTATTGTTGAGGACCATATTATTTTTAGAAGTTATCTGGTTGATGAATTGAAAAAATATTATAATGTGATCGCAGCCCATGATGGAGAAGAGGGTTTAAAGAAAGCCATATTGCATGTTCCGGATCTTATCGTAACAGATATGATGATGCCCCAAATGGATGGTCCGGAATTAAGTCAAGCGGTGCGAAATACTATTGCCGTGAGCCATATTCCTATTATTATGCTTACGGGAAGAAGCTCTGATGAGGCACGATTTGAAGGTTATAACGCTGGAATCGATGCTTATATGGTAAAACCTTTTGATATTAATTTACTGATACTCCGAATTAATAAACTACTGGAGATAAACGAAGCCAGACGAAAAACGTTCAGTAATAAAAAGGAAGTGCAAATTGATGCCTTAACAGATAATCCAATTGATCAGGAGTTTTTAAAACGTGCGTTTCAGTGTGTCGTTGATAATTTGTCTAATGCTGATTATACTGTAGAAAAGTTCAGTGAAGATATGAATATGGATCGTACTGGTTTATATCGAAAACTTGTGGCGCTTACAGATCATTCACCCACAAATTTTATTCGCACCATCCGACTTAAAAAAGCAGCCGAATTATTATTGGATAAAAGACTTACAATTGCAGATGTATCTGATCAGGTAGGTTTTAATAGTATTTCTTATTTTACCAAATGTTTTCACGACACTTTTGGTAAAACACCCAGCCAGAGCAGAGAGTAAAATCTTTCAAAAACAATAATTTTTATATTTTTAATATATTGATTAGCTGTGTTTTGTAATGCGTTACTGAATGGTTTCAACATGAGTTATAATTATTTCAACATAGTTTAAAGGATTTCAAAATGACAAAAGTTATTTTTATTTCACTATAAACTATTTAACCCAATTGAAATGAAAATTATTTACTCCTTATGTACTATGTTGCTTTTTTGCTTTCATAGTAATGGGCAGAAATTCCAGAAAACCACTCAGGGAATTAAAACTATGGCCAATAGCCATAACATAGAAATACAGTTTTACAGTCCTGCTATTGTCAGGGTTATTAAATTTCCTGAGGCAACAAAATTTTCAAAAGAAAGCCTTTCGGTAGTTTTACAGCCTGCCAAAACTTCATTTAGTGTCAAAACGCATGGCGATATTATCTTTTTAAAGTCGGATCAATTAACGGTTAGTGTAAATACTGTTTCAGGCGATGTAGCATTTGCATCCGCTGATAATGAATTATTAAAAGAAAAATCTCAAGGAACCAAATTTGAACCTTTTGATGATACAGGAGTAAAAACATTTACAGTCACACAATCTTTTATCTTAGATAAAGAGGAGCCTATTTACGGACTAGGACAACATCAAAGGGGAGATTTGAACCAAAGGAATCAAAAATATCATCTGGAGCAGGGCAATGTGGATGATGCGGTGACTTTTTTTCAATCCATAAAAGGCTATGGGCTTTATTGGGATAACTATTCTCCAACAGAATTTACAGATGATGCCACTCAAACTTCCTTTAAATCAATTGTGGGAGATGGTGTTGATTACTATTTCATGTACGGGGGCAATGCAGATGGTGTAATTGGAAAAATGCGGGAGTTAACTGGAAAAGTACCCATGTTTCCTTTGTGGACCTACGGTTTTTGGCAGAGTAAGGAGCGATACAAAAGTCAGAATGAATTGGTTGAGGTAGTTAAAAAATACCGTGAATTATCTGTGCCGCTTGACGGAATAATACAAGATTGGCAGTATTGGGGCAACAATTATTTGTGGAATGCCATGGAGTTTTTGAATCCTGAATTTTCAGATCCAAAAAAAATGGTGGATGAGGTTCATAATCTTAATGCCCATATGATTATCTCGATTTGGTCTTCCTTTGGTCCGCAGACAAAACCTTATAAGGAAATGGATCAAAATGGAATGTTATTTAATATTAAAACCTGGCCAGAATCCGGTTCAGAAATATGGCCTCCAAATAAAGATTATCCTTCAGGCGTTAGAGTATATGACCCCTACAATCCTCAGGCAAGAGATATTTACTGGAAATATGTCAATAAAGGATTATTTTCTCATGGAATTGACGGCTGGTGGATGGACTCTACAGAACCGGATCACTTTGAGGCAAAACCAGCAGATTATGATACAAAAACATATCTGGGATCTTTTAGAAAAGTGCGAAATGCATATCCTTTAATGACTGTGGGTGGTGTTTACGACCATCAGCGTAAAGTAACATCAGAAAAACGTGTATTTATTTTAACCCGATCTGCTTTTGCGGGCCAACAGCGCTACGGCGCCAATACATGGTCTGGAGATACAGGTTCGAGCTGGGAAACACTTCGTAATCAGATTCCGGCTGGTTTGAATTTTACACTTACAGGCATACCACATTGGAATTCAGATATAGGAGGTTTTTTTGCAGGAGCCTACAGGCAGGCATGGAATGAAAAATCAGGAGCAAAAAATCCTCTTTATCAGGAATTGTATGTACGTTGGATTCAATTTGGTACTTTCAATTCAATGATGCGTTCTCATGGTACAGATGTGCCAAGGGAGATTTATAATTTTGGTATAAAAGGCGATCCCATATACGATGCAATTGAGAAATTTATTAATCTTCGTTATGCGCTTCTTCCTTATATTTATTCCACTTCATGGGAAGTTACCAGTAAGCAGTCCAGTTTTATGAGGGCATTATTTATGGATTTTCCAAAGGATAAAAAAGGATGGGACATTAAAGATCAGTTTATGTTTGGCAGGTCAATTTTGGTAGCTCCAATAGTCGAGGCACAATATACTCCGGAGAAAATAGTAAAAGTCAACGAATCAACGGGTTGGAATCAGCAAGGAGATAAAAAAAATGCAGAAAAAACAACTGTAGACTTTACTTCAGAAAAGTCAAGAAATGTTTATCTGCCCGCTGGCACAAATTGGTACGACTTCTGGACCAATGAAAAAATTAGCGGAGGTCAGGAAATTACAAGAAAAACAGCCATTGATATGCTGCCCCTCTATATAAGGGAAGGATCAATTATTCCTTTTGGTCCCAAAGTACAATTTGCAACCCAGAAAAAGTGGGATAACTTAGAGATAAAAGTATATCCGGGTAAAGATTGTTCATTTGTGCTTTATGAAGATGAGTTTGATAATTACAATTATGAGAAAGGACTTTATGCTGAAATTGAATTTTCATGGAATGAGTCATCAAAAAAATTAACGATTTCAAATCGAAAAGGACAATACAACGGAATGCTAACCAGCAGAAAATTTACTGTCGTAATGCCAAATGGAATAACAAGGATTATTAATTATAATGGTAAAAAAGTGGAGGAGAGATTTCAGGACTAATTCATTACAGTTTTCCTAAACTTTCCCAGGCAATACATATCCCCAAAACAGGATATGTATTGCCTTATAACACTCTCGGAAAATCAGCCTAAAAGCTAAACCCTTTCATCTGATAAATTGCTTTTTGTTTGATTGTAAATGTGCTAGTCTTATTCTATACAGTTTGCACTGAAAGATAAAACAAACGTAGAGTAAGATTTGCATTGATATTTAAAGGTTTCCTTGCAGTAATGCCTCATGCAATGCTGTGCCGGGTTACTTTATGAATTTGTACTAGATGATGTAGTTGAAAATGAAAATTTACAAAACCAATTCAAATGCCGGGAAAAATAAACGAAAATATAAAAAACATCAGGGAACTAAAAGACTATACCCAGGAATATATGGCCTTAAGGCTTAACATGACACAGGCAGGCTATAGCAAGATTGAAAAAGGAGTCATAGCGTTAAGTTGCGATAAACTACAAGAAATCGTCTCTATATTTGAAATGGATCTCATTAGCATTATAGAGTTTGAAAGCAGTTTGTACCTTAAGAGCAATTATAGTAAGCCCAGAGCGTATGAGCAGGGTGATCTTTCTAATATAGAGAGGCTGTACAGAGATAAAATTGTACTGCTGGAGAAACTGCTGGACAGAACAGATAATGAACTTAAAAATTACAAGGATAAATATGGAGGCCTGTAAATAGTGGTTTTTAGAATTTTTTTTCAAGAATTTGGGTAAAAACATAGCAAAGCTGAAGTGCCTTATTTATGGAAATCTTAGCAAACAATTACAACTTCATCGCTAAATGGTTTTTGATTTATAAACAGTATCGTTAATTATTACAATTAGTTATATTTTACATCCTTTGCAAGAGCATTTTAACGTCAAACTCCCGTAGTATTGCAAGGTGAGCACTTAACTTTTCGATAATACCGAAAAGGTCTTGAGATTCCCTCTTTTAAATTTAACAGGAGAAGTTATAATATGACTAATTATATATTTAACCTTAATTCGGATTTGGTTTTAGTAGGCATTGCTGTTGCCTACGGATACTATATCACGATAATAAAAAAGAAAAGAAGGTAAGCCTTATCAGGTGCTTACCATTTATAGAATAGATAGAAGCATAAAATGGAAGATTATGTTTTTATGGACAGCCGTCTTGCATTTGTTGCAAGGCGGTTTTTTTTATCCTATGCTGCTTTTACTTTTAATAGCTCAACAGGATATCATTATGCGGATGTTGCAAAGTTGTTTTATTGAAGGCTATTACGATTTTTACCCATTAAAATCATGGCAACACCAAAGCCGAGTCCTGCAAATAACGCTAAGCTAATATTTCGCTTTGTTTTTGAAGGCGGATTACCATATACCCGAAGTGGTTCTTTGGAGTTTGTCAAAACATTTCCAGAGTTATCGTTTTTATCTTTATTAAGTTTCATTTTCATGCGTAAGGCTGCAGATGCTGAATTAATGACAATTTTTGGAAATAATTTATAAGTGGTAGTCAATGCGGCAGCAGTAAAATCAGGAAACGTATCTTTTTTGGGATGTTTGGCCAGATCCACCATTTTCGCAGCAGTCTCTCTTGGATCAGAAGCTATAAAAGGAATTTTCATGTCAAATCCCGAGTATTTGGCTGAATGTAAATTACCGGTAGAATTTTGCAATTGAGGGTACAGATTGCAGATGTGGATATGCTTGCGATTGGATATTTCGCCCTGCAGGCATTCCATCATTCCTCTGATTCCATATTTGGTAGCCGAATATACAGCACTGTAGGGTGCAGGCATAAAACCTCCAATAGATACATTATTAATTAAAATACCCTGATCTTGTTGTTTAAAAATTTTGATGGAATTATAAGCTCCGTGCATGTATCCAAACAAATTGGTTTTAATGACCTGCTGGTGAACTTCTAACGGAATTTCTTCAAATTTTCCACTGGCCATTACACCGGCATTATTTACCCATACGTCAATTCTTCCGTCAAGAGCCAAAGCTTGCTGTACAACTTTATCGACATCCTCTGCAACAGACATATCGGCACTAACGCCAACAGCCAAAACATTTAGATTCCGGCAATATTCTACCACCTGATTGATACCTTCCTGACCTCGGGCCACTATGACTACATTGCATCCTTCCTGCGCAAAAGCTTCTGCCGCAGCACGCCCAACACCGCTGCTGGCACCAGTTATAACAACAGTTTTATCTTTAAGACTGTTGCTTAAATTTTTAGTTTCTTTCATAATATAATATTTTATATTACCTTAAGTTACTAAAAATAAGCTTTGTAGTTGCAGTAATTTAAGAAAATTTTAATTCTGATCAGTCCATAATAAAAAGCGATTTATCATAAATTATGGTTGATAGCCTTTTAATTTAGAACTTGAACTTCGTTATCTGTTTTTTCTTTTCAGATAAAGTGATGCTGACTGACTCATGGTAATTAATGAGGCTCCTAGTATAACTATATCTTTAAGTACCAGACGCCCACGTCCTGATAAATAAGGAAATCCGTATTGATGATCTGTCAAATGTGGCACCCAGCTTTCAGGAGTTGTTACTAAAAACGAAAGTGTACCGATGGTGAGTATAAATACTAAAATGCTTCCAAACATACTTGCAAGAGGAGCCCAGTTATGAATGGCCACTAAAAAAGCAATACCAATTAATAAAATTCCCAAGCCATTCGCAAAACCATAGGTATTATTTTGAATGTTCCATTGGTGATTTTCGGTAATTAATTCACCTTCTTTATTGCTGTATTGTTTATACTCAGATGGATTGTCATAGAAAAAAGACATAAAAGGACTGTTGGCCACAAAAGGCACGATTCCATCAGCTTCATAAGTAAAGAATTTAAGTCCGCCAATCCATAAAAAAACGATTACAATACCAGCACGTACTGCATTTTTACCAAGATTATCAAGATTTGCTATTGTGTTTAAAAGAGCATTTTTCATTGTTTTGATTTTTAAGTTTTTGTCATCATTAACAATGCAAAGTTATCTCGTCCATAAGCAATAGGGAATGGATAAAAAGCGCTATTAGCTAGACAAATCTGCCACAATAGAAATACCGGTTGTTTTTCTGAAGGTCTGAGGAGATATTTTAGTCATTTTTTTAAACACGCGGCTAAAATAATATTCATCCTGGAATTTTAAGGCATAAGCAATTTCCTTAATACTCAATCGGGTGAGATGAAGTTGCTTCTTTGCCTCAAGAATTAATCTTTCCTGAATCATTTGCGTAGGCGTTTTATTGAAACGTTTGCTGCATTGTTTAGTGAAATTATTTGGTGTCATATACAGTAATGATGCGTATTCACTTGGTTTATGCAGCGATAAAAAATTTTCTTCAAGCAATATTTTAAACTGATCCATTTTTTCATCTTTTTGAAAATTTTGCTTTTCAGTAGTCATTTTCAGACTGCTCGATTTGGCAAGTACCAACTGAAGATAGGATCGTAATACAATTTCTGATGGAGTCTGTTGTTGGATCTCGTCAATAATCTGATCGACTAACTGGCAATACAATTGATGCTGTTCAGTAGTTAATTGTATCGAAGGCTCAATGTAAATATTGTTAAATAATAATCCATTGCAGGCTACCTCTTTTCTATGATATTCTATACAGTAAAAGTCACCATGAAATTGTAATGTGGTGTAGGTTAATGGCGAAATTTCCGTGATCGATATAGATTGTTGCGGCGTTGAAAATAGTATCACAGGAGCACTAAAAGAAAAAGAAGCAAAATCAGCATGATAAATTCCTTCACCTTTACTTACCAATAAGATAGTATATTCGCTAAATTGTAAAGGAGTATCTAATAAATTAGTTTCAGATTTTTCTATTCCTAAGAGTAAGGTTTTGTTTTCTGAGAATACTTTGTTCATTTTCGACTTTGGATTGGATATGATTGTAAATTTATAGAATGAATTGTTGTTATTCAATACTATTTAGAAAGATATCACAAAATAGCATTAAATTATATAATAAAGTATGCATTAAGTGCGTCGTTAGATGCTAAGACTATTTTGCTTACTATTTTGTGTTTATCAATTTGATGATTTGTTCAGGACTAAAGAGCAAATTATTTGAACTAAAAAGAATGTTTTTTTTTTTAATGGGTGTGTACCATTATGCAAATTGCAGACCCAACAGTTTACAATTAATTTTTATATTTGATTACTAAATGAATAAAATGAGCGAAAAAACGAAACCGTATGCCTTAATAACGGGCGCCAGCAAAGGCATTGGAAAAGCTATTGCTTATGAATTGGCCAAACAGGGTTATCCGCTATTGCTTGTTGCAAGAAGTGAAGCCGAATTAAAAGCACTATCTGATGAGCTGAAGGTTCAATATGGCATTAATACTTCTATTTTATCAATTGATCTTTCGGAAAATGGTGCATCGCAAAAAGTAACCGATTGGATAAAAACGAATAACTATCCCGTTGGCTTTTTAGTGAATAATGCAGGTTATGGTGTGTGGGGCGATTTTAGTCAGTCTTCTTTAACCGATCAGATTGGCATGATGCAGCTTAATATGAATGTCGTAGTAGAGCTTTCACATTTATTAATACCCATACTTTCAAAAGAAAAACAAGCTTACATTTTGAATATATCGAGTACTGCTGCTTACCAGGCTGTACCTACGCTGGCTGTTTATTCAGCTACAAAGGCTTTTGTTTTATCGTTTACGCGTGCCTTGCGTTTCGAACTTGCCCAAACTTCCATTTCAGTAACCTGTTTTAGTCCGGGTCCGGTTGATACTGGTTTTGCTTCAAGAGCGGGTTTAGACGCTTTCAGCAAAATGGCTGAAAAGTTTAATATGCAGCCTGATGAAGTGGCAAAAATAGCGGTAAAAGCCATGTTCAGCAAAAAATCAGAAGTTATTCCGGGATTTACCAATATAATTTCGGTTTATGCTAACCGCATACTACCAAAGGCTTTCATCGAAAAAACCGCTGCCGGAATTTATAAAATTTAATTTTTTCAAAAAAAAAATAAAAAAATATTCTTTGCAAATAAGAAATTATATTACATTTGTATAAATATCTACTAATTCTATAGAGTATATCTAATATGATAAATAAGTTTAATTTTATTAAAGAGCGAATGCACGCCAACACTATGCGAATGTGTTGCTGTTGTTGCTGTTGCAAATCTTTCAGATAAAATTTCAAACATTATTATTTCATTTATTAAATATATTTATCATGGTATCTTCATATAAAACATTTACCCTTACTGAGCAATTAACTGTTGAGCAAACAAACTTTTTTAACGAACATGGCTTTATCCATTTCAAAAAATTTATAAATCCGGAAACGGTTTCATCTATCATTGATGCATCAAAACAAGTAGAGCAAAAATGGATTGACAATGACCTTCAAAAAGTAAATGGCGTTCCCATTAAATACGGAAAAGATTTAGATGGTTCTCCAATTGTACAACGTTTTGCTTTTATCAATCAGCATCATCAAACCTTAAGCGGACTTTTACTTGATCCAAGATTTAATAGTTTATTGCCATTGGCAGGCGAGGGCTCGAGATTGGGTACTGAAGAAAAGGACGGAATGGTTTTCAATCATTATATCAATGGACCGGAAAGTAAGTTCACTAAAATGGGCTGGCATACAGATGGTTTAAGAGATATTTTTTACGGTGGAAAATTAAACCCAATGCTCAATGTGGGTATTCACTTAAGCACTTTACAACCCGAAAACGGAGGCCTTAAAATCATTCCGGGTACGCACAAGCAAAGTATTTATCAAATGCTTTTTCGTAAAAAATACTTTTTAGATAATAAACCTGATCCACAGGAAGTTGCTATCACTCCGGAAGCTGGAGATTTAACCATTCACGATGGCCGTTTGTGGCACAGAGTAGCAGAATCAACTATCCGGGGCGAAGAAAGCAGAAGGAGAGTTATTTATGTTCCGATTATAGCAGGAAAATATGCTCCTAAAGATGAGAACAGTCCAACGGTTTTTTATCAACGTTTTGCAGGTATTGTTAAATAATATGCTGATCGTCCTCGCAGTTAGTTATCTGGTTAGATCAGGTAAGCTAAAAAGAACCACGGATTTTTTTAAAAATACGCACAGAAGAATAAAAATAAAAATTGTAAAACTAGAATTGGCTTACGCTCAGGCTTAGTAATATTGTTTTATTAATGGGAAAAGAAACACAGGTTGAAGGTGACAATGCAGTTTTACAAAGAACATTTTCAGACCGTAAGCGCACTAATATTTTAAAAAAAGCAGAACAGTTAACGATCGTATTTTTGCTTCCAAAAGTACCTAAATTCATTTCGCCCAACATACTCACTATAATAGGTACATTGGGTTCGGGACTGGTTTTTTTAGCTTTTGTTTTAGGCACTTATTTTACAAATTGGTATTTGCTTTTAGGTATTATCGGATTGGCAATAAATTGGTTGGGCGATTCTTTAGATGGAAGATTGGCTTATTACAGAAATATTCCGCGCCGTTGGTATGGTTTTGCACTCGATATTATTGCCGACTGGATCGGTATTGTACTTATAGGCTTTGGCTACTATATTTATGCTGAAAATGGCACACAAATAGTAGCCTTTGCTTTTGTCGCCTTGTATGGCTGGTCAATTATCATCAGTCAGTTACGCTATAAAATAACCAATGAATACAGTATAGATTCTGGCGCTGTCGGCCCAACAGAGCTTCGGTTTATTATTGCTTTTATTTTAATTGCAGAAGTTTTATTTCCGGGATCCATTACCTATTTGGCTGGCTTAATCACTATTATTTTACTTATAATCAATATCATAGATAGCGTAAAGCTTTTAAAGCTAGGCGATTTAAAAGATAAAAACGAAGACTGAAATGTTCAGCAAAAAATCCATTATCACTTTTCTACAAGCACAAGTTGCAGCGTTTTTAGGCGGCATTACCGATTATGGCTTGATGATTTTACTTACTGAAGTATTCAAATTGCATTTCACCTTTTCTATTCTAATCTCCGGAACCGTTGGCGCCGTTATCAATTTCAGCATCAATAGATTTTGGGTATTTAAAAATCAATCCGGTTATAGCAGTCCCATCAACAGTCAGCTTTTTAAATTTGCGTTGGTGGTTTTGGGAAGCATTTCCTTAAAATCATTTGGAACGCTTATTTTGCAAAGAGTATTTCAAATCGATTACAGAATCGGAAGATTAATCATTGATAGTTTTGTTTCTTATGGATTTAATTATCCACTGATTAAAAATTGGGTTTTTAGGGCAAACGATAAACAGAATGCAGTCGAATCAAATTAAGTATATCAATAACCAGTTGGGTGTAATTTTGTGTTTTTTCTGTTCTAACACATAGTCCCAAAGCCCAATGTCATTAAGTTAAGGAAGTAGTAAAAAGACAGAGAAGTAAAACAAAGTTTGTCATCTCGACGAAGGAGAGATCACACTAGTATTTCCGGTCAGATATTCGCCAATCTTTGTCGAGTTTCTTGTGTGATCTCTCCTTCGTCGAGATGACAAGATTGCGGATTCTGAAAGAGTTAATCTTCATTAAAACATGTGAAACGCCTTTTTAAATGTCTTAAAGCTATGTTTCCAGCCTGCACTGAGCGGAGTCGAAGTGTGTTTAAATAATTACACCCAATGTTATATAAAAATTTCTCTATGAATAAATTACCATTTAAAAATTTTACAAAATCACTAATCGTTATAACGCTCTTAGCAAATATAATTTCCGGAAATCTATTGGCACAATCCAAAAATCCATCGCCATTACATTTTCCGACGCCTAAAAATATAGATAATATGCTATTTTACATTCAGCGGGACCCCAATACAAACACTGCAATTTATGCCATAAACTATCAGGAAAACGGAAAAATAGACAAAAGCAATCCTATAAAAGCGTATTGGATTCGCTATGCGGAGAAAGGAGAAAAAAAAGATCTTAATTATTTACAACGCAAATTTGCCTATGGAATAGAAACTAAAACGGTAAATAATGAGGAGTTTGAGCTTCAATTTGTATCGTATAAAAAGTTACCCTTAACCTTGAAAAAGATAGATTCAGATCAAAAATATCATGTTTTTGTAAATGTAAACCAGAAAAAAATACAGGTAGAAAAAATATTTGTACGTATTGAAGGAGGTTCTTTTTGGTTGCCGAATGTAAAGTATGCTGAGGTTAGTGGGATTGATGTTTCTTCGAATAAAGTGATTACTGAGAGGATGTTATTTTAGTTTATTGTGACTTTTCATTAATTGGCTCGATTCGATAAACGATATAAGTGTAACCTTTGAATTTGACATCTTTTCTGTACTGATCATCAATGGACTTTAGTTTGACAGTAGATGATTTAGAGATAAATTTTAATTTTTGAACTGTTAGTTTGATATTTAGGTCTGAAACTCCCATTTCGATCATTTGCGCAGTGAAGTTATCAAATCCTTTAGGAACATTCATTTTATGCACGTTAATAGATGCGTCGTTTGCTTTTTTATGTTTTTTAGATCTTTCATAAAGTGTGTCTATATAATGTTTAGACGCCCTATGACTAAAATTAACTGTAGTTTCAGAATTGAGAAACTGTAGAATATTAAGCTGGTCAATACTATTTTTATCATCTATTGTTACTACCTGCTCTTTTTTATTTCCGAGTTTATAAATATTGGGATCATATACAGCAAGCATATACGAATCGCTCAGTGGCAGGAACAACTGAAGTCCTTTTAATCCAAAATCTCTCTGGCTGCCGAATTTCCAATTTCTTTTTTCTAAAAACTGATTATAGAGCACTATTGGATTATCTGAAATTATAAAAGGATTTGAAGTTGTATTTTTAATGAGTTTGTATTTCAGTTGCAAAAGATCAGGAACCAGTAGTTCGGCAGATTTGAGCGAGCTAAGCTTTCCTTGATCAGTCTGATGTTCCTTTAATCCAGAAACCAGATCTGTGGAGACATTGCCTTCACTTATTTTAGATTTAGTGGTGGGAAGTTTTTTTTCGAAATTATTTAGAATTTTGAAATGAATAGGATTTCTAAGGTCCAAAATAACCATGAAATGTAACATTTTAAAATGATCCGAACTTTCTGTAATCGGCAGTTTTTCTTTTTGGCACATTTCCCTGAAGATTGGGGCGGAATCTGTTTCGAGCTGGGAAAGCCAGCTTTCTAAATTTCCGTCCTTTCCATAAAAATAATCACTACTTAGCTGTGAGGAGATTGGTACATTACTTTTGAAACGATTCAGTTGAGTATTGAACATACCAATGGTTTTTCCGTTGTTTTCATAAGAGAAGAAACGTTGGAAAAACTGTGGTACAAAATGCTGATTTTTCGTGATATGTTTTTTCTGCTCAGTCATTTACATCTGCTTACAACAAATATGTTTTACAAAATATATTAATATCTTACTATATCATTTTTTAAAATCCATCCTATTGTTTTGATTCCATTTATATTTGTAAATTCTATATATACAAAATATTGAGAATAGGCAATAACTGTAATGATCTCACCATGAACTAAGTAAGCCTTACTTAGGTTATAAATATTAGGGGTTGAATGAAAATACGTTTTCTGTGCTATTACCTTGTAGCTAATATTGTATTCTAAATTTGATTTAGTGTTATAATTTTGATTATTTTCTGTGTAATAAGCTTTGGTCTGTGAAGAGTAAGAACTTAAATATCTACTACTTATATAACCTTCGTAAGTATCATAAGTATAAGTATAAGTATTATATTTTTTGATACTTACTTTTTCCCAATCGCCAAAGTTGTATAATGATGTAATCTCATCTCCATAGCTTAATCTACTAATTATATTTTCGGTAACTTCTGGACTTGTTCTTACATTTACCTGCGTAGTATTAATATATTTCGTGACTGAAGGATTAGTTTGGATATTAGTTTCTTTTTCTTTTGTTCTGTAATAACCATGAACATAAGTTCCATCATTTCTGTAATATGGAAGTACCCATTCTGTCTTTGTAGTACTTGAACTTGTGGAATTATAATTACTATCATATGATGAATTATCATATGAAATATTAGGGTTATAATTTCCTGGATAACTGTAGTTGTCAGTAATAGTAGAATTCGGAGCTGTTCTTTGGTGAGGCTGAACATAAGTCCCATTACTCTTATAATATCCTTTAACATTAACTTGAGGATATGAATTAACTGCAAATATGAAAAGAAATAAACAATAAATTTTTTTCATTTATCGATGGATTTATTGAAATTTAGACAAAAATCGTTCATAAAAATGACAATTTAGCACGTAAAAATACCTGATTTAGAATAGAAAAGATTATAAAATTTTAAACAAAATTAATTTTAACTGATTTAAAAAGGAATTGTGTAATTGAGCTCAATATTACCTATTAAAATTTTATTTTTTTTCTCCCGATTACTCGGATATGCGCAGCGATAATGCGGAAATTCTTTGCGTGATCGTTCTTAATATTAATAAAACTGATGTAAAATATAGTTAAAAACTGGGTTTTCTTTTTTTTAAATCTGTTAAGATACTTTTCGGACACTGATTACAAATTTGCTCGATCGGGTGATTTTCGATGTTAAGCGGGTTAAAGAATAACCTCAGTTTTTTTTATTTTTTTAGACTAAGATTTGTACTAAATCAGGTATTTGTACTTGCTTATAAATTTCTAATAATAACGATGTTTGTGTTATTATGGAAAACCGTAAATAATTTTTAATAATAAATTATATCTTCGCTTCAAATAAATTTATATCTAGTTACTAAAACTTTAATAATTAAATTGTAAGAATTAGTTTTTATTGTTATTTAATGAAAAGATGTAGCTAGAGTCAAAATTATATATGAATAAAGAAATATCAATAACAAAACCGTTTCTTAGATGGGCTGGTGGTAAAACTTGGTTGACAAACCACATAGAAGAATTGTTGCCAAAAAAAATAAATAATTATTATGAGCCTTTTTTAGGTGGTGGAGCAATATTTTTTTATTTAAAATCTAAGGGGCTAATAAGTGGTAAATGTTATTTGTCAGATAGTAATGAAGAACTGATCAACACATATAAAGTAATTAAAAAATACCCATTAGAACTATTTGAACTATTAAGAGATCATTCTAATACTGAAGAAGAATATTATAGAATTAGAGCTACTATTTATACTGATAATATTCAAAGGGCATCCAAATTTATTTTTCTCAACAGAACATCTTTTAACGGCATCTATAGAGTAAATAAAGAGGGAGGATATAATGTTCCGTTCGGATATAGAAAGTTAGTGAAATTATATGATTTTGAACATTTAATGAAGGTATCTAATTTGTTTAAAAATTGCTTTTTCACAGTAAAAGACTTTAAGAAAGTAATCTACAAAATTGAAAAAGATGATCTTGTTTTTATAGATCCTCCATACACTGTAGCACATGAGAATAATGGATTTATTCATTATAATCAATCTCTATTTTCATGGGAAAATCAAGTAGAACTTTCAAAAATGCTAATTGATATAAAAAGTAAAGAAGCAAATTTTATAATGACAAATGCATCACATTCCAGTATTGAGGAATTGTATAATGACAAAGGAAAAAAAACGGTATTGTCAAGAGCTAGCACAATAGGAGGAATTGGGGCTAATAGAACAAAATATAAAGAATTAATATATACAAATTTTTAATAGTTATGAAGGAATATCATAAAGCAGCATTACTCGAGACCATTTTTGTTTTAGTATTTTCAATACTTCCCACAATATTTGGACTTTTAAAAATATTCTTTGATCCTAAATCATTTTCCATTGAAGGGTTGTACAAGTCTGGTGAGTTCTTTTTATATGCAGTGGGATTATTAAGTTCTGCTTATTTAGTTTATAACCATTTCAGAATAAAAAAAAGTGATTTAAACAGTGCTTTCAGTTTTTTTGCCATACTGTTAATATTAATTTTTTCATTAGCATATACGGTTTTAGCAAACTCAACAGAGGCAAATCTTGAAAAAGTAAAATATACTTCTATTTTGGCTTTTATAATATCTGTTCCGATATTTTATTATTCACAGGTTATTGCAAATAAACATTCTCCTGATATTGGAGCGCAAAGAAGAAATGAACAAGGCCTAATTGAAGACGCATTAAACTAAAAAAAATGGAGCCAATAACTAAACAAAATATCACCTTTAAATGTCTTGAAGTTGTTCAACCAATCGGTACTATGTACGTAGGAGCAATGGATTGCGCAGATTTAGAAACAATTACTTATGCCGATGTTAGAAGGTTAGAACTCGGAAATGACAACAGAGAGGTTGAGGATTATATAGGAATTCAAAGACACTTAGATCCAAGGAGAGAAAAAGAAATTGGAAAGTATGTTAATTTAGTTGATGCAACTTTTCCTAATAGTATTATAATAGCTATATCATCTGAATATGTGACTTACAATGCTGAAAATAGTTTGATGGAAATCGATTTTAAAGATGATATCGCAAAAGTTTTAGATGGGCAACATCGAATTGCTGGTCTAAGACATTATAATAATCACTCAAGTACTTTTCAGTTAGTAGTTTCCATTTATATAGATATGGAACTCGAAGATCAAGCAATTGTTTTTTCAACTATTAATAAAGAGCAAAAAAGTGTTTCGAATTCATTGGTTGCAGATTTATTTGCTTTTGCAGAAAGTAGAAGTCCGCAAAAGACAGGTCATAATATTGCTCGTGCCTTGACTAAAAAAGAGGGAAGTCCTTTATTTAATAAGATAAAGATACTTGGTAAAGCTGAGTCATTGAATCAAACTATTACTCAAGATACTTTTGTGAAAGCATTATTGGATTATATAACAAAAGATAAACAGGCTGATAGAGATTTTTACAAGAGAAATAAAAATGATAAGCATGCTAAATTAACTCATGTAGAAGGTAATGAATTGCAAAGATATTTTTTAAGAAATATTTTTATTGATGACTTTAATGATATAAAAATAGCACAGATAATTTGGAATTATTTTTATGCAGTTCAACAAAAGTGGCCTTCTGCTTGGAATGAAGCAAAAAATGACAATATTTTAAATAAATCTACAGGTTTTGTTGCATTGATGAAATTTTTTAGAGATGCATATTTAAGTTTTGAAAAAATTGGCGATGTTATAACTAAAGAGGAGTTTATATCAGTTTTTAAAAATATAGAATTACAAGAGGAAGATTTTAATACCACGAAATATTTACCAGGCGGAAAAGGTATTAGTGCTTTATATAAAGATCTTAAAACTCAAAGTGGTTTATAAAAATTAAATTAGAATGGTTTATATAAATTAAAATTATTAACATAAAAAATATCTACTAAATGTCATTTATAAAAGTAAAATATGAAAAAAATTATTGTTAGTATGTTTGTTCTAAGTCAATGTTATACTGTACAGGGACAATCGATTGATAAAATTATTACGAACAAGGAAGTTACTCGTATAGAGAAAATACTTTCAGCTGATGATATGCAGGGCAGGAGAACTTTTACTCCCGGTATTGACAAAGCATCGGCCTTTATAGAATCGGAGTTTAAAGCAATTGGTTTGCAAACTTTCAATACAGCAACGAATTACAGACAAGAATTTTCACTGACTGCCTCTAAAGCCCTTTCTTCAAAAATTACTATTGACGGCAAAGAAATAAATAATAGTCAAGTTGCCACATTCTCGTACCTTCCTCAGGTTTCTTTAACGGATAAAAGCGATATTGCTGTTGTAAAAATCAATAAAGGAGATAACATTGGCGAGAAATTTAATGAATATTATAAAAGTCCAAAAAATCTTTTGGTATTAGTTGATCCTTCATTCGATAAAGTTTTACCGAATATTCAACATATTGAACGAATAAATGCGACTCCTGGAAACAATACGATTGTGTTTGTTTTTGGTACCACAGCAGCGACTACTTTTTCTGTTGAATTAACGAATACAATCTCCAAAAAAACATTGAATAATGTTGTTGGAGTATTACCCGGAAAAACGAAACCAAATGAGTATGTGACTTTTTCAGGGCATTACGATCATTTAGGAGTAGGCTCTCCCGAAGAAGGTGCTCCGCATCCTGCAACAGATTCTATTTATAATGGCGCTAATGATGATGCCGCCGGAACAACAGCAGTTATTATGCTGGCGAAATATTTTAAAAAACAAAATAACAACGAGCGTACTATTATTTTTACCGCATTTGTAGCGGAAGAAATAGGGGGTTATGGAGCCAAATATTTTTCTAAACAGCTTGCGCCGGAAAAAGTGATTGCAATGTTCAATATTGAAATGATAGGAACAGAATCTAAATGGGGTAAAAACTCGGCTTACATTACAGGCTTCGAAAAGTCGAATATGGGGCAAATTTTACAAGCTAATTTAACAGGAGCAAGTTTTAAATTTTATGCAGATCCTTATCCGGAACAACAATTGTTTTACCGTTCAGACAACGCCACATTGGCCAGACTTGGAGTTCCTGCGCATACCATTTCTACTTCAAAAATGGATAATGAGCTAACGTATCACACAGCCGATGATGAATTTGAAACACTGGATATTGATAATATGACCCAAATAATAAAAGCAATTGCATTAAGTTCTTCTTCGATTATTAGCGGAAAAGATACGCCAACAAGAGTAGATACTACTCAATTGAAATAACATAAGTAAATTATAAAGAATAAAAAAAAGCACTGAAAATGAATGGTTTTCAGTGCTTTTTTATTATTTGTGTGTGCGGATAACGATAAATTAGTATCTAAGAAAATTAGCTGTAAAGTCAGAGACTTTATGAAGTTTCTGTTTTCAATTATATTTCTTTAAAATGGTGCAAAGTCAGTCCCTAAGACTTTCGGGATTGCGAATCGTAAAGAAGAACATTTCGGAGAGCAGGGTTAGAGCAACATTATATTTCCAAATCTTCTATTGAAATGTTACGGTCAACCAGTCAGGATTCGTTGTCCAGAACCAATTATTTCACTAACTTTAAATCAATTAATCATTTAAACGGATTATTTTTCAAACTATCTAAATAATTTAAATTATGAAAACGCACTTACATTCAAAATTTATAGTACTGCTGTTGTTTACTCAATTACTACTTTCATGTAAAGGTAATTTAAGTGCGGGAGTGGGCAGTGACGGAAAAAGTCTTGACTCCACGGTCACTAAATCGGACACGACTACCGTACCAAAAAAGAATTCACAAGAAGTAAAAGAATAGTTTTTTAACCTCTGTTTGGTTTCATTTTATAAAATGAAACATCTTTACTATTTTTCGATACTTGGAGGCATTAGCTTGTACATTACAGGAGTTACAATTCTGGACAGAATGGTCGAACTTATCAGTCCGCCGATAAGAACAATAGCCAGCGGTGCAATTAAAGGATTCGAATTCAGCGCAAGGGGAATAAGGCCACAGATTGCCGTTACGGAAGTCAGCACCACGGGTAGAAAGCGTGTTTCTCCGGCGATAGCAATTGCTTCATCAATAGAGTGTCCTTCTTGTCTGAGCTGATTGGTAAAATCGACCAGCAGCAGTGAATTTTTAACCTGAATACCCGACAGACCAATAAAACCAATAATAGCTACCAACGACATCGGACTTCCGTTAATAAGTAATAATACTACGCCTCCTAAAATTCCCAATGGAATAATGGAAAGTACAATGATGATTCCTTTGAATGTTTTGAATTGCAAAAGCAGTACAGCAATGAAAAGGAATGTACTCAGAATAATTACCGAAAGAAAATTCCCTCCAAGCGCATCTCCTTCGGACTCTTTTTCACCTGACAATTTATAATAATAGCCTTTTGGCATTTTAAGTTTATCCAGTTTAGGGATGATCTCCGTTAATAAATCATTAGCATAATAACCTTTGTCTGATAACGCTGTAACCTTTGCAAAACGGGATTTATTGAAATGATTAATCGTTGTTGGCGAAGTTTCAAAAGAGATGTCTGCAATTTGGTTCAGCGCAATAGGCGTTCCCTGAATATTATTTACATAAAGATTTTTTAAGGCGTCCAGATTAGAAAATTTGTCTCTGGGCAGTGTGAGTGTGACATTTCTGGCATCACCTCTGTCATCGATGTAATCCCCAACCGTTAATCCGGCTACAGCAAGACGTACTACCTTATCTGCCTCGCTTGTCATTACACCAAGTGTTCTTGCTTTTTCTTTATTAATTTTTACTTTGACATCTGTTTTGTACGTGTTGAGTTCATTGTTGATATAAACTGTTCCTTTCTGATTGCGTAATATCGTTTCAACTTGCGATGAAAGCTTACGCAGAACAGCCGGATCTTCTCCAAATAGTCTCACTACAATATTGGCCTCCAGAGGCGTTCCCTGCTCAAAATCTTTCACTTCGATTTTAGCATAAGGCATTGTTTTGAATTTTTCGCGGAGTCTTTCAATCAAAGCTGTTTTTTCGGTAGGTTTTGCCTCATCTTCCAATTGTACAAAAATCTGTGCAAAATCAGGTTTTCTGTCCTGCGGGTGTACATTATAATAGATCTGCGGATTTCCTTTGCCTACATTGGCCGTATAAAAGACAATTTCTTTATGGTTTTTCAGTTCGGCTTCGATCAGTTTTGTTACCCTGTCACTTTCTGTCAGGTTGGCCTGAAGCGGCATTTTTATATTAATAAGAAACATTGGTTTCTCTGAAGTTGGGAATAACTTAAATCCGGTGGCTTTAAAAAGTCCAAAGGCAGTTAGGCTCAATGCTATGGATATAGCAATTGTTGTTTTGGGGAATTGCAATGCTTTAGGCATAATCCTACTGTAAGACCGTGTCAGGAATTTTTGCAGGTACTGAAGAAAAACATTCCCCTCGCCATGTTCGTGCGTTTTTAAAAACCGGCTTCCCAAAAAAGGAACCAATGTCATGGCTACAATCATTGACGCCAGTACACTTGTAATAATTGCCATAGGAAGGCTTCTTATAAATTCACCTGATACATCAGGAAGAAAGGCCAGCGGTAAAAAAGCAATAACAAGAGTGGCTGTACAGCCTACAACAGCAAGGCCTATTTGTTTGGTGCCTTTTAAAACAGCATCCATTTTAGAATGACCTTCACGAAGCCAGCGTTCGATGTTTTCGACGACCACAATACTATCATCCACCAAAAGTCCTAAAGCCACCACCAAACCTACAATGCTCAATTGATTTAACGAGTAACCGAATGCATTCATGACAATAAGCCCTAAAGCCAATGAGAGCGGTATGGATATCATTACAATTAAGGAAGCTCTTGATCCTAATGGTAAAAGTGTTATGATAACCAAAACAATCGCAAGAGTGAAATCAAACCCCAAATGCCCCAGACGCTGCGATACCATATTGGCCTGGTCAAAGTTTTTAACCAGCTTTATGTTTTGAGGCAGATCTTTAGAGAATTCCTCTACTATTGGTAAAAATTGTTTTTGAACATCGGTTATGTTAACGTTGTCTTTCATACCTACAGTAACTAAAACACAACGATGTCCGTTGATGCGGGTAATATGATCTACTGTTTCAGATTTGTAGCCTACTTCGGCGACATCTTTCATATAGATTATTTTACCATTTGCATTGTAGATAACAGTATTGGCAACATCATCGGCATTTTTAAATTTACCGCTTGTCTTTACATTAAACACCTTACTGTCAAGATTGATGCTTCCTCCTGGAATATCGGCAGCTTCACTCTGAAGACTTCCCATCACCAGGTTTAATGGAATCTTTAACTGCGCAAGTTTATCCAGCTGCAGGTCAATTCTAATTTCCTGTTCCGGTATTCCTGCATATTTTACGTCTTTAAGATTGGTAATTTTTTCCAGTCTTGTCTTCAATTCATCTGCTGCATCACGCAGTTTTTTATCTGATGCATTTTCTGAAATTAAAGCCACCTGAAGAATTTTTACATCTGATGAAGCAATTTTCTCGGTTTTTATCAGATAAATATCTTTGGGAAGTTCACTGTTTTGCAGTGCATTCATTTCCGTAGAAATTTCCTGGTACTTATTATCTACATCAACCCCATATTTAAATTTTACCTGAAAGGCAGCTACGCCATCTTCGACAGTAGTAAGTATCTTATCGATATTTTCCAGCCCGTAAATTTTATTCTCAATAGGTTTTACTACCTGTTCTTCCATATCCTTTGGACTGGTTCCGGGATAAATAACCGTAATCAGATATTGGGGAGGGTGAGTAGAAGGATCTTCTGATCGCGGCATTGAAAACAGGGTCAGATACCCTACAACAGACACGAGAAGAAATATGATCAGCGTGAACTGATAGTTTTTAACGGCAAAGTTTGTAATCTTCATGGTGCTTATTATTTAATGATCTTAATCTTTGATTCTTCGTTCAAATAGGCGCTGTTCGAGATCACTATCTGATCTGTTTTTTCAAGGCCGTCTTTGATGTACACGATTTTGTTTTCAAATTTGTAAATGGTCACGGGCTGTCTTCTCACTTTGTTATTTTCTACTAAAAAAACAAAAGCCTTATTACCGTCTGCCTCGATAAGCGCATCATAAGGAATCGTGATCAAATCCTGGGCAGTATTAGCATGTATTTCGGCTTTGCCAAACATACCCACTGCAGGTTTACTGTTTTTCATATCTAATTTTAATTCTACCTGAAAAGATCCCAAAGCGGCATCAGCAGACTGCGATTTTCTAAAAACCACGGCATCAAAGTTTTTATCAGGATAACCATCCAGGGTAACGGATGCTTTCTGGCCAATTTTAACCGATGCCCATTCTTTATCTGTCAGTCCAATTTTTAACAGGTAATTATTGTTGTGGGATGTTTCATTTATAGCTAAGATAGGAGAACCTGGCCCAACAACTTCACCTTCATTCGCTATTTTTTGAGATACGAAGCCATCTGCCGCCGCATATATCTTGGCATAACGGGCATTAAAAGCAACGGCATCTTTTTGTTTTCTGGCAATGTCCAGACCCGTTTTTGTATTTTGAAGCTGCTCTAAAGTATATACACTGTCTTTATAGAGATTATTGGCGCGCGTATAATCCCTCTCGTATTTTTTTACGTTTAAATCGGTCTGGTTTAAACCCGCACTGATTTCGGTTTCATCTAATGCGGCTAAAAGCTGTCCTTTCTTAAAAAAATGCCCTTCCTCGACATAAATATGTTTTACTAAACCGCCAATTTTAAAGCTGTAATTGGCAGTGTTTTCTGTTGTGACCAAACCAGAAGCGCTTATATTACTTGTAACAGCTAATGATCCGGCCGGTGCTGTTTTAATAGATACGATATCCGCGGTTTCAAATTGGTTATGCTCTTTTTTCTCTTCTTTACAGGCATAAAAAACAGGAAAAACAAAAAGACATATTACTATTGATTTTTTACTCACAAGCGTAAAATATTTTTTTTTGTGTTCGTGCCCCGCGTCTGAAAGGCGAACGGATGAATTAATCTTTGATTTCATAAGTGTTGTTTTTGGATTATTTTAAAGTAAAAGTGGCGTTGGCCCTTTCTAATTCTGCATAGGCAATCCAGGAATTATAAAGAGATATATTAGTATTAAGCTGTGCATTTACCCATTGATTCTGCGCATCCAGAAGTTCAATGTAGATCGCTTGTCCTTCTTTGTATAATTTGGTTATGTCCTCATTGTATTTTTTGGCCGCTGCTTTTTGATTTTTATCGGCATTAAATTGTTCCAAAGCTGCTATTAAATTATTTCGGGTAACCTGAAACTGGAGCAGCAGCTGCTGTTTTACATTATCAGTCTGCGAACTTATTTTTTTACTGTCTTCCTGAACCTGTTTGAGCCTGTATTTGTTTTTGTTGCCTGAGAAAATAGTCCATTCTAAAGCAGCACCGGCAAAATAGTATCTTGATTGTTTATTCACTTCGAAATCAAAGTCCTGAAATCCGAAATCGGCAAATCCGCTCAATTTTGGGTACCAATACGATTGGGTAAGCTTACTTATATTTTCATTTATATCTTTTGCCATGGTAAGTTTTGAAAGTTCTTCCCGGTTTGAAGTGTTTTCGGCAACCAATACATTCGGCAAGCTTTCTTTATCCAAATCAATCTCAATTTCGCTGTTAAGCTTTTGATTAATTAAAAAATTAAAATATGTTTTAGCGTTATTACTGACTTGTTTGGCTGTTTCCAGATTTGCTTCAATACGGATTACTTCATTATCACTTCTAAGAACTGCCGTACGGTTTATCTTGTCATTTTTAAATAAGGACTGGTTCACCCTTTGATTTTCCTTTACCAATGCCAAAGCATCTCTGTAAATATTAATTCCTTCAATGGACTGCAGGTATTTATAGTATGCCGTTTTTATTTCTTTAACCAGCTCCCTTTGATAGATTTCTAGCTCTATTTTTTGTAAAGAAGTCTGCTGGCTTTTGATTCTTTTGTTATAAATAATTTCATAGTTCAGCAGCGGCATTGTGGTATGAATTTTAGCATCGTAGAAATTATCCGGATTAATTAAAACCGATTGATTCTGCAGAGAAGGGAAAGCATTCGAATTGGTTATTTGATTAAGTGTGCTGTATACAGGATTCAGCATATCTCCAATTGGGATATCAATTGTTCTTCCGCCATCGGCTTTGGTATAATTTGCATTTAATGAAACAGTAGGGTAGAACAGGGAACGGGCTTCCTGCAGGGCATACATGCTTTTATTGATGTCGAAGTTATGCTGCTTGATTACCTCGTTGCTTTTTAGTCCAGTCTGGATGTAAGTATCGAGTTTGCTTTGGGAATATCCTATACATCCAAAACAAAGAATGGTAAATGTAATTGCTTTTTTCATTTTATTGTACATTGTTTTTAAATTGAACACTGTTCATTTTTTTGATCAAAAAAAAAGTTTAAAGTTTCTTTATTATTTTTAAATATTCGTTGTAACCCTCAGAAAGGATCGTATCAGGATTAGAAAATTTTACACCTTTAGTTCTCTGGCGTATTTCCAGACAGCACATTCCGTGAACTAAACTCCAAATCATAAAGGATAGTGCTTCTAATGAATGTCCTTCAAAATGCCCTTCATTCATGCATTCCTCGACAGTTTTCTTTAGCGCATTAAAAGTGTCAGCACCTTCAGTCCACGCTTCTTTTTCGGTACTTTCAATAAACTCCATTGGCGCTTTAACGATAAACATCAGATCGTACATTTCAGAATTTTCCATCGCAAATTTCAAATAGGTAAATCCCATTTTTCGAAGACGTTCCATTGGATCTTTAATAGCGAACAATTCGGTAAAATACCCGCCTAACTCCTGAAAACCAATAGAGTGGAGGTCATGAAGAATAGCATTTTTATCTTTAAAATAAACATACACAGTTCCAACGCTGTAGTCAATCTCATCAGCGATGTTTCGAATCGTAGTCTGTTCAATGCCTCTTTCTAAGAAGAGTTTTTTGGCTCCTTTTAGGATCAGCATTTTTAGGGCTTCTTTTTCACGTGCTTTTCTTTCTGCTGTACTCATGGTGCAAATGTATGTATATTTTTTGAACAATGTTCATTTTTTTTTAAATATAATTTTTTAGTGCTTATAGCTACTAGCAATTCAGCATTATATTTATTTTTTAAGAATTTAAATCTCTTCATTGTCACCGTATTCTTCAAAATGATAAACCCGCCCAATACAATTAAGTAAAGGGCGGGTGTCCATAAACATAATCTTCCATTTTATGTTTACTAAAAAATTTATCATTGTATACTGCAATATTTGCCAATTGAGCTTTACAAGCTAAATAACAAATTAGAGATAAGAATTTTTTAATTTATTTGTTTAAAAGCAGCTAAATATAATATTCTGCCTGTTTTACAGGAAGGATTACTGTAAATTCAGCACCGTTATCTTTTTCTCCGGAGGCTGTGATAGAACCATTGTGTCTTTCTGCTATTTTTCGGCACATGGCAAGACCAAGACCATTTCCTTCGAACTCATCTTTTGAGTGCAGTCTTTCAAAGGCATCAAATATTTTCTCGGCAAAAACCGGATCCAGTCCGATGCCATTGTCCTTTATTTTTATTTCCAGCATTTCAATGTCTTGTTCATTTTTGATCACGGTGCAAGTGATTATCACTCGCGGTGGCTGATCGGCTTTTGAGAATTTCAGGGCGTTTTGTATAAGGTTATAAAAAAGCTGGTGAATAAGTATTGGCGCACCTTCAATTTCAGGAAGCTCACTTACGATAAGTATAGCTTGTTTTTCATTTATGATGAGCTCCAGATCGGTTTTGATATGTTCAATCATTTGATCAAGATTGATCCTCTTTACAGGCTGCGATCTTTTATCCAAAGTCGAATAGGCAAGAATACCTTCAATGATGGTCTGCATTCTTTGGGCAGAATGGTCTACTTTACTGAGGTAATTTTTTGCATTTTCATTAAAAATAGTTTCCGGTTCATCCTTTAGAAGACTGCTGAAGGTTTTTATTTTACGCACAGGTTCTTTCAGGTCATGACTGACCACATTGGCAAAATGCAACAGATCATCATTAGAACGCTGCAGTTCCTGTGTGTTTTCTGCAACCTGTTTTTTGAGCTCTTCTTCAAATTGCTTTTGCTTTTGTATATCCTGTATTATCCCAATAATAGTGATGGGATTTCCATTTTCGTCTTTGATGATTTTACCATCTATTTTTACCCAGCGAAAAGAGCTGTCATCATTTACAATTCTGACTTCATAGGACATTTTTCCTGTAAGCTGTGCCTGCTGATGCGCTTTTTCTCGTACCGAATAATCCTCAGGATGCAGTTTTGCAATAAGCTGCTCATTGGTAACTTCTCCTTCAATAGACCAGATGGCATTGAAATTTCCGGAAGTTTTTATTTTTTTTGTGGCAAGGTCTATTTCATAAGTTCCCATGCCGGATGAATCAACTGCCATCCTGAGTTTCTCATCTGAGCTTTGAATATCCTGCTTGGCCTGGTGAAGGGCTGTTACCTCCGCGGCTGTATGCATGACCCCGTAGATCTGCCTTTCTGAATTAAAAAGCGGTATAAAGCTATAATTGTAATATCGAAATTGTTGTGACTCGTCAGTAGCCAGATCTACTTTTTTGTCCATGGCATGAAAAGGAATGCCGCTTTGAAACACCGTTAATGCCTGTTTAAAAATATGCTGTTTTTGGGCTTCCGGCAGCACATCAAGAAATTTTTTCCCAATAATATCATCACCTTTTCCCCAGGTTTTTATCATTGCAGGGCTGGCTAGTGCTATCTGGAGTTCATTTCCTGTATAAACGGCTGTCGGCAGAGGGGTGTTATCCACAATGTCTTTCAAAAGCATTACATTATCGTACATCGTTGGGTTGTTTAGATACTACGAAAGTATCTTTTATTTAATCCTAGTGTATTACGTAACTATAGAAGAATGTTTCATAATTCCAATAGTAATTTTTTAAGTGCTCTTTGTCTCTAATCAAAGTTCAATACTCAAACGGATGGCATTGCTTCTGCATACCTCGGGCAGCAGAAATTGCAGAAGTAAACCGCAGTGCAATATTGGCAGTTATAATTTTAAAAATACATAGGACAGTCTTTATTTTATAATATATTTTGTATAATTAAATTGTGCACAATTTAATTATCTTGTATCTTTGCAGTATTATTTTGATTTAAATAATTTTAAGAATCAGATGTTTAATTTATAAAATAAGAAACAATGTCGTTAATAGAAGATTTAAACTGGAGACATGCCGTAAAAGCATATGACTCAACAAAAAAAGTATCAGAAGAAGATTTAAATAAAATTTTAGAAGCCGCAAGACTGGCTCCGACTTCATCTGGTCTGCAGCCTTTTCGCGTGATTGTGATAGAAAATCAGCAATTGAAGGAGAGCATGGTAAAAGGTGCTTTAAATCCGGAAGTTATGAGAGATTGTTCTCATGTACTGGTTTTTGCAGCATGGGACAGTTACTCTGATGAGAAAATCGATAAAGTTTATGATCATCACACTGATGTAAGAGAATTACCAAGAGGCCGTTTCAGCAGTTACACCGATCAGATCAAAAAGATCTATGGAGCTCAAACCCCTGAACAGCATTTTGCGCACACAGCAAGACAGAGTTATATTGCATTAGGTCTGGCAATGGCTCAGGCAGCTGAACTCAAAATTGATTCTACTCCGGCTGAAGGTTTCAGTAATGAAGTAGTAGATGAGATTTTGGAGCTAGAAAAATTAGGATTGAAAAGTGTTACGCTTTTGTATCTAGGTTACAGAGATACCGAAAATGACTGGCTTTCTCATATGAAGAAAGTTAGAATTCCAATGGAGGAATTTATCATCAGAAAATAGTTTTTTACTCTAGTTTTTTATTCTAGTTTTTTTCTTAAGATTATGGAAAATCACCACTCGCTTCAATTGGAAAACCAGCTTTGTTTTCCTCTTTATGCCATTGCAAAGGAAATTATCGGTTTGTACCGTCCGTTTCTCGATGCGATTGATATTACCTACCCGCAGTATCTTGTAATGATGGTGCTCTGGGAGAGGGACGGCTTGACGGTAAATCAGATCGGCGCAAAACTGTATCTCGACAGTGGAACATTAACACCGCTTTTGAAAAGACTTGAAGTTAAGGGGTTTATAATTAGAAAAAGAAAAAAAGAAGACGAAAGGGTGGTTGAAGTTTTTTTAGCTGATAAGGGAAGAAATTTACAGCAGAAAGCATGTGAAATTCCGGCAAAAATGCAGGAAAAACTAAACCTGACGATAGAAGATCTGGTCGAGCTTAAAGAAACTGTTCAGAAAATTTTAAATAAAATTCAAAAATAAATGAAAACATTATATACAACCAGCGTTACGGCAAAAGGCGGAAGAAACGGACAGGTAAAAAGTGAAAACGGAATTTTGGACCTTGAGGTAAGAATGCCTAAAGCTTTAGGCGGCACCAGTGATGAGTTTACCAATCCTGAAATGCTTTTCGCAGCAGGATATGCAGCGTGCTTTGACAGTGCACTGAATTTAATTATTAGTAAATCTAAAATTGAAACCGGTGAAACATCTGTTACTGCGCAAGTGAGTATCGGGCAGAATCAAGACGGCGGTTTTGGTCTTGCTGCAGAACTGGAGGTGAATATTCCGGGAGTCTCTATTGAACAGGCACAGGAATTAACACAAAAAGCGCATCAGATCTGTCCTTATTCAAATGCGACAAGATCTAATATGGAAGTTAAGCTTACGGTGAGAAATAGCTAAGATTAATTTCTTTAAATGACATAAATCTGCTTCTTTTGAGGCAGATTTTTTTTATTATATCAGGATTTTAATATAAAAAATATCTTGATCTCCAAAGTGAAGTTATTTCCCGTAAGTCTTTCATTGGCTTTGTAAATTTGGTTTCGATGTCCTGTTGAAGATTTATGAAAATTTATGTGATTGATCTGTCTGGTGATTTCTCAATTTTTTTTTTAGGGACCGGAAAACTATTTTCTATGGTTGTCTTATCGGTAAATGAAATTGTTTATAAAATTATATTATTAAATAAAGTCAGTTAACTATTTCATTTAGCATATAAATATTTGTGCCGTTTCCCCCATTGCTCCATTTGCTGGATTATCGGCCTTAATTCATAGCCAATTTCTGTTAACTCATATTCTACTTTAGGAGGAACTTCAGCATATACCTTTCTCTTTATAATATTATCTTGTTCCAATTTCCGCAGTTGCAGCGTTAGCATACGTTCGGTAATATTTGGTATAGATTTTCTTAATTCGCTAAAACGCATTTTGCCTTGTAAGAGCCAGGAACAAATTACAAGTGACCATTGGCCGCCAATTATGTTTGCCGCGTATACTTCTGAACACTCATCTCCTAAGATTTTCTTATTTTCAAAATTTGTGCTTGTAACCTTAACTTTCGACATAACTTACATTTTTGATAGTACCTTACAATTGGTTGTGAATAAAGCCACTATGAGTTTTATGTTATAGCTTCGCAGAACTATTCTATATAATTTAAAGTTCAAAATTAAATCAAAAAAGGTAATTATGAAGAAAGGCTTAACAAATATTTTATTATTTATGGCAGTACTCAACATTTATTCTCAAAATGAAAATCTAAAATTAAAAAAGACAACAAACATGAAAAACACATCTATATTAGTTAATGCAAACGAGCATGTAAAAAAAGGAGAATACGAAGCGTACTTATCCTATCTCACTGAAGATACCAAATGGGTGTTTGTGGGTGAGAGAACTCTTTTAGGAAAAGAAGCAGTAAGGCAATATATCAAAGAATTCTACCTGGCACCACCAGTATTTGATATGGAAAAAGCGATAGAGGAGGGCGACTTTGTAACTGCAACAGGTAACATTTCCTTAAAAAATGTGAATGGAGAATATGATCATTACGTTTATTGTGACATTTGGCGATTTAATAATGGCAAAATAGCTGAATTAAAAGCATTTGTAATTGAGAAAAAGTCCTGATTTGAGTAAGCCACATGATAAGGTTGAGCTTATACTGTGCAATAATTAAGCTTTATAATTTTATTAAAAAAAATAGCGGTCTTTTATAACCGCTATTTTCAATATATTATGACCTAATTATTTAGGAAGTTGGGCAAGAAATAACAATATATCATTACCGATTTCTTTATAATGAGTTTCAAGGGCAAAATGACCCGTTTTATAAAACTTTACAGCGGCATTTGGATTGTCATGTTTGTACGCTTCTGCTCCTGCGGGAAGAAAATAAGGATCCTGGCTGCCCCAAACAGCTAACATCATAGGCTTTTTATCTCTAAAATAAGCTTGAAATTTAGGATATAAAGCAACATTGGTTCTGTAATCTTTTAGCAGGTCAAGCTGTATCTCGATGTTTCCCGGGCGATCCAGAAAATGCTGATCCAATGTGTATGTTTCAGGTGCGATAAGAGAAGCATCCGAAGCACCTTCGTGATACTGAAACCACGTTGATTCTTTTGAAACAAAATCCTTAAGTGCATCTCTGTTAGCCTGCGATGGCTCTTTCCAGTATTTCTGAATAGGATTCCAGCCTGTACTCAAACCTTCTTCATAAGCATTGCCATTTTGTGATATAATGCCGGTTATTTTTTCCGGATTAGCAAGAGCAAGTCTGAATCCGGTTGGTGCGCCATAATCGAAGACATACATGGCAAAACGTTTTAAACCAAGCTTATCGATAAATCCCTGCATAGTGTTGGCAAGATTATCAAAAGTATATTGAAAACTAAGATGGTCCGGTGCATCTGAATACCCAAAACCAGGCAGGTCCGGAGCTATTACATGATATTTTTTGCTTAAAATAGGAATAAGATTTCTAAACATATGAGATGATGTAGGGTAACCATGCAGTAATAATAGAGTTGGAGCATCTTTAGATCCTGCCTCACGATAGAATATCTTTAGTCCGTTGACTTCCGTGTTATTGTAATGAGTGGTCTGAATTTCACTGTTCTCTTTTGTAGTTAAAGAGTTTTTAACTTGTGCATTTGCAGCTGTTTGTTGTAGCATAATTAAAGTTAGAATTAGAGTTAAGGATTTAATTGTGTTTTTCATGTTTTCAATTGTTTAAGACAAAAATACACTCTATATTTGATACGTGAAAACGATTTGTAATGATCTAATCGATCACTAAAAGTGATACTATGAATAGTAATGACCTAAAAATATTTGAAGCCGCAGCAACACTCGGAAGTTTTACAAAAGCTGCAGAAGCAACCTTTACGGTACAATCAAACGTAACGGCTCGCATAAAAAATCTCGAAGATGAATTTGGAGCTGAACTGTTTAGAAGAGTATCCAGAAAAGTGGTTCTAACTGAAGCAGGGGAAACACTTTTGCAATATGCTAAAAAAATAGGCCGATTATTGGATGATGCAAAAAGTGATATACAGAGTGCAGACAAAATAGGAGGAACAATACGCATAGGGTGTATTGAGACCACTATGGCTTTTAAAGTACCGGAAATCATCAAAGGTTTTGCAGAACTTTATCCCAATGTAGAGCTTGAATTTTATTCTTCAATGTTGTCAGCACTGATAACCGATGTAATCAGTTATAAACTGGATGCTGCTTTTGTTGCAGCACCCATAAATATTCCTGGTTTACAGCAGCTTATTGTTCGTGATGAAGAACTTGTAATAATTGCAGGTGGTGATGTGGATAAGCTTTCGGTCGTATTGAAACAAGAACCTTTAAAAATAGTAGTTTTTGAGCAAGGTTGTTTTTTCCGGGCGCGGCTTGAAACCTGGCTCGGTTCAAAAGGAATCCTCCGTTATAAAAGTACCGTAATCAATTCGATAGAAGGCATTATTAATTTTGTGGAGGCAGGTCTTGGTATTAGTATACTTCCTGTAGAAGTCGTAAATCAGTATTACAGCAACAGGAATATAAAAACTTTTCCCATAACTAAAGAACTTGCCACGATGACCACAGTGTTAATTTATAGAAATGATGAAGCGCCTTCAAAAGCCTTAAACGTATTTTTAGATCAGTATCGAAATTAAAGTCACCTTGAGCGAAACTGAAGTTGTACAATGCTGAGTAAGAATCAGATGATTAAACCAGGGATAACTATATTTAAATCATTCTGAAAATTAACTTTGCAACTGTTGAATTAATTAAATTCTTATATTCAATGTTGAAATATGCGACAGAGCCTCAAAAAGCGGATTACTGTGAAATTTTACCTAATAATTAAAATTAAAATGTGATTACCAATTTCCCAAAATGTGAGCCACTTTCAAGTTTCTTAAAAGCATCAATTGTGTCCTGAAATAAAAAGGCCGAATCTATAATGGGATGAATTTTTTTTGCTTCTAATGCATTATTCATTCTCAGAAACATTTCTTTAGAGCCAACGTTAATACCCTGCAATTTAATTTGTTTGCTCATTAATTGTGCAGTATTTATATTTCCGGTCAGTCCGTTCATTATTCCTATTACAGAAATAGTGCCGTCTAACGCAACGGCTTCGATAGATTTGTTGATATGGTCACTGCCCACAACCTCTACGATGTGTTTTGCACCAATTCCGTTGGTGATTTTTATAACTTCATTTTCCCATTGCGGTACACTTTTATAATTGATCAAATGGTTTACGCCCAGTTTTTTAGCACGTTCTAATTTGTCATCGCTTCCGGATAATAAAATAACTTCTGCGCCTGCAGCTAATGCAAATTGCATTGAAAATAAGGATACTCCGCCAGTTCCCTGTATCAATACGCTGTCGCCGGCTTTTACATTTCCTTTTTCCATTAAACCATGCCAGGCGGTTATTGCAGCACAGGGCAGGGTTGCGGCTTCTTCATTGGTAAGATAATCAGGTACTTTAATTACTTCATTTTCTTTTAGGATAACATATTCCTGAAGCATTCCATCATTGGCATTTCCTCCCAATGAATTGACTAATTTTTCAGAAGACAGTTTTCCATCCATCCAATTGGGGAAAAATAAACCTGCGACACGATCATTTACGGCTACTTCCGTTACCTGATTTCCAGTCTCTACTACAATTCCAACGCCATCAGAAACGGGAATTCGACCAATGGGTGGTTTCCATTTATCAACGCCTTTAATAACGAGCAAATCCCTGTAATTTAGAGAAACTGCTTTTATCTGAATTAAAATTTCATTTGGGAGCAGTTTGATATTATTTTTCTCCACCTGTTTTAAAGTTTCGATGCTGTAGTCCTTCGTTATTTGATAAGCTTTCATAGGATTAAAAGTCAATGAGGATAGGCAAAATCTGATTACTAAATACAATGTTCCAGACTTCGTTTCTCAATTGGCACTACAAATGTAGGACTTAATCAAAGCTCTTAATCCGTGTTTGCCAATTGTGAGTTACTCATAAATAAGTGAGTAAGGGTATTACAGCCTGTAAAAACATTTATTAGTTTCAGGATGTATAATTATTCTTTTTAAGAAGAAAAAAAGCTGAAATGATAACAGATAAACCTTAAGATTTTTTCAGTGAAGTAGTTGGCTGAATACGAATTTCATAAGGAATATGTAGTTTGCCCCAATTACAAAGTTCATGCAAGACTTTAACTAATTCCTGTCCACTGTCTGTAATACTGTATTCTACACGAAGCGGAATTTCTTTAAAAACTTCTTTTTCAATTAATTTTTCCGCAACCAATTCGTTTAAAACTTTGGAAAGCACATTATCCGAAATGCCGTTTAAACATTCCTTCAAACCAGAAAAACGTGCGACATCTTGTTTTATAAGTACCAAAATCTCAGAAACCCATCTTTTTCCAATAATACGTACAACCTTGTTTAAAGTGCATCTTTCATCAAGGTAATATTCATTTAAAGTATTAGTGGAGTTCAATTTCTTTTTGCTCATAATATATTTAGTTAGTAGCAGTCAACATAAGAAAGTCTAAACAAAAATAATTAAAATTTTGCCAATGCACTTTATTAATTCAATTGGTTTTAAAACAATTAAGACATCGTATAATTGATTTTAAAATTTTGCTCCAAAAGTAAGATCGTTTAGAATTTTGATCTAAAAAAGCGCCAATTATTTTCAATTGGCGACCGCGATTACCTTCATCTGGAATTTGTATTTCTGATGATCCGGCAGCCTCTAACTGTTATTTTATCACCAATTATCTGTTCTAAATGGGGCTGTAGGCAAACCACTTGTGTTATAAAGCGTGATTTCTCCCGGTGCATCAGCCCACAAATAACGGATTGCTATAGGATTTGAAACTTCAGAACTTGTCAATTTTATCGTCTTTAAATCGGCTTGCAAAAAAGCAGTTGCCGGATAGAATTTTTTATCGCTTCCGGCAATCATAAAACCATTTATGTTTGATTTTGCAGATTCGGTAGCGAAAGTTCCTTCTTTAAAAGTTACTGTAATCGAATTTCCGTCAGCTTTATAACTGTCAAAAACAGGTGCAGAGGCTGTAACTTCTTTTTCTCCATATGCAATATTTTGGGCAATTAAAGCCATTCTTTTTCCAACAACTTGTTTGTGAATAGGATGGATATTGTCGTTTTCACCAACGTCAATTAGAACAGCCATTCCTGTGTTTTTCAAATTCAGTGCTTTTGCTTGTGACTCACGAAGCGTAATCCAGCGGTTATTTTGATTATCATAATTTGGCAATTGAGCAAAAATAAACGGAACGTCTGATTTCCAGTTTTTTCTCCAATCAGTAATCATTTCCTGAAAGAGGGTTGCGTATTCTTTTGCGTTTTTAGAATTGGCTTCAGCTTGGTACCAAATAATTCCTTTGATTTTTATTCCGAAGAAAGGTGCGACCATTCCGTTGTAAAGCGATGTTGCATATTTCGTTGGGTGTTGTCTCTCAGGAACTTCCTCGATATCTTTTGTTCCCACTTCATAACGCCATTGTCCCGCCAGTGAAAGTTTTTGCGAAGCTGTTTTTAAATTTAAAGAAGAAGCATCTCCACGAAAACCTCCAATGTCTCCTGTGTTTTTTACACGAATTGTGATGATATTTTTTCCAGTCGTCAAAACAGTTTTTGGAACCTTGTAAAAGCGATCTAAGTCTTTTTGAGTGCTTTCGCCAACTTTAATTCCGTTGATATAAGTAATGTCTTCATTATCAACACGTCCGATGCTTAAAATGATATCGTCTGAAGCTAGATCTTTTGCCGTCAAATCAAAACTTCTGGTTACCCAAATTACACCATCATTAGGCGTTATTTTAGCTTTGCTCCAATATACAGGAAGATCAATTGGTTTCCAGGAGGAAGTGTTATATGTTTTTTCGTGCCATTTTTCTTGTGTTCCAACATCAAGGCGATCCGCTTTTTCTTCCCAGGCTTTAAATTGCTTTTTGTACGTTTCTACCGTATCAGCAAAATTCATTGTTTTCATTTTGTCAATGACTTTCCTTGCTGAGGCATGTTTTCCCATCAAATCTTCGCTCATCCAGGCCTCAATATTGGTACCTCCCCAAGAAGAGTTTATCAAACCTATTGCTACATTGTATTTTTGGAACAATTCTCTTCCAAAGAAATAAGCCACTGCCGAAAAGCCTTCACCGCTTTTTGGTGAACATGTTTCCCATTGGCCTTTTTCAATATCATTTTGTGGTGTTCCGGCCATTGTTCTTGAAACCTGAAGCAGTTTTATTTTTTCGTAGTTCGCTTTTGATAATTCTTCTTTTCCGTTTAAAGCATCTTCCAGTTTCCAGCCCATATTAGATTGACCGGAACAAAACCAAACGTCTCCTATATAGATGTCTTTAAAAATAACCGTGTTATCTTCTGAAATCTTCATTTCAAAAGGGCCTCCGGCTTTTTCTGCCGGGAAATCAACAGACCATTCACCTTTTTGATTGGCTTTTGTCTCCAGATTTTTATTGTTAAAACTCACCTTGACTGTTTTTCCGCTATCAGCCCATCCATAAACTGTGATCGTAGCTTCGCGCTGCAAGACCATGTGGTCTGAGAAAAACTTTGGTAGTGAAACTTTTGCAAAAGCTCCTGTGAAAATCGCTAAAAAGAGTAGTGAAAATATACGTTTCATAAAGAATAGGGATAAATAAGTGCGGTAAATGTATATAATTAAAATTGGTTAACCAAAAATTATATTACGATTTTTTTAATTTTAACTAATAATAATTGCGTTGTATGTAATTATATAGTGAAATTATTGATGAATATTTAGAGGTGGTAAAAGGTTGAATTTTAAGTGTGAGGTGTAAAAAACAAAACAGGAGCCTTATCTGTTGATAGACTCCTGTTTATTGGTACGTTACACATCCATTGTGCAAAGTTGCATCGCTTGTGGGAAGTGGAAAATGGTTTTACCGTCTGAATGCAGTATAATTGTACCTTTATAAAACAAAAATACATATAAATATTAGTTTTAGTATGAAAAGTCTGTTAATAATTATGGAAAAAACGATTTATTTTGCACTATTTTCTATTATTTATTGGCGAAAACGTTTTAGTTTAAATGTTAAAAGCTAACATATTTCAAATTATATAGTTTGTATTTAACCTTTGTATTGATTTATAATTAGTATAATTGTATTTAAATTTTATTATATGTAAAAAATGAGTTAATATTTGCTAATATAAAAAAATGCGTATATTTGGTCAACCAATTTATAATTACAATGCAGGAATTTAGTTTAAATAGTTTTAAATCTCCGGAAGAAGAACAAATCATTCAAAAGTTGAAGGAATTAATTACTTCAAAAAAGTTGAAACCTGGTGACCGATTGCCTTCAGAGCGAAAATTATCTGAAGAATTTGGTGTAAGCAGAGGTAACGTGAGAGAAGTAATTCAGAAATTAGAATTTTATGGATTACTTAAAACATTGCCACAAAGTGGAACTTTTGTTGCCAATCTTGGAGTTCCGGCATTAAGCGGAATGATTACAGATATTTTGCAATTAAAAAAACCTGATTTTAAGTCATTGGTTGAAAGCAGGATTATGTTGGAAATGCAAGTTGTGGCTTTAGCTTCTGAGAGGAGAACTGAAGCGCAACTAAAAAATATTGAAGAGGCATTAATTGCTTATAAAAATAAAGTTGAGCAAAATGAAAGTGCTGTTGAAGAAGATTTGATGTTTCACTTGAAAATTTCTGAAGCCAGTGGAAATCCAGTGCTGAATACCTTGATGTTAATCATCACTCCTGAAATTATTACAAATTTTGAAAAATACCATGTTTGTAAAAATTCGATGAATGGAGAAAATATTATAGAACACCAACAAATTTATGAAGCTATAAGAGAAAAAAATCCTGAAAAAGCCAAACGTGAATTGCAATTTCATTTTAAGACGTTATATGAGTATTGCAATAAAACAGAAACTTTAATGAATATCAACGAAAGTATTTTTTAAAATTTCTTCCAAAAATAATAGACGGTTATGACCATTGTGTGAAGTTGCATCGCTTGGGGAAGTGGATTTTACTACGCATTTAAGTCAAGATTAAACATCTGATTTTCAGATCTTATTTATGAAAAAGCATTATCGGCCATAAACCGGTCAGGATGCTCTATATCTTAATGTTACTGATTGTAAGCTTATATCTTTATGAAATTAAAAAACTTTATTTTACTCTCGGCTTTGATGCTGACCTCTTTTGTTTTTGCGCAAGAGAAATATACTTTAACGGGAACAGTCATTGCAGATTTTGATAAATTATCATTGCCTGGCGCAAATGTCACTGTTCTGGGTTCAAAAACTACAATAATTACAGATACCGAAGGTAAATTTTCTATTCCTGTAAACGAAAACAGCTCAATTCAAGTTTCTTTTGTCGGAATGAAAACCAGAGTTGTATTAGTTAACGGCCAACAAAATATTACAATTTCTCTTGTTGAAGACAGCAAAAATCTTGACGAAGTTGTGGTTGTTGGATACGGAACCCAGAAAAAATCTTCAATCACAGGATCTGTTTCCAAATTAGAAAATACAAATCTTGACGAAATTCCGGTTTCTCGTGTGGATAAAGCTTTGCAAGGAAGAATTGCGGGCTTACAAATACAGAATACAACTTCGGAAGTTGGTGAAGCGCCACAAATCAGGATTCGTGGAATGGGCTCGATTTCTGCGAGTAGCGATCCATTGGTTGTGGTTGATGGTTTTCCGATTTCAAATGGTTTGGAGTTCATAAATCCAAGCACAATCGAATCTATCGAGGTCTTAAAAGATGCAAGTTCAACGGCAATTTATGGTTCTCGTGGAGCAAATGGTGTTATTCTGGTGACTACTAAATCGGGTTCTGAAACAAAGACTTTATATCAATTTAAATCATTCTTTGGTGTTAAATCGGTTTACGAAAAAATTGATATGTATGATACTTATGAGTACACGGATATGTTGCGAAGAGAACGCCAACTGCACGAAAATTACACAGCAGGTTTAAGTGGAGCGGCTCCAGCCACAATAGGTTATACTTCTCGTGAAAAAGGGATGCGTCAAGTAGCGAATTATTCTGGTGGCGGTACTGATTGGCAAGATGAAGGAATCAGAAATTTTGCAACCATAAAAAACTATGAAATGAATGTTTCTGGTGGTGGAAAAAACGCAACATATTATATTTCAGGTCAATATATTGAAGATGAAGGTTTGATGAAAGATAATTTCCTGAAGCGTGTGAATTTTCAAACCCGCGTAAAAGCAAAATTAAGCGACAAACTTACACTTGACGTGAATGTAAGACCTTCTTATAGTTTTAAAAGAAGATCTACAATTTCTTATTCAGATTTGACCCGTTCTTTAAGTTTTATGCCTTCAAGACACAACGAGTATACTGCTGCCTTGACAGGTTATCCTGTTGGCGAGTACGCACAAGGAAGACATTTTAATAACGTAAATTTTAATTACGTAGATGAAAATGGCGTACAGCAAAACTTCACAACTTCACTTTGGGGAACGAATAACAATAGCCCGATTTCAAGAATGGAAAACGAAGAAAGGTACATTCACGATTATAGAATGCTGACCAATTTTGCATTAGAATATAAAATCAATAAACGTCTTACTTTTAAGACTTCTGGCGGCGTAAATCTGGATTATTCAAATTATGAGCGTTTTAGAAACTCGCAAGCAGATCAAACCGGGCAAGCGATTGGTGAAGATGACAGTAATTTAAAAGCAGATCTTCTTACTGAAAATACTTTAAATTATAAATGGAAAGGTAAAAATCACAGCATTGACGCCTTGGGAGGAATTACATACCAAAAAACAAATATTAAAGGAACCGGAATTTATGGAACGCAGTTTCCTTCAGATTATATTGGAACTTTAAACGGAGCCAACGTAATCGATGCGAATGAAACATTCACAAGAAAAGAACAAATTGGTTTACTTTCTTTTCTGGCAAGAGTAAATTATGCTTATAAAGATAAATATTTGCTTTCGATTGCAGCACGTGCTGACGGTTCATCCTTGTTCGGACCAGATAATAAATATGGAATGTTCCCTTCTGCCTCTGTGGGATGGAATGTAGGCGAAGAAAATTTCTGGAAAGAAAACATCCAATGGATCAACAGATTTAAATTGAGAACAAGCTTCGGAATCACCGGAAACAATGATATTACCAATTATTCTTTCACGAATTTATTATATTCTTCCAATTATTCTTTAGGTCAGGGTGCTGGAAGCGTGACTTCAGGACTTGGTGAAACTGGTGATGTTCTTGGGAATCCGGAAATCGGTTGGGAGCAAACCTTAGAGTATGATTCAGGTGCTGACTTGAGTTTCTTTGGAAATAAATTAAACGCGACCGTTGACTATTATTATTCGATTACAGATAAA
>Ga0247740_1000041_pt1 | contig 57769 bp, 54 predicted proteins | sample UWRJL148409B2_FD_180942 | JGI IMG/M metagenome (GOLD analysis project Ga0247740, IMG submission 180942) | Plant litter microbial communities from Arlington Agricultural Research Station in Wisconsin, United States - UWRJ-L148-409B-2 | ecosystem: Environmental > Terrestrial > Plant litter >...
ACACGCGCCGCTGGTGGGTTAAATGCGAACTCGCGGTCGCTCAGATAGGCGTGCAGGCAGTCGAGTTCGCCTCCGTGCTCGTGGTGCCGGTGGGGCACTGCGCGCAGGTGGGCGCCGTGGTCTTGGTACCAGGGACCGTGATGTAGTAGCCGGCCGGGCAGGTTGCGTAGGTCGTGCAAGTCGTCGAATCAGGAGTCGCGCTGTAGCTGCCGGTATCGCAAGCCGTGCACTCCTTGGCGCTGGTGGAGCTACCGGCAGACGTGATCTTAGTGCCGGCTGCGCAGGTGACGAAGGGCGTGCAAGTGGGCTGATTCGCGAGCGTCGTGTAGGACAACGGCGCGCAGGGCGAGCAAACCCGGTTTTGCGCGGAGGTGCCCACGGTGGAAGCGTAGTTACCCGGTGCGCACTGCGTCATCTGAATGCAAACACTGGGGGTCGTCGCGTTGATCGTGGTGGCGTTGTAGAAGCCTGAGTCGCAGGTGATGCAGGTTCGGTTCGTGGTCGCCGTGCCGGGGCTGCCGATGTACGTGCCGAGCCCGCACGTCGCGACCGGCGTACACGACAATGCGTTGGTCGCCGTGCTGAAGTTGGTACCCGCCGTGCACGCGGTGCAGGTGCGATCGTTCGACGGCGAACCAGCGACGCTGATGTACTGGCCGATGGCACAGGTCCGGAACGCGGTACAAGCGCCGCCGACGGTGGCACTGAAGGTCCCGTTGGCGCAGTTCGAGCAGATGTTGTTCGTGGTCGGCGTCCCAGCTGTGGCCAGCGTGGTGCCCGCGGGGCAAGAGGAGAAGGGCGTGCAGCTCAGTGCGTTGTCAGTCGACGAGTACGTCCCGTTGGCGCAGTCACCACAGGTACGGTCGGTCTTCGTCGTGCTCTGCGTGAGGATGTACTTACCGGCGGAGCAGGTCGTCGCGGCTACGCAGGGCGTGGCGGCAGTACCGTCGTCATCCCAAGTGCCGGCCACGCAGGCGACCGGAGCATTGGTGCCGCCCTTGCAAGAGGTGCCGGCGGCGCAGGCGGTGCAGCCAGGGGGGGTATTGGCGGTTCCGGGGGTCGTTTCGTAGGTGCCCGGCGCGCAGGCGGTAGGAGCGGTGCACTCGGCGACGTTCGGGGTCAGCGAGACCGTACCGGCCGCGCACGGCGCGCAGGTGCGGTCGAGCTTGCTGCTCGGCGCGCTCGAGATATGCGTGCCGGACGGGCAATTCGTCCACGGCTGGCAGCTGTTCTGATTCTGCAGCGTGCTGAAGGTGCCCGTCGGGCAACCAGCGCAGATCTGATCCGCCTTGGCCGTGCCGGCGACCTCGATGAACTCGCCAGCGTCACAGGCGGTGTAGGGGGAGCAGCTTCCGGCGTTTGGTCCGGCCGAGAATGAGCCGGCCGCGCAGGCCACGCAAACCGAGTCGCTCGTGGCAGACGCCGCGGCGGCTACGAAGGTGCCAACAGCGCATTCCGAAGCCGGCTTGCACTCCGTGGCGGGGTCCAAATCATCATCGAAGGTGCCGGCGTCACAGGCGACGGCGGCGGCGCCTTCACCCGCGCAGTAGAAGCCGGGCTTGCACGGGGCGCAGCTCGCACCGCTGGTGCCGGGCTGGCAGGTCGTGGAGGTGATGCCCCCAGTTCCAGCCTCACTGGAGTCGCCAGCAGCCCCGGGTTCACCACCCAGGCCGAGGCCCCCGGAGGTACCGCCGCTACCCGCGGTAGACGAAGGCTCACCCGCGGCGCCGGCTTCGACGCTCGGGGCGCCTCCGCTGGCGACAACGGTGTCGCTATCGCTACAGCCGGCAAAAATAGACAGGGCCAAGCCGGCCACTGCGAAGGGTATGACTACAAAGCGACTTAGTGAGGACATTGAAAGCTTTAAACTCCGACTACCCAAATTGGACACACAACTACTCACAGTGAAGCCACAACCACGCGGGCGGTACAACCTTAAAATAGCGCGCCATGTATCGTAAATTCACCTGGATCGCGTATCGCACTCGCTTTGATTCCATCGTGTGATCTGCAGTGGTCTACATTGTTTCGGGAGGTCACTCCAATCGATGAGATGTTAGTATTTCAAACTGTGACTTCACAGTCAGGGGAGGGGGCCGTGAGTCCGGCTCAACCCCTCTCACAAGGCCTGACGGCTCATTGGCCGGTTGCTCGTCAGAGGACCTAATCTTGATTCGCGCTCCACGGGGTCGCCTTCGCTGCGGTAGCGCGAGAGGCGGATTGTCGCGTTGCGCACTCTGCTTGGTGCGGTCCTGCTCGGCCGAATATCCCCGGCGATTGAACAAGCCACCGCGCCGCACTCGCGAGGGAGTCTTCCGCTCGAACGCCGTTCGACTCGCTCTTAGGCGGCAACGGCTGGCTCGCGATCCCCCGCTCGCCGCTCAATGGCTGAGGCTAGGAACGTCAGAGCGGGTCACCACGAGCGTTTCCTTCGGCCCCGGTGAAAGCAGGTAGAAGCGCCGCATTCCAACCTCACCCGATGCTCCAACAGTCTGGGTCGATACGGCATGGACAGGCTGCGCTTTTGCGCTGGTGGCCGGAGCGGCGTTGTGGCTCGCGCAGGCGCTGACGAGGAGTGCAATTGCGGAAAGGGAAGCTAGTCGGTTCATGGTGGTCGTCCTTGGGCGCCGGAAGCGACGCGCACTCCTTCAGTGGAGCAACAAGCAGGCCAGCTGCTCGTCCGGCTCGCATGAGGCGTAATCGCGCTCGGCGAATCGCGCAGAAGCGGCGGGGGTCGAGCGACGGCGCGCGTCGGCGCGACTCGACCCCCAAGGCGCAGGGTCACCGCCCGACGGTCTTGCCCCAGGCCTCGCGGCCGCTCACCGCTGCCCACCAGGCAGCCACGTGGGGCTTCTCACTGAGCTTCGACGCCGCGGGGGAAAGCGTCAGGTACTCGATGTAAGGCATGAAACACAGATCGGCGATGCTGAACGTCTCGCCGGCCAGAAACGGCTGCGCTGCCAGTTGCTGCTCCATCGTGCCATACGCCAGATCCAACCCGGCGCCCGCGGTCTTGAGCACCTCTGGCGACTGTTCGCGTTGGAACACGAACTGATAAATGAACTTCATGGCGTGGCCGGCAAAGTTCGAGGTCTCGATGCTGATCCACTGCTCCATCAGCGCGCGCGCCCGCGCATCCTTGGGCGTCAGCTGTCCGCCCGCCTTGCCATCGATGTAACGAGCCATCGCCCGTGACTCGTACATGGTGAACCCGTCGTCGTCGAGAGTCGGGACCTGCCCGAACGGCTGACGCGCGATGTGCGCGGGTTGCTTGTGTTCGCCTTTGGCGAAATCGACCACCACCAGCTCGAACGGTGTCTTCGTCTCATTCAAAGTCATGAGCACCTTGCGCGTGCAAGTGCTGGCGGGATGTCCAAAAATCTTCATCCGCGCAAGCTATCATGGGCGGCGTGGCGTTCGGCCGGCATCCCCAGACTTTCTGCCCTGTCGGGCTCGCCGCAAACGACGGCCCCGCGGGGCTTGGCCCGCACCAAAGGCTGCCCCGCCGGTGAACGAGTTGCGGCGCTGCGAGCAATGGTTCATGCCCCCGAGTCGATGCCAGAATCCGAAGTCGAAACGATCGAGGCCGGGCGCCTCGTCGAAGCGCGCTTGATCGAAATGGTGTTTCCCGAGCAAACGAATCATTACGGGACGCTATACGGCGGGCAAGCCTTGGCGCTGATGGACAAGGCGGCGTTCATCGCGGCTTCTCGTTATTCGCGGCGCGCGGTCGTCACCGCGAGCAGCGAGCGCGTGGATTTCCACGTGCCCGTTCGGCAAGGGCAGCTGGTCGAGCTCTTGGCGCGCGTGGTTGCCACCGGTCGCACGTCGATCACGGTGGAAGTGAAGCTGTACTCGGAAGATCTGCTGACCGGTGAGCGGCAGCTCTGCACCCAGGGTCGTTTCGTGCTCGTCGCGATCGACGCGGGCGGCCGTGCTCTCCCCGTCTTGCCGCTCGATTCGGCCGCAACTCAGGATGAGTCCTCCCATGGTTCGTGAATATACGCTTCGACTGCAGGCAGTGCGCTTTCGCGCCAACATCGGCGCCTCCGCGGCGGAACGCTCCATTCCACAAGATTTGGTGGTCGATGTAGACTTGGAGCTGCCCGTGAGTGCGCTGCCAAAGCGAGACGCCAAGCGCGAGGTCGTCGACTACGATCTGGTCGTTCGTCTGGTGGTCGAGGTGGGCTTGGCCGAGCCGTACCGGTTGCTCGAGATCTACGCGCAGCGCTTGCTCGAGCGGTTGCTTTCGGAGACTCCCGCGCTGCGAGTCAGGGTGGCCGCCACCAAGCTGCGGGTGCCTTCGACCTACAGCACCGACAAGGCGGTGGTCGAGCTCGTCGGCACGCGCGACCCTTGAATGCCGGTCCAGGAGGCGCTTCGACTTTATTGAAAATGATATTCAAATTCATTTTCGCCTTGACGCTCGCCCGGACTGCATGACATCCATTCCTTTAGGAGATTCGGATGAAACCAGGTGAGGCGACGGGCGACGCATTCCACGGCTCTCTTATTGAAAATGAAAAGCAAATTCACTTTCAACACGGCCCAGCCGCGCCGGAGCCCGTAGCGGCCGACGACTTGCTGCGCTGCGTGTGCGGAGCGCTGCTCGCCCGCTGGGTTGCGGCCGGGCTCGAACTCAAATGCCGGCGCTGCAAGCGCACGACGTTGATCCCTTATCCAAAACGCACGGCCGTGACGCGACGACACCCAACCTGATTCACCCCCGCCCAACCGCAGGAGACGTATGTCCAAATCATCGAAGACGGATCACGCAGCGAATGTACGACTGGCCGAGAGCGACTACGCAGCGGTCGACATGTGCCACTGCGGGGCGATGCAACTGCACCTCGGGGACCTCTCGCTACGCTTGCCGCCCGACCTCGTGCTGAGCCTCACGCGCACGCTGACCGCCGCCCTGGCGCGCCGCCAATCGATTCTGAACGAGCGCGTGGACGCGAGCCTGGTGGGCGCGGCCGCCAATTGGGCGGGCAGTGACACGCCGCGGGGTAAAGCGTGAACTCTTTCCGGCGCCGGAATTAAGCCCACTCTTCTTCACCTCCGTCGGAGAGTGGGAACAGTTCCGGCGCCGGGACCTGTATGGCGGTATCCGCCAGGCGGCTGAGTGTTGCAAAGCGCCGCGGCAGCCAGAGCCTGGAGCGGAGGCCATTGGTGGCGAGGGTGGGCATTCCATGTCGACCGGTGCCGGCGCGCGCGGTAGCGTTTGTCGGCCGTCGAGCACCGCGGGTCTACCGCGTGCCGTCGAGCTGCTGGAGCGCAGATGAGTCAACTCGAGCCCTTTCGGGTTCTGCTAGTCGACGACGACGTGAGGCTCCTCGAGAGCATGGAAGCGGTCTTGGCCGATCAGTTCTCGGTGCGCTGCTGCGCATCCGCGCCCGAAGCGTTGAGCATGATCGACAACGAGCCGTTTCACGTCGTGTGCGCCGACTGGCAAATGCCCGGCATGGATGGCGTGAGCTTTTTTCAGGCCGTGACTCGTCGCAAGAAGCTGCCCTTGCCCTGCTTCGTACTGGTCACTGCCCACGCGGGTGAGCTGCTCGATCAAGTTCCCTTCGAAGACCGAAAGATGCTCGGAATGCTTCGAAAACCGTTCAGTCCCGAACAATTGATCGAGCGCGTGAATCAGTTCGCTTCTGTGGCGCACCTGAAACGCTCGAACGCCGCGCTCAAGGCGGGCGTGCTCGGGGAGCGCAAATGAGCGGCGCTGCCTCCTCTGGAGCGCTGCGCAAATCTGCAAAGGATCAGCCCGCCAAGATCCTGGTCGCGGACGACGACGACGGAGTACGCATCGGGCTCGTGGCCAACCTCGAGCTCGAAGGCTACGAGGTCGCAGAAGCGCGCGACGGGGCGGAAGCGCTCGAGATGATCGCGGCGCACAGCTACGACTTGATCGTTTCGGACGTGGTGATGCCGAGCGCGACCGGGGTGGAGGTTCTGTCCGTCGTTCGCGAGCGACGGCTCGCTACGCCGTTCATCTTGGTTTCCGCGTTCGTGTCCGAAGACTTGGTGACGCGCGCGCTTGGCGACGGTCTATTTGCCATGTTGTACAAGCCCTTCGCCATCGATCGCATTTTGGAGGTGGTGGCGCGGGCCCTGAAGCGTAACGTCGTGCTGATCGTCGACGACACGCCGACGTACGTGGCGTCGCTAGCCGCCGCGTTGCGCTCCGTCGGCATGCTCGTGGAGACTCGCGAGGACGGCCCGAGCGCGGTGGAATACGCTCGCAATCATGCCATCGACGTGTGCGTGCTCGATTTGGTGATGCAGCCGTGGGACGGCATCGAGACTTGCGAGCAATTGCAGCGCGTCGACGAGCGGATGGACATCATCGCCATCACCGGGGTCGCGAGCAGCGATCAGGTGCGTGGCATCGCTCGGCGCGGCGTGCCCACCTGCTTGCGTAAGCCTTTCGACGTGCGCGAACTGTTGAATGCGATTGCGCGCGTGCGCGGGGCGCCGGTGAAGCGATGACGCCGGTCGACCCACTGCGAACGGTTGAGGTGCTGGCGTTGCTCGAGGAGGCCACGACCCCGCTCCGCCACGATGTTCGCAATCGCATCGCCTCGATTCGAAATTTATCCTACTTCGTACGCCGAAAGCTGGGATCCGAAGTCGCGCCGGAGCGCGATCCGCGCGTCAATGATTTCTTGTCCAAGATCGAGGGCGAAGTTCAACGCACCGATGAAGTGATCGAGGCCTGGTCCGATCGCGTGTACGCGCTCCGTTCGCCCGCGGCGGCGCGAATGAAAGTGTCTGACTGCGTGCGGCTAGCCATCGACTGCACGCGTTCATCGGCCAGGGTGGGGATGGAATTCAATGCTCCCGCCGAGCCGTTCGAGGTCGAAGCCGATCTCGAGACACTGGCCTTCGCGCTGCGCTGTTTGCTGGAGAATGCGGCTGAAGCCGTGGGCTCGGGTAGCGTGAGCATCGCTACCGAGCGCGAGGCCAATCAGTGTTGGATCACGGTCATCGACCGGGGGCCAGGCATCGTGGAGCCCGTGCGCTGTCTCGAGCGCTTCCACAGCACCAAACCGGGTCACCTGGGTCTGGGCTTGAGCATGGCGCGGCGTATCGTCACCCGCTTTGGTGGGGACCTCGTGATCGGCACGCCCGAGGCCGGCGCGAAGGTCAGCCTGCTCGTTCCCTTGGCAGGTTTTCGTGTCGCAGCGAGCACCGACCGCTGATGATCAGGCCCTAGCCTATGGCCGCGCGCGGTGCCGATCGCCGATAGGGCTGCTCGCTCCGCTTCGGTTTGGTTCGGCAGGCCGCGGGCGGCCCCTGCGCGCGATTGGCGACGAGCAAGCACGTGCCGCGCAGACCGGGACCGACGAAGCCGACCACCTCACCCCCGACAACAGCACCTCGTCCGACGCGATGAATTCGAGCGTAATCGGACTCAAGGCCACGCCGTACGCAGAAAACAAATCGATGCCACGAATTCCCGACAAACCAGCCACTTGCGACGCGAGTCGGTCGTCCTCCACGAGCACCTAGCTGGTTCCCTGCTGAAGCAAGAGCTTGTTCACGGTGCTGACCAAGCTCTCGACCTTGATCGGCTTGATCAGCCACGCCTTGGCGCCGTTCTGACGCGCGCGCTCGATCATCGAACGTTGAGCCTCGGTGGTCAGCATGAGCACGGGGATGCTCGCGGTCTTGGGGTCTTGCTTCAGTCGCTCGAGCATTTCGAGTCCGTTCAGAAGCGGCATGTTCACGTCCAAGATGATCATCGAAAACTCGTGTTGCTGCGCGCGTTGGAGCCCGGCCGCCCCGTCGCTTGCCTCCACGACTTGAAAGCCAACGCGGGTGAGCGCCTCGGCGACGTGCTGCCTGATCGTTGCCGAGTCATCGACCACGAGTACTTTTTTCACTATTCCTCCTCACGACGAGGCGCATGCGCGCCCGGCCGCTCCAACTCAGAAAACGATGATGTCCCCAGCGCTGCCGACATCGACGGGGCCGGAATACACGAGCCGCGATTCGTCGATGGTTCCGTCCAGCGTGACCAGCACTTCCCCCCGCAACGTTCGCCCCACGTAGATGCGCATCGCTGGGAAGCGCAGGCGTTGGCTCTCGAGCGCGTCGCGTGTAAGGAGACTCGGCAGCAGTGGATGCATGGCTGCGCAGAACGGCAGCAAACGGTGTTTGATGCGCGCGGCGAGCTGATTGGTGAGTTCGCGAACCCAATCGAACTGCTGCGGTCGGCGCGGGGTCTCGGTCTTCATGATCGCGAACAGGGCGTCGGGCAGGGACAAGGTGAGCCTGCCGGCACAGGGCGTCGCTTTCACCGATTGTGCCAAAGTGAAGCTGATTGCGGCCGAGATATCCGGGATCTTGAGCTGCGACAAATCCAGGCGAGCGCGCGGTTGCGGCGCCACCGCCACGCCGCACGACTGAAGTAGATCCACCAACGCGCCCTGAACGATGGTGTCCATCAGTCCACGCTGAGCGGCACTCGGACCCGCAGGCGGCGAGCTGGGCGTTTTCAAGCAGTCTCCACGGTAACAACCCTAACGGCACCGACCAACACTCCCGAAACATTGCTCTCGACTTTTGTGGTCGAGGGTAAGCAATTCGCGCAGGCGCGCTGCTGCCACGGTGGCGCTGAGTGCGGCGAATTGCTGCGCGAAAGTCGCCGCCCCTCTTGTGAACCGAGGCGAGCTGCGCAATTCTGCAACGCGCGGAGGCGCGGGCGCGCATCGAAATGCGCCTGCCTTAAGCCGCGAAAGGCCAGCCGTTTCGATATGATTCGTCATTACGCACGCTTGAACGCCGCCCAGGTGCCTCCCGAGGTGCTGCGCCGAGAAGGAGTCGTCAAACTGAACGACTTTGGCGCGCAGCTCGGCTTCGGAGTTTCGGTGTTGCGTGAGCGGCAATTTTTTCAGGGGGAGTCCGGCGTTCCGCCGACGCCTGAAGTCGCTCAGCCGCTGTTGACCTGGCCGTTCTTGGATTTCATCGAACACCTCGACTTGCAGCAAGAGTCCCTGATCGAATTGGGCGCTGGCTTTTCTACGCTTTGGTTCTCGAAGCGGTTCGGAAAGGTCAGATCGTTCGAGACCAATCCCGAGTGGCACGCAGCAGTCGCGAGGAACGTCGGAAGCAACGTCGAGCTCTCGCTACTGCCCCTCGCACAGCTGGAGAGTGCGCAGCTGGAGTATCGAGGAGAGGGCTGGCTGCTGGTTGATTTCGCGGGCAAGCGCACTGCGTTTCTAAATCAATTCCTCGGTAGGGTGACAATCGAGAGTCGACCGGCGGCAATCGTGCTCGACAACTCGGATTGGTACCGACACGGCGCACTGCTGCTTCGGCAGCAAGGCTACCTCGAGCTGCCATTCTATGGATTCAAGTCTGGGCAGTCTTGGATCTCCTGTACGAGTCTGTTCATCGCCCCAGGTCGCTTCTCGCCGACGCAGCGAGAAACCTTCTTTCAGCCGGCTTTTTCGCGAGAAATGAACAACCCTTGGGACGCCATCTGACCCGTGAGGCGTTGATTCTCTGGTCGAGACACGCAGAGTTTTTTCGGCCACGCGGCGGCCGTGTGCAATTTTCTCGAATAGTTTCTCACCCCCGCCTGGCGGGCCGAGTCCGGGGGTGGTGCGCAAAACGCTGCCTTCTGGCCGAAATACGAACTTAACCCTGGAACGTTGGCTGGGTCCTGGTGTAACTTCTCGATCGCAAGCTCAGCCGGGTTCGTTAGGCTTGGTTTCGGGGAATTGTTAGATGACCCCGATCCGTTCGTCACGCGAAGGGTAACTTTCCGACACACAGGGCAAAAACGCTCAGGAAACCGGCAATTTGCCGCGCGTGCGGCAGAGACAACCCTTTGTTAGATCTCACTACCCCATTAGAAAGATACCGCGAATGACCGACCCGAGCGCCGCGCCGACGCTGCTCCGCAATCTGGGCAACGGACCGCGAACTTTACTCGCCAAGCAGCCAGCGCCTAAAAGGGCGCTCATGGCCTCAGACAAGCACAGCAAGCCGCGGTTTGGAGCGAAGAGCGAGTTCGTGAGGTCGCTCGATCCGTCCATTCCCGCCGCCGAGGTGGTGGCGCTTGCGGAGAAGCGTGGGCTCAAGCTGACCACGGGGCTCGTGTACAACATTCGTAGCGCGTCGAACGCGGCGCTTCGCGGCAGCCGTGCCCGACTCGCACAGAAGCCCATCGCCAAGTGGCGCAACGGCACTCCCGATGACAACGCGGAAGCCCAGCTGCGGGCTGCCATCGCGCAAATCGGACTGTCCCGCGCCCGACAGATTTTGGAAGAAGTCGAAGAAACGTTCGCCGGCCGCTGAGCGCTCGGGAGGTAGCACTGCCGCGCAAGAGCCGCGCGCAAGAAACATGAGGCTCGCTCCGCGGGTCTCATGTTCGCTTGGCCGACACCGCGGTGGACAAGCGCTGCGTCGGCTTGCGCCAATGGCCGAAACGCTCCTACGCCTCCGCCACCTCGGCAAGGCATCGGAAGGTGAGACCCTGAGAAACGGATGTTTCGCCGCTCGGCAGCTGGGTCGTACAGCGCGAGGCGCCAAGCCCGGTAGTGCCAGTTTGGAAAAACGCGAGGGCTCGCGTCCCTTGGGCACTAGCGCTGGCCTGTTTGCCCCCAAAAACCTCTGCTCCCTGTGCTGACGTTTGGCGCCTCGGCGCTAGTCCATCTGTCTACTCCGGTGAGCGTCAACGAATCGGCCGTTGCCTTGGAGAGGGCAGGGGCCTGAGAGCGACTACAAAAAGAACTGCGCCCTCGTGTGGTGGGGCCACGAGGGCGCGAGTTAAGTCGGTTCGGAAGGCTCAGAGTGCCAAGCGGATGCTCAGGCACCCCGAGTAGGGCTAGCTCACTTGGACTTGGCGGCTTCTTCGACCAAGCTCCCGTCGAAGTATTCTTCGACTTTGAGCGGGGTCTTGTACACGCCATTCTTGACGTTGAAGTCGTCGACGATCTTGCTCGAGCCGTAGATCGACTCGAACCCTTCGCCCTTGGCGTAGTGCTTGAGATTTTCAGCGGCGTTCAGCAGGTGAGTGCCCTTCATCAGGCCCTTGTAAACGTCGGGGGTCAAACCCACGCGAGCGCTCATGATCTTGGCTGCGTCATCCAGATTGGCGGGGTCGGCGATGTAGTCGGCGACGCGGAACCACACTTTGACGACCTTGAGCCATTCGGCGCGATTTTCGGCCAGGCTGCGCGGGCTGACGCACAGGTGGTCGTAGATCAAGCCCTTCACGTCGGCACTGGTGTAGATCGGAGTCGAGCCGGGTAGCTCTTTGAGCGCGTTTCCGCTGTTCGGCTGCCAGGCACCGATCGCATCGACGCTGCCAGACTTGAGCGCGTTGGGCGTGTCATCGGTCTTGACGTTGACGATTTTGACGTCTTTTTCCGTCATCTTGTTGGCTTTGAGGGCGTTCAGCAGCAGTAGGTGGTCGACGAAGCCGACCTCCACGCCAATCTTCTTGCCCTTCAGGTCCGCCATCGTTTTGATGCCGGGCTTGGCTACGATCATGTCGTTGCCATCACTGTAGTCGTTGGCAATGATGCAAACGCTCTTCCCGCCGCCATTGCCCGTCACGAGCGCGTCGCCATTGGTGACCGCGACCGCGTCCACCTTGTTGGCGGTGAAGGCGTCCATCGACGGGACATAGTCGAACCACTTGAACTCGACGTTGACGCCGGCTTCTTTGAACCAGCCCTTTTGAATGGCAACTTCCCAGGCCACCCAGCCGGGCCAATCACTGTAGGCAATCTTCAACGTGGGGCCCGTGGGCGTCGGCACTGCGCTGGGAGCCGGTGCAGCGCTGGCGACCGGCGCAGCGGCCGCAGCCGGCTTTTCTGCGGCGGGCGGCGGGGGCGCGGGCTTGCTACAGGCACTAAATGTCGAGGCGAGCAGAAGTAGGTATGCTGGGATTCTCTGGGAAATAATCATCGGGGGCCTAATTTGTGAGGGCTTATGCAGGCGAGGATCGGGCTGCGAGCATTGCGGAATTATTTCGGAGATGCTTCCGCTATTGAATCTAACAAATAGAGTATTTGAATTTGATGCGGCGGTGACTGGCAGTCGAGAGTTTGAGTCAATCTGGGACTCGCAGGCAAAAGTCCGCGGTGTTTTGCCCCGCCGCCCTCACTCGGCACGTCGCGGTTCGGTAGCGACGAAGTGCTGAGTGAGGATTGAACAGCCCGTTTCCTCGGCGGCTGGCTCAGAGCTGGGCGTATTCGCCGAACGCAGCCTCGACGGAGGCAAAAATCTTGCGGGCCTCGGTCAAACCGAGTTCAGCGACGGTCTTCCTGAGCTGCACTTCTAGTGCGGCCGGCCGACGACCTTTGCGCGCGATTTTAGGCTGAGTCTTCCGCTTGGCCTTCTTTGCCGCGAGGGTGATTAGCTTGCCACGGGCCGCTTTCGGCCGGCGGCGAGCCGCCTTGTTTCCTTTTCCGGACTTCTTTGCAGTCATGTCGGGGGGTGTCCTTTCGCTGTCTCCCCAGTGACCAAGACATTCAGAGCAGGCTGTACCAGTCTTTCAAGTCAAGATACCTGTGGAGACCACGTGTCGAATCAGATCGATGAAATAGGGGATTGCCAAGCTGCCTCCCTCGCACACGCGGGTAGGCACTCGGAAAAATCGGGCCTTTTGCGCCCAGATCGAGGTCGGCTGAATGAAACGCTGAGACTTCTGCGCTGTTCGTAGACGAATTGCCGCGACTCGGTGATACCGAGGCTGCGCCAGCGGTCGCGTTCAAGTGGGAGTGTCTGTCGACCGAAAGGAGACAGACAGCTCCGGAAACCACAATCCTGAGACGACCGCCGCTGTGGCTAAACCACACCTAGGCTCACGAGTTGCATCTTCCAGTGATCGGTGGATACTCCGCCGGTTGAAAGCGCCGAGTCGTCCCGGCATATGCCCGTCGCGAACCGAGTCGTCCCGGTTCAGGCTGACCATTTGCCGCTGCGCTCATCACGCCGCGACCTAGGTAGAATCCCTCAGGTTTTGTTTCGGCAATGTCACTGCTGTTAATCCGGGAGTCGGCAGTGCTTTTTTACAAAGCACCGCCCCGGCCACGAGGCCCCCTCGGAATGTGATGGAGTTTCAGCTAGTTACCGCTGAATTGGGGGCGATTTGGCCGGCCCCTGGACATTCTCGAGCGCGCTTCCCACCAACACGAAAAAACGATCAGTGCCCCAACGTTGCCGGCTTGGGTCGCAATGTTACGACTCCGACCGAGCGCCCTTTTGCGGGCCCTCCGCCTTGCTCCGGCGGCGGCGAAGGTTTCGGTGCAGGGATGCGCCGAGCACCAAGGCCGTCAGTAGCGATGCGAGGGGCGCCAGCGCATCCGGCTCGGGGGGGCGGCTCGCGATGTGCGCTCCGCAACCGTACACGGCCTGCACGCTGCACAAATCGGAATCCCCATTGGGATCTTGCCCCTCACGCAGCTCCGTCACGTCGCCCACGCCGTCCCCGTCACTGTCGGTACCCGCGGCCTCGAGCGCCTGTAGAGCGCCCGGCAGACTCGCGGGCACGAACAGCAAACCATTTTCCTGCATGGCTTTCCCGAAGGGCTTGTTGATGGTGCCGAAGCCACCCAAGTTGTCCTTGTGGCAGATGGTGCAGGCGGGCAAGCAGCTCATGCCGAGCTGGCTCTCCATGTCGCTCGGGAACGTCGAGTGAGCTAGACTCGGGGCGCTGTACGAGAGCAGCAGCGCGAAGCCCACGCCGGCCATTCGCAGTTGCTTAAAGATAGACATGGATTTGCCCCATGATTTGCAGCGGCTCGGCTTGACGAACGATGGTGTCTAGCCGGAAATCGAAGTGAGAGATGAAAAACCATTGCGCGCTCAGCCAGCCACCGAACTTGGGCTTGCCCTCGCCCGCGGAGCGGGGCTGCTCATCGGCATTCGCGTTCTTCGGGTAACCGGAGTCGAGAACTTCACCGGTGCCGATGAAGTGCAGACCGCGAATCGCCTCGAAATCAAGCTGGGTAAAGCCAACGTAGCCAGGGTGGTGTTGGGTGTGCATGAGCAGGTCTGCCTCGGCGGACAGCACCAGCTCGTGGCCCAACGAGGCGCGCACGTAAGCGCCGTGCGCTTGGCGCGTGTCCGTGAGCCGAGTCGGGTTGAGCAGATCGGCGCCGGAGCGGGTGATGAGGCTGCTGATGCCCACGACGCCGCCTTGCCAAGCGTCGAGCTCGGCATAGCCGCTGTAACCGCGCTTTCTGAAGCGGTCGGGGCCGACCTGATAGTTGCCCGCGATGCCCATCAATTCGAAGCGCCACTTGTCGAAACTCATGTGCAGTGCAGCGCCGTGCTGTTGGTCTGACTCGCGGTCGGTCGCGGTTTGCTCGCGCACCCACATCACGTGTTCGGACATGCGCACGCCGAAGGGCAGGTTCAGTCTGCCCAGGCTGACGCTGTGAGCGCCGTCACCGAAGTCGTAGCGCAGGTAATGCGTGCGTGAGATCAGATTGTAGCCGTCGCCCTGGTTCGTGGTGAGCTGCGAGGCGCGGGCATTGGGCGAGCCGACTGGGACTTTGGCTACCCCGAGTGTGCCGCCCACGTGCAGGCGGTCGAAGAACTTGTAGTCGCCCGCGAGGTCGATTTGCATCGGGAAGACGCGCAGCTTCTTGCCATCTTGATTGCGGTATAGGTTGGCGATGCGAACACTGCCGCCGAGCAACAGGTTCTCGGGCGTGCGGAACGCGCCGAAGAACGGCTGATAGAACTCGCGCCCTTCGCGCCCAGGCGCGGCTGTTTCCGCGCTGCCCTCTGGCTTCCAGCGGGTACTGAGCACTTCTTCGCTCAGCACGCGGCCATAAGCGGTGAGTAGCTCGCCGCCCGCGGGATCGACGTGACAAGTGCCACACGACGAATAGCCGTGCTTGATCATCCACGGGTAAGCGTGGGCCCGGCTGCTGAGCAGCACGACCAGCGACACTAACCCGAGTTGAAGTAAGCGCAGGCAGCGAGTCACCGCTCGCGCCGAGAATCGAGATTTGTACATGAGACTAGGCCAAGAATCGAATTGAGCACTCGGCGGCGCTCAGCCTGCGCACTCGCGCGCGCGGGCCGCGGCGCCGCCAAGGACGGTCACGGATGGAGACTCAGCCCGGGCACTTCGGGGTGATCTTGTGGCTGACCGCTGGCAAGTTCTGGAGGAAAATCGCAAGGTCGGAGAACTGGCTGTCGGTGAACGTGTAACGCTTCATCGTTGCGCACAGCGTTTCGCCGTCTTTACCCTTGCCCTCCTTGATGGCCGTGATGATCTCTTCCGTCGTCCATTCACCGAGGCCCGTTGCGGCGTCGGGCGTGAGGTTGGGCCAGAAAGCCGAGCCGCTGTAGTCGGTCTGGTGGCACGTCGTGCATTTGTCGATGCTCGACAGGCTGTTGATGAGTGTGAGGGCGCGCGCCTTCGCGGCCTCGATTTCAGGATCCACCGGGTCAGGACCTGGACCGTCGGAGCCTGCGGCGCCGCCTTCACCGGTCTCGCCCGCATCGCCCACGCTCGAACCGCCCGCGGTGCCCGTGCCACCCGTGCCGCCCGTCTCCTCGCCGCCGCCGCCGCCATTGCTGCCGCCGGCAACGGGCGGCATATCCGGGCTCCCGCCCTCGCCGATGGTGCCCGGGTCGCCGGCCTCGCTGCCGCTGCCCGCCGTACCGGGCGCCCCCGCGCCGCTCTTGCCCGCCGCGGGCTCGGTTCCGGAGTCGCTCGACGACGAGCAACCCACGCCCAGCGCTGAAGCCGCCACCGCAGCGGAGAGCGAGAGCCACAAGACCAGTGTGTTAGACCTGAGATGTATTCGAGACATTGCAAGATTCCTAATAGTTGGGTTTCGGGACGGTTTCGGTTTCGACGCTGGGCCTGACTCGGAGCGGGCGACTGCTGTAAGTGCTTGCAGCGGTTCGCTTTTTTAAGGGGGGAAAGCAGATGGGTCGGGCCGCCAATAGCGCCTTTTATGTTTCCGGACTGTGCGCTTGGGGGTGAGTCAGGGGGCGATGCGGGCGCCCTGACTGGTGAGCAAATATGAGATTGTGACTCAGTGAAGGTGCCGGCAACGGGACACTAGTGGCCAACAAACCATTTCTTAGGGTGTTGTTTTATGTTTCGAGTCGTCGACAAGTGACGATTTGGGCCTGAATCACGTGCGTGCGGCGCGGGGCCGGCGAGCGCTGTCTTCAACTGCGCTTTCGTGAAGGGGTGTCCGGAGGCGGTTACCGATACGTAGCTACCCGCGAGAGGTCACTCTTCAATTGTGAGAGGTCTAAGCGATGTGTGCAGTTCGCGCCAGTCCATGCGCCGAGTTCCATCAAAAATCGCTTCGATTTTTCACGCTGATTTGCGGGTGTTTCGGGCTAGTTGCGGCGGTGTGTCGTAGTCGAGTGTTGCCAATTGTGATGTATAAAACGTTGCTTTCAAAAATGTGTGAGTGTGTTGTTTGGTCCTTGACGGGTTTGGGTCTCACAAGTTAAAGGGCAAAGGACCCTTGTGAGTCGGCCGACGACATGTCGGACTCGGAAAGACCGCTCACGATTCACCCTCAGCCAAAGCGCCCTCGAGCGAATGGGCTGGGCCGCCACGCGCCTTACTCGATCCATCAATTAACGGGCTCCTCGAGCCAAATACCCACCCCGGTGTCCCGCCGAGGAGTTTTCGGAAGACGGAGAGTTGCATGAAACGACGTAATTTTTTGAAAGCCGCCGCTGTCGGCGGCGCTGCCGCGGCGGCCTCGGTGAGCATGAAGGCTCGCCGCGCCAGCGCAGTTCCGCTGTTCGGTGACGTGCCCGCCGACCACGCGAGCATCATGTTGCCCAAGGCCAACCAGGCCACGAGCATCCTCGAATGCTTCATGTACGGTGGCATCACCCCGTGGGAAGGTTTTTACTGCATCCCGAGCTACGGTGAGGAAGGCAAGTCCTGGCACAAGGCCTATCCCGTCGAGTTTCTGAACGCGGCCAAGGCCTGTAGCTACAGCAGCCCCGATCTGTTCACGCCCTTCGCGCAGGACTCGGACGGCCGCGACATCTTCTTGAGCCCGTTCCTCCGAGCCCTGATGGCGCGCCAGGACCTGACCGACCGCATGCGCATCGTGGTCAACCGTCACTCTCTGGAACCGCATGAAGCGGCGATTCCACTGACGATGGCCGGCGCGACGCTCGGTTCACCGTCCTTGGCCAGCCTCGGGACGCACGTTTCGCGCTACTTCGTCGATCACGATGTCGAAGCGGCTCATCCGGCCCCTTTCGGATACGGCATCATTGGCACCGGCAGCTTCATCAGCACCGACAACATCTTGACCATGTTGGCGACTGGCCTGCATCCCGGCGCCGCTCGTCCGCTGCACATCAAGATGAATGACGTCGCTCGCCTGAGCGCGCTCATCAACCGCACCCCGATCGGTGGACTCGAAGACCGCGAGCGGTATGACGCCTTGCTCGCCACGTACTTCAATCAGTACCAGAGCCGCCTGAAGTTCGCGAGTACCGGCGATTCGCTGCGTGCTCCGCGCTTCAACGAGATGAGCGCGGCCGCCAACTCGTTGGCGCATGCCAAGGACATCCAGGACCTGCTCGCGCCCCAATACCTGGCGCGTGAGGCCGGCACATCCTGCTTCGCCCGCACCGGCGCGCAAACGATTGGTTCAGGCAGTTACGGCACCACGCTGAACTCGGCGACCGCCAACTACCCAGGCATGAGCCTCAAAATGGCGGCGCACTTGCTCACGCACCCCACGGCGCCCGCGGCCCATTGCATGGTCGTCGACACCGGCTTGTCCGCGGCCGACGGCGGTGGCGGCTACGACACGCACAACGAGACGCCCTTCACCCAGGCGCGCAACATGGAGAACTTCTTCTCCCAGCTGAGCCTGTACGTGAACAAGCCGGGGGAAAATAGCCCGGATAAGATCGACCTGAACAAGACCATGATCATTTTGAACATGGAGTTCGGTCGCACTCCGGGTCTGCAGAAGCCGACGCAAAACACAGGCCGCAACCACTGGCCCTACGGCTACACCCAGGTCTACATCGGCGGCCCGATCACGAACGCGCAACGTGGCGTTTACGGGGCAATCCCCGAGAGCGGTCAGGCTTCAATCTACACGACGCCGACCGAAAATCGCATCGCTGCCCTGCTCGCGATGGGCATCTGGCCCTTCGATCAATCGAGCTTCAGCAGCGCATCAGTCCAAGATTCGAGTTCCGAGAGCAACGCCGTCAAGAGCGTGCTCAAGCGCGTGTTGGGGTATACGGTATGAAAACTTCCCTTCAATTTTTGGTACTTTTCGGGGCCGCAGCGGCCCTGGCCGGTTGCGGCAGCGACAGCACCTCGCCGGCCGGTACGGCTGGCGCGGACTCGGAAACCGCAGGCGCGAGCGCAGGCGGCAAGAGTGGATCCACCGCGGGCGCGCCAGGCAAAGCCGGTTCGGGCGGCGGTAAAGCAGGCGCGTCCGGTACGGCCGGCGCCAGCAGTGGAGCTGGCACCGGTGGCTCGACGGATCGCGCGGGAGCTCCGGGTACAGCCGGCGGCGAGCCGATCGGTGAGGCGGGCGCGGGTGGTGAAGGCGGCGCGGTCGACAACACCGTTGCTTGGTACAAGTGCCAATCGACCGATCAAGAGTTCGTTCGACGCGCTGTCCTGGGTATCCTCGGTCGCCGCCCGCACGGCCAATCCGAAGTCAACGTCTACACGGACATGATTTCGCAGATCGACGCGATGGACGGCTACGATCCTGACGCCCAGATTTCGGCGCCCATCACTACGCTGCGTCACAGCCGCCAGGTCGTGGTCAACGCGCTCTTGGCGAACCCGGAATACGTCTCCAACTGGGCTGAGCTTTACCGTGACTTCGTGCGCGTTCAGCGCATCGAAGAGCAGAGGAACGCAGAGTGCAACGCGCTGCGTGTCCGCACTTCGGACGCCAAGGATGTCGCCTCTTGGGTCCGTGACCAATCACCGCTCGTCGGTGGTGATGGCAAGGCCGCGCCGACATACGCGGACGTAGTGTTCGGCTCGATCGAACTCGACGACGTGACGCCGATCTACATCGGGAACTTGTTCTCGCTGGTGCTCAAGACCTACCAGGGCGCGAACGCGCTCCCGGTGGCGCTCGAGCTATCACGCCGGAGTGACTTCGGCGCCTGGTTCGACGGTGCGTATCTGAACCGCGACATGGTGTGCCTGAACTGCCACAATAGCGAGTTCTCGGTCACGCAGTCGAATGACCCGGCCACGAACCGCCATTACCCTGTTCCAGGCTTGTTCGAAAAGGCGCTCTTCGGCGATTCGACCGGTCCGGGCTTGGTCAACGGCTTCAGCGGCGCCGACCGTTTGCACGGCGCGATGCGCCGCGCTCAGTTCTTGGTTGGTCCCTCTTCGCTATCCAACGTCACCGCGGACTGCGCGACGGCAACGGCCGCGCAAATCTCCGCGTACGTCGGCACGGTGCCGACCTGCGCGTCGGGTGACCCACTCCTCTACTGTGGTTACTCGAGCGAGATCATGTGCACCAGCGTGGCGAACCGCACGCGCCGCATTCAGCCGTGGGGTATGGCCGCTGCCTGCGGTCAGTTCCTGCCCCCTGACCAGGTGCCAATCGACATGGCCTTCGTCGAAAGCCGAATGGGCAACGTGGCCGGTCTGCGCACCTCGATGTGGGATGTGGCCGCGAGTATGCGCGCTGGCTTCAACAAGCTGGAGGTCGAAGGCTTGGGCGCGGACAGCGAGGGCAACATCGCGGACGCGGACAAGGCGCTCTCTTACCTAGTCTCGATGAGCATCGTGGAGAAGGTTTGGAAGGAAGTCGTCGGCACGCCGCTGACCATCGCCAACTACTTCCCGCGAAACGCGGCAGCCCGTGACCAGCTGCAAACGTTGACCGAGGTCTTCATCAAGTCCGGCTACTCGAACAAGGCGCTGCTCTCGACCATCTTCGCCAGCCCGTACCTCAACATGGCGGCTCCGGAGACGGGTTGCGGAAACAACCCGTACGACGCCCCGCGCATCTTCGACCCCTGGCGTACGGCCGAACCGGAAGAAGCCAAGCGAGGCAATGGCATCTCCGACAGCGTGCAGCCGATCAGCTCGCGCACGCAGGCTCGTGCCGCGTACGGCGCGCTGGGCTGGCCGCTCGTGGCCTACGGCTCGGTGTTCCCGAGCTATTCGGGCTACGGCGAAAACCCAATCACTCCCCCGGGTGGTATCTCGAGCGGCACTTTGGAACTGCAGTTCCAGACCGAGACTGGCTACTACTTGAAGAGCGCGATCCCGGGTTTCCGCGGTCTCGACTTCCAAGGCCGCCTCGGTTGGGAAGACCGCTTCGCTCAATGCACCAAGCTCGCGCAGAACACGACTCCCGACGTGATCGACAACTTGGTCGCAGCGGCGAAGGTGCCCGGCACCTACACCGTCGGTGACTTGGTGAGCGTGCTGAAGGATCGCATCATGGGCGATGCCACGGTCGCCACCGGCACCGAGAAGACGCAACTCGAAGGGCTGTTTGGCGCCTCTTTGAGCTCCGACGCCGCCGCCGCCACGGATCTGACTGGCTCTCTACGCAGGGTGTGCGGTGCCTTCATCACCACACCGCAGTTCTTGTTGCTCGGTTTGCAAGCCAAGGATGGCAGCGAGGTGCCCAAGGCCACCCCGGCAAACTACAGCTACCAGACGCTGTGCACCAAGGTCGCTGCACTGCCACTGTCCGACAAACTGAGTGTCACTTGTACGGATGGGCAACCGCTCACCGTAAACGTCACTCCCTGACCCAGTAACGGCGGGGCGCACTCTGACCCGGTGCGCCCCGCACCTCAGTCTCGTTTCTTCGGAAGAAACCCCTTCTCATCTTTTAGGAAAATCTTGATCATGGTTAAGCAATCTCGTGTCACTGGTTCCGTTTTACCGTCTTTGGCAACCGGTGCTGCCGTGCTGAAGGAAGTTCCGTCGATGAAGGAGCGGGGTTCGTGCTTGAAGACGATTGGCCGCGTGTCGGGCCTATTCACGGTCGGCCTGCTGGCGGCCTTGGTCGCTCCGCGTGAAGCCAAAGCGATCGGCTTCTTCACCAACAATACGGGGACCGCGCTGCCCGCGATTCAGCCGTGCCAAGACTCGCAGCCAGGCTGTTACACGAGCTGGGTGCTGACTGCCGATCTCGAAGGCGACGGCGACATGGACATCTTGCTGGCCAACGGCGGTGGCTACTACGCGACCGGCAAGGCCGATACGTCGGTGGTTTATCTGAACGATGGCAAGGGCGTATTTACCGACGCCACGCCGGTTTCGTTCAACAACGCCAAGAACCGCCTCCGTCAGCTCGCTGTAGCGGACATTGATGGTGACGGCGATCTGGACATCTACCAGCCCGGCGGCTACGGGCTCGACCTCGACAAACTGTGGGTCCAAACCGCGCCCGGGGTCTACGAAGACCGCGCCGCGACGCTGCTCCCCGATGGGCTGATGTCACGCGCCGCGTCTTGCCACATGGGCGATCTGGATGGCGATGGCGACATGGACCTGATCAATATGGATTGGGGGTTGGGCGGCACCAACACCGTCTCGCGCGCTCTGATGTACACCAATGACGGCAAGGGCAAGTTCACGCTCGCCGCGGCCCAGAATGACGGCGACTTTTATAAGCCGACCGATCGTCTGCCGGCGACGATCCCCCCGGGCGGCGTCAACCCGCCGATCCCTGCGACCAACGGCCTCACGTTGGGTACGGCCGTGTACTGGGGCGTTCGCGCCATCGACGTCGACTTCGCGGACGTCGACAACGACTTCGACCTCGATATCTTGGTCAACATGCGCAACGGCTGGAGCCGCATCTTCCTCAATGACGGTCACGGCAACTTCACCGATGGCACGAACTTCAAGGCGACCAAGACTGCAGACGGCCTGAAGGAAACCATCACCAGCAACTATCCTGCCAAGCAGGGCCCGTACGTCTACAACCAAGAAGTGTGCGACGTCGACGACGACGGCGACCTCGACATGCTGATCGACAACGTTGGGACGAAGCCCACCAACAGCAACTGGTGGGGCTACGGCGGTGTGAACGGCGGTAACAACCTGGACGTCTCTCAGGTTCTCATCAACGACGGTCGCGGTAAATTCATGGACGACACCGTGAACCGCATCACGGGCGAGCCGGGCTCTGACGATAACGCGATCAAGTGTGCCGATCTCAACAACGACAACCACTACGATTTGATCGTCGCATCGCTGCAAGGTCGCTCGGAAAAGTTGCTGTTGAACGACGGCTTCGGGCACTTCAACTTCGTGGCAGACGGCATTCCCTACGGCTTCAGCGGGACGAGCACCGACGGTGACTTCACGCTCGGCATCGACGTGACCGACTTCAACGGCGACAAGATGCTGGACATGATCACCGGTCAAGGTGAAGGCCGTAACTACGACGAGAAAGTTTACTACGGCGCTGGCGGCTCCGTGCCGGACACCAAAGCCCCGCTCTTCCGCGCCATCGAGACCCCCGCGCCCTTGAGCGAGACGCCCACCGTGATCCGGTACGCCTTGCGAGACAACGCGACCAGCGAAGCGGGCCAGATGGTCAAGGCCAGCTCGGTTACCTACCAGGTCAACGGCGGGACGCCCAAGATCGTCAAAGGCACGTTCTTCGGCGGTGACTTGTTCCGCGCGACGATCCCCGCGCAATCGTCCGGCACGGTGGTGAAGTTCAAGCTCAGCGCGACCGACCGCGCCAACAACACCGGTACCTCGGCCGAGTACACGTACACGGTCCCCACGCCGGTGACTCCGCCGGTTCCGGTCGGTGTCGGTGGCAGCGGTGGTGGTGGCGGCAGCGCGCCGACCGCAGGCAGCGGCGGAACCTCTGCGGGCACCGGCGGCAGCGCGGGTGAAGCAGGCTCTGTCGAATCCGGTGAAGGCGGCGAAGCGGGCGAGGTCAGTGTCGGTGGCAGCACCAGCACCGGCGGAGCCAGCGCAGGTACCGGCGGTAAGGCCGGCGGCAAAGCGGGCTCGAGCGGCAGCGGCACGAGCACCGGTGAAGCGGGCGAGACCTCCACGGGTACGGCCGGCAAGGGCGGTCACTTCGAAACCGTCGATGACGGCGGTTGCAGCGTGTCCTCGTCTACCCCGGCCAGCAAGGGCCGCGGCGCCGCACTGCTTGGCCTCGGCTTGGCGATGCTCGGCTTCGTTCGTCGCCGTCGCAATAGCAAGTGAATGTACGAGAGGCGTCGTCAGACAGCCTCGCTTGTCTCGTCGCTCGTCGTGACCTCAGTCTTCGTTTGGGCGTGTTCTTCCGGCGGCCATGAAGATGATTCGGTCACGACGAGCGGCGGTGCAGGTTCCGAGGTTACAGCGGGCGGCGGCGCCGCGATTTCCGACCCCGAAGGTGGTTCCACCAACGGCGCCGGAGGAATGAACGAAGGCGGCTCGGCCTCGTCGATGAACGAGGCCGGTTCGCGTGATGGCGAGCATCCCGACCCAGACCCATCGAGCGCGGGTGCACCGGAGGTTGGTGAGGGCGGCGCGAAATCCGCTGGCGGTGCTTCCCATTCGATGGGTGGCACTCTGGGCTTTGGCGGCACGGCTGGTACGAGCGCCGCCGGCGTGTCGAACGCCGGAATCTCTGGCGCCGGAATGGCGAGCGCTGGTTCGACATCGACTGCCGGGGCCTCTGCGATCGCAGAGCCCGTGTGTGACCCCGCCGACGATCCCTCGACTCTAGATATGGTGTTACCGTGTGAGGTTTCGACCGCGCTCTACGTGTGTCGCAATTGCCATGGCAAGCCGCCGGTTTCCAGCGTGTCGACGTCTTACGTGACGTTCGCCGACATCAAGCCGCATGCCGCGCAAATCTACGGCGTGATCAAGAGTGGCACGATGCCATGGCCGCCCTACACCATGTCTGCTTGGCAAAAGTCGACTGCGCTCAAGTGGCTGGGCAAAGATGGTAGTTGTGCGATTGGCGCCGCCAAGTCTTGTCAGTGATATCAGTCCAGATGTTTCAGTATGCGTTTGTTTGCTACATCACGTAAGCATTCGAGAAACACGCATTGATCGATAGTGCTCGTGTCGAGTCATAAATCCGCGATTGCGCCATCGAGCGCGCGGTGGACTCTGCGCACGCATCTAGGAGGATCGTGATGACTAAATCCAATTTGCTTAAGTTGAGCGCGCTCAGTTTGATGGTCGCGGCAGGTCTGGCCAGCGGTTGCGGTGACAGCAAAGAAGTTTGGGTGCCCGACCCCGAGGAGAGCGCCGGTTCGAGCAGCGCCGGTAAGGCGGGTGGCACGAGCTCCGCCGGGCAATCGAACGGCATGGCGGGTGATCCCGCTACGGACGGCGGTAGCGCCGGTAGCGCTGATGCCGAAGCGGACGGCGGCGAGGCCGGCGAGGTGTCGGGCGGTACGTCTGGTTCAGGCGGCATTTCCGGGAGCGGCGGCTCGAGCGGTAGCGCGGGCAACGGCGGCATCGCGGGAGCGGTCGGCGGCAGCTCTGGAACCGGCGGCAGTGCCGGAAAAGCAGGCAGTGGCGGTACATCCGGCAGCGCGGGCTCGGCGGGCAGTGGCGGCAAGGCCGGCAGTGCAGGCACGGGTGGCGGCGGTGCGGGTGGCGGCAGTACGGGTGGCGTTGGCGGGGCTAGCGGCGCCGGTGGCAGCGCCGGCAAAGCCGGCGGTGGTGGAACGTCGGGATCTGCGGGCAGCGCGGGTTCAGGCGGCGGGGCAACGGTGTTGTTCACTCCAGCATCGAGCACTTGCGCCGCTGGCAATGTTCAGGCGGCGTTCAGCGTCTGCCGCAGCTGTCACGCGGCGACGCCCATCAATGGCGCCCCGATTTCGCTCGTCACGTTTGCGAACATCACCAGCGCAAAGAACGACATCAGCAGTGAACTCAACGCGGGCACCATGCCTCCCGCGGGTGGTCAGATGCTCTCGTCGAACAACAAGACTTTGATTTTGAACTGGATCAGCACGGGTGCAGTCGGAGTGCCTTACGCGAACGGCATCTGCCCCTGAACGCGACGTGGGTCGGCTATGGTTCGGCCCACATGCGCAGCAGGTTCTGTTGCACCGCCTCGACGTTCACCCCCACTGGGTGATCGCCGAGGCGAGCGATGGCGCCATGCAGTGCCAAGAGCACATCACGTTGCTCTTGGTTTCGGACCAAACTCTGCACCCAGAACACTGCGGCCAAGCGCACCCCGCGTGTTACCGGCGCCACCCGATGCACGGTCGTGGCGGGATACAACACTAGATCTCCGGCGGCCGGCTTCACGGCGCTGTTGTTGACGACGAGCTCGCCGCCGTCATAGCTCTCGGGCTCGGACAAGAACAACGTGCCCGCGAGATCGGTGCGGATGCCGTCACTCCGGCGCACGGCGTCATCCGTGTGCGCGCCGTATTCCATACCGTTTTCGTAACGACTAAAGAGCGGTGGCGTGATTCGCCGAGGGAGCGCGAGCGGGGGAAAGCGGTCATTGGTGAGGAGAGCTTTCTTAACCAGCTCCGACAGTTCTTGCGCCTCCGGCCCCGGTTCCAGCTGAAGATTGCGCTTCACCCGCGCCGCGGTTGGGCCGGCGGTGAGGAGGCCGTCGAGCCACTTGGCTTTTGCCAGGCGCTCGTTGACGTGAGCCAAGACTTCGGGCGAAAGCAGCTTGCGGATCAAGTTCAGGTTCACGGCGCGCTCGGGGCTAGGATATCACAGCCCAAGCCCCGGGGCGGTGCGGCTGCTTGACATCGCTCATTGCCGAGCGTACTCCGCGCGCGCCAACGTCGTCGGTCCCGGTGGGCCGACTCAAGGGAATCCGGTGAAATTCCGGAACTGCCCCGCAGCGGTAACGGGAACGAAATTCACCTCGAAGCACTGGCCGGCAACGGCTGGGAAGCGGTGGAGAGTAGGCTTGGCCCGAAGTCCGAAGACCTGACGCTGGCCGAGCGTTGGCCCGCGTGACGCTCGCACTCGCGCAAGCTTCGAGGGAAGTGAGCGCTGCAACGAGTCACGCCTTGCACGGCGCTTTTTCGCATGCGTGCAGCGGCGGTCGACTCGATGAAGAGGTCGAGATGCGTCATTTGTTCGGAGTTCTCTCGGTATTGGGCGGCGTTGCGCTGGCCACGTTGGTGGCCTGCGGCGGCTCGGACGGTAGTCCAGGCGGAACGAAGCCCAGCGACAGCCCGCTCGGCGAAGCGGGCGCACCAGCCAACGGCGTTGATGGCAAGGACGGCGTTGATGGCAAGGACGGCGTTGATGGCAAGGACGGCGTTGATGGCAAGGACGGCGTTGATGGCAAGGACGGCGTTGATGGCAAGGACGGCGTTGATGGCAAGGACGGCGTTGATGGCATCAACGGTGCGAACGGCACCGACGGCAAGGACGGTAGTAACGGGGCGAGCGGCGCGGCGGGCAAAAACGCGCTCGTCAAGTCCAGTCGGGAACTGGCGGGCGAACAGTGCGCGTTCGGCGGGGTGCGCGTCGAATCGGGCGTCGACCTGAACAGCGACAGCGTGCTCTCGAGCGACGAAGTGAGCCCGCTGCAGACCCAGTTTCTGTGCAACACGAACGTTGCCTGGGACGAACTCGCCCCGTTGCCGGCCGTGAACACCGCGTACAGCTTCGCTCTGGCTGCGAACGATCAAGACGGCAGCGTGCGTCTCGGCTTCATGTTCAAAGACGACGCTTACCGTCAAAGGTTGATCGCGGCCGGTGGCGTTCTTTGGGACGGCGGTGGCGTGTACAGCGGGGCCCAGGTGTTTGGTGTTTACAAACTGGGCGGTGAGCTGGGCAAGACTTGGTTGCCTTACGAGGGGCGCCTGACTCCGCAAACCTACCAATATTCGGAGCTCAGCTTCAGCGCGGGGCAGTCTTATTACACCACCACTTACCCGAGCTTTGGCGGTCTGATCTCGGTCCTCAAGAGCGGGCAGTACGGCAGCTACGCCCTGACGCCCGCGTTCACGACCCGCAAGTCCCACAGCGTGGGGTTCTTCGGTGGGCAGCTGTTTGGGCTGCTCGCGCAGAAAACGGTGGGACTCACACTGTCCACGTTCCCAATCGACAAGTTCGGGAATCTCAGCAACTTTTGGACGAATCTGAGCACGCTCGAAGCCGACGCCTCGGCGGTCAGCGACCCCGTCGTCATCCCCGCGGGTGACCGGTTGGTCGCGGCTTATGTGCGCGCCGGGAAAGCGTATGTGCGCGCCAGCATCACTCCCCAAAGCGTCGCGCAAGCGGCTGATTTCCCGCTGATCGGCCAGGTCGAAAACGCGACGCGCCTGAGCGTTGCCTGGGACGGAACCCAACTCTACCTCGCCACCCTCTCCAGCTCCGGTCTCTTGAGCGTGCAGCGAACCACCTTCGCGGCTGGCGCCCAGTGGCAGACCGTGGCCGTTCATGTGACGGGTGCGGTCACCGAAGTCAGCCTCGCCGGCAAGACCAACAGCGTGCTGCTGGCGGTCCGCCAAGGCAGCGCTCTGCGGGTATTTTTGGCCCCGGACGACGCCTGGCCCTCGTTCGATGCCGTACTCCCCGGCAGCTTCAGTGTGGTCAACGCTGCTACCGGGCCCGCGCTCGCCGTACTCAATCAAGATGCCGGCGCGAGCCACATCCTGCGTAGTTTCCAGCGCTGATCGCTAGTTCCATCCGGGCTGCCGCGCTCGCGCGCCGTTTCGCGCGCCGCGCGGCAGCCAGATTTGGGCAGTTCTGGCGCTCGCGCTATAGTCCACGGGCGCGGTGGCCGTTACCTGAGCTGCCCGACGAATATGTCACTCGCCACGCATCGCAGGGGAATCACCACGACTCTGGTTGGCGCGCTGGCCCTGCTCAGCGGCTTGGGCTTCGGCGCGCAAAGTGAGCCCCGTGCCGCGCACGCGCCGGACTCTACCAGCAACGCATCGGTTCAGCCGCGGTTCAACCGCACCTTCGACGTTTCGCATTTCCAGAAGGGGAACGTGCACACGCACACCACCCTCAGTGATGGCGGCAGCAGCCCCGAGGCGACCATCGCCTGGTATCGCAGCCACGGCTATCAGTTCCTCGCGCTCACCGATCACAACAAGTTCTCGCGCCCAACGCGCTATGCGTCTCTGCAGGAGCCCGGCTTCATCTTGATCTCCGGTGAGGAGATCACGATGACGGGCAGGGGACGCCAAGTGCACGTCAACGCTCTGTGCACCAAGAAGCTGATCCCGGGAGGCAACTTCGGCAGCGCCGCCGCCGCGCTCGCCAACGGCATCGTCGCCGTGCGCCAGCAAGGAGGTGTCGCGCTAGTCAATCATCCGAACTTCGACTGGGCGCTCACGCCAGCGGACGTGAGCGACGCGCGCGACGCGTCACTGCTCGAAATCGCCAGTGGGCATCCGTACGTGCACACCGCGGGTGACGCGAACCACCCCTCGCACGAGGCACTGTGGGACATCGCGCTCACCGCGGGGGCCGACTTCATGGGCGTGGGTGTCGACGACGAACACCACATCGACGTCTCGAGTGATCCGCCCGCCACCCCCGGTCGCGCCTGGATTGCCACCTTCGGTGACGTGACGGACGCCACCGCGATCTGTGCGGCCATGGCGGACGGCCTGCTCTATGCCTCCACGGGCGTAGAGCTTCGGCGTGTCGCCGTGCGCGATCACGAATACCAGGTCGACCCCGTCGATGCCCGCGCGAGCGTGGTTTTCATCGGGATGGGCGGGCGCGAGCTTGCGCGCCACACCACCCTGAGTGACGGCCCTGCCGTATATGTTCTGCGCGGTGACGAAGGCTACGTGCGCGCCCGCGTCGAGCTGCCCGACGGCAAGCGCGCTTGGACGCCCGCGGTTCGGCTCGCCAACTAGCGCCCAGCGATTGCCAGCTTGCCGGGCCGGGCAGTTCCGGAATACGGTCGCCCCAGTTTCCGGCGACAGAGCATGAAAGCAATCGTTTTTGGCGGTACGAGCGGCATGGGGCGCGCGATCGCGCGCAGGCTAGCGGAGCGGGGAGATATCGTCTTCTTGTTAGGCAACGAGCAAGCGGAGCTCGAACGCAGCGCCGCTGACTTGCAGGCGCACCACCCGGCAGGCGCACACATCGGCTACGCGCTGTGTGACCTCGCAGATCCGGGCGGGTTTGCCGCCGCTCTCGATGCGGCGGACGCCGCGCTCGGCAACTTCGACACCGTGGTGGTGACCGCTGCCATGTTCGCGAGTCAAGAAGCACTCGAGGCCGACGTAGAGCTCACGCGCAAGCTCGTCACCTTGGACTACGCACACACGCTGGTCTTCTGTGAACACGTGCGCAAGCGGCTACTGGCGCGGGGCGGCGGCCGGCTCGCGGTCTTCTCGTCCGTCGCGGGTGATCGCGGTCGTAAACCGGTCGCCATTTACGGCTCCGCCAAAGCAGGCCTCTCCGTTTACCTCGAGGCGCTCGACCACAAGTATCACGACGCCGGCCTGACCGTGCTGTGCGTCAAGCCGGGCTTCGTGAAGACGGGCATGACCGCGGGCCTCAAGCCGCCGCCGTTTGCGGGCGAACCCGATCAAGTCGCGCGCGACGTGGTGCGCGCGTTGGACAAGCGAAAGGCCGTTGTCTACACACCCGCCATTTGGGCGCTGGTGATGCTGGTCATCCGCTTCTTGCCCCGCTTCGTGATGCGCAAGATTGGCTTTTGATGTCCCTCTCTAGCGTCCACCCGAAACGCGTTCTGATCATCGGCGCAACCTCGGCCGTTGCGGCGGAAGTAGCAGTGTTGTGCGCCGAACGTGGTGATCGCCTACACCTAGTCGCGCGCAACGCGGACAAGCTGGCAGCAGTTGCGCTCCGTTGCGCGCGCCCGCAGGTGACCGTCACGACTCAGACCGCCGACTTCTCGCAGCTCGAGCACAATGAGGTCTGCGTGGCAGAGGCGCTGGTCGCGCTCGGCGGCGTCGATTGCGTGTTGATCGCCCACGGCGATCTCGGTGATCAGCTGGCCAGCGAGCAAAGCTTCACCGAAGCCGAGAAAATCCTGCGCGTGAACTTTACCAGTGTAGTTTCTTTGCTGATCCCGCTCGCCAATCACTTGGAGCATGCGAAAGCCGGCACGTTGGGCGTGATCAGCTCTGTCGCGGGCGACCGCGGGCGGCCGCGCAATTACACCTACGGCGCCGCCAAGGGCGCGCTGAACACGTACCTACAAGGCTTACGCACGCGCCTATACGCCTCCGGAGTGAGCGTCACCACGCTGAAGCTCGGCCCGGTCGACACGCCGATGACCCGCGACCACAAAAAGCACCTGCTGTTCGGCAAGCCGAAGTCGGTCGCGCGCTCGATCTTGCAAGCCTTGGACGCGCGAGTTCCGGAAGCGTACGTGCCCTCTTTCTGGCGCGCCACGATGCCTATCGTGAAGAATACGCCCGAGTGGCTGTTTCAGCGTTTGTCCTTTTTGTCTGGCCGCTGACACGGACGGAAGGTGACCTTCCGACGAACACCCCGATCCACCTCGTGGCGTTGCCCGTCATGCGCACGGCGTAGCACGTCGCGATGAAGCCCGACGCCCCTGTCATCAGTCTGGCTATGTGAACGTAAAGGTTTCGAGATTCGCTTTCGGATGGGTAACTGTGCACGTGGCGATTTTCGCCGTGTTGCAATTGCCGATGGACATCTGTTGAGTCGAATGCGGAGGGTAACCACACATCGCACGTGCGTTATCAATCGTGATCACGCTCCGTGTGTTGCGGCAAGATTTCAAGTCGTGCATGCGCCAGCTGCATTGGTATTCGTACCATTGACGCTTCGAGGGGGCTTCATTGATAAGCGAGCTGGGAGAGTCGATGCTCATTCACAAATCAGAACAGTCGCGCTCCCGTGGCCCCGTGCTGCTCCTTGTGTCTTCGAACCGAGAGATCTTCGGCAACGTCGACGCGAGCGTTGATTCCAGTTCCTCCTGGAGAATCGAACGAGTCCGTGACGGAGCCGCCGCGCTCCCGTTCTGCAATGCGAGTTTCTCGGGTCTGGTGCTGGCGAACGCATTCCTTCCCGAACCTGGCCCGAGTGGCTTTGACCTCTGTCGGGCCTTGTACCGCGCAGGGAGCGCGGCGGGAGCGATCTTGCTGTTGCCGCAGCCATCCTTGGAAGATCGCCTGGCCGCGTTCGACGCGGCCGCGGACGATTGTATGGAGCCGCCGTTCGACGCGCGCGAGCTCGTCGCTCGAGCAAACGCGCTTGCGCGCCGCACTGGCTTGTGCGAGCCATTTCCGAAGCCGCTTGTACTGTCCACGCCCAAGCTATCGAATGGAAGTTCGGTCACCGTTCGGGCGGAAGCGCTCGGGCACCGCTACCGGTTGAGCAGGCGAGAACGACAGATTCTCACCTTACTCGCCGAAGGCACGGAGCTCAAAGCCATCGGTTCCCAGATCGGCTGCTCCTACTCGAGCGTCCGCACCCACCTCCGTCGCATGGCGCGGAAAATTGGCTGTACCACCACGCGCGAAATCTTGATTCGTTTCTTCCGTCACGAGCTAGACACTCCGGAATTCGGCGCTGCGGATGCTCGTACTGGATCGATCGCCTGAGCGAGGCGCCGTGCGCCGCTGGGTAGCGGCGTTCATGACTTTCTCCGCGGCCCAAGGTATCAGGACGAATCCCACGGGGAGCGGCGCGAGTGGCTTCGTCGCGCACAGGTCACGCCGTACCCAAAATGACGACTTTCGGCTGCGGCTATGGGGGCAGCTGATTGCATTCACTAGTGTTGGGATCAGAGCTACTCCCGGTCACCCGTAGCAGGTCGTATTTGAGCAACCAAGCGAGCGTGCGACGCCGTTGCTGAATTGAGTTCGAGTGCTTGGTGAGGCTCGCATCGAGCTCGCCGAGTGACACCGGTCTTTGCGCCCCCGCAAGCAGCTCCGCAAGGGGCTCTTCCGAAACGATTCGAAACTTTGGTACGTAGTTCGTCAGTGGCAGACGCAGTAAAATCGGGAGCTGAGTCGGTGCGTCGTCTGCCGCCGTCACGATGGTACCCATGGGCAGCCACTCACTCGGGTAAGTGCTGAACGAGTAATCGATGTCCGGAAACGGAACGGGCGTTCGCACGCTCAAAGGACGAGCAAGAGCGGCGTGTTCGCGGCGGACCTGTTCTTGCTCAGCCCAAACGGTCTCGTATTGTCGGATAATGCCGGACCACGAATAGTTGGCCAGCACGTGTCGGCGAGCAACTGCCCCCATGCGCTTGCGGAGTGCTGCATCCGAGAATAGACGCTCGAAGGCGTTGCTTGCGTCGACCGCGTCGACCGCCACCGCCTGGTTGATCTCGCCTAGAAATTCACCGTAGTTTGTCTCGCCCATCAGGTGTCGGCTGGTGGCATCGGTGGTGGCGCCCTCGACAATTCGCGCCTTCACCAAAAATCCGTTCTCGCCGGGCACGACGCTCTCTCGGCAACCGTCCCAATCCGTCGTCAACACGGGCAGTCCGCATGCTTGGGCTTCGAGAATCGTAAGCCCGAGCGTTTCTTGAATACTGTCGCTCATAGACGTAAATACGTCGGCGGCCCGCCAGATACGACGATGAGTTTCAGGGGCTCTCGTGTCGACGAAGGTGGTCTTGATGCCTGGCGCAATCGCCGTGGCCCCGTTGTGGAACTTGTCCAAAATGGACGCCGAATCAGCCCAGCCTGCGAGCACCAAGTGGAGCTTGCAGCCGAGCCGCCGGGCGGCAGCCATCGCCGCTCGATACATAGGGAAGGGGTGCACTTTGGAGTAATAGGATAAGCGCCCGACGAACAACACACAGAGCTCATCAGCAGCAATCCCCAGCTCGCGTCGAGTCTCCGCCCGTTCTTCTTCAGTCGCTGGTCTGAACTTCTCGGTGTCGATGCCGAATGGCACATGCGCTAGTCGAATGCGTGTTACGGGTGCACCGCCATGGCGTTCGCGCAAGTACGCCGCGTAGTTGTCCGTAGCGGCACGGACTACTGCCACCGCGGCTTTCGAGATACAAAACAGGGTGTCGTATGGCTCGAATGGTCCGGCGACCAGCTCTCTGAATCTATCCATCACGCTCTTCAAAGAAAGGGTGTGCGTCACACCGGAGAGCGCAAAGGAGTGAGGGGCCCTGTGTTGCCGAATCCAGCCGAACTCCGCGTCGATTGGCTGCGGCAGGTGAAGCACGCGAGCCGGAGCGTCCGGGAAAAAACGCTGCGAGAAATGGGGCAGCCCCATGATCTCCAATCCACCGCGGGCTGTGTTCAATCGAGCGTGCTCGTTGAACTGTGCGGCCAGGGCATCTCCGCTCTGCTGATTGGTGACGACGCCAATCATGCTCCGCCAAGACCCGTAACGGAGCCAAGCACCGAGAAATTCGGTGTTCGCGACATGCCTTCCAAAAATCCCCGTCTTATTGGTGCCGGCCGGCTGCGCTCCGTCAGATCCGACGAACGCGTCGCCATCGTAGATGAAGGATACGTTTGAATGGTCTGCCTGGCTGTTCACTCGCGCACGCTAAAGATCCATGCCGCAGCTGTCAACGAGCTCCGAATGGAGCGAGGTGGTCCCGCGGTCCCGCACCCGACCAGCCTCTTCACGGGTCAATCGGCTCAACCACTGCGCCGAAGCGCTCGACACCCAGCTGAAAGTTACCGCCTCGAAGAGGCTAAAATGGAACTCACCGTCACCCGCACCAACAGCGAAGCAAGTAGCACCCCTGAACCCCTGGCCACTCACCGGTTAAGTCACCGCGGTCTCCAAATTTGCAAACCGTAGGCAGGTAGTGCTCGTGTTTGGTAGAGGGCTAGCGGCGACCACTGGTGTTCGCCGCACCGGCCATGACAATCAATAGAGCTTCAAGCTCAATATACGGGGTCCGGCGTGCACAGCCAAGCCTCGGTATCGCAGTTTCCGGCGGCGCAGTACCAAGTATGCGAACAGTCTGTGTAACAAACATTGTTGTCGAGGTCGCAGGCGTAGTATTCGCCGCAGTCCGAGTTCTCGTCGCAGAAGGTATTGGGGGCCGGGACGGGTGGAAAGCACCTCTCGGTCTGAGTGTCACAAAAAGACGTTGAGTTGCAAAACGTACGATGTCCGCAATTTGTGCGACACTCGTTGTCCATGCAGATGTACAGGCCACACTCCGAATCGTCGGTGCAAGAAAGCGCCTGCGCAGTCGACTTGACCCTGCGGGGGTTGCACGCGTCGCTCAGACTGCGCGTCGAGCTGGTCAACGCTATCTGAGCAGCGCTCGCGCCTCAGCCCAGCTTCGGCATATCGAGCACTTCCCGCACGCGACGCGCGAGCGATTCGGGCAAGATCGGCTTTTGCAGGTAAGCAATGCCCGAGTCCAAGATGCCGTGCTCGACTACGCTGTTCTCGGTATAGCCGGACATGTACAGCACCTTGAGCTCGGGGCGCGCGCGGGTGAGGCGCTCGGCGAGTTCGCGGCCGCTCATTTGGGGCATCACCACATCGGTCAAGAGCAGGTGAATCGTGCGCGGGTGGCGCTCGGAGCTGAGCCAGGCTTCACCCGCGTTGCGTGACTCGATCACGTGGTAGCCGTAGCGTCGCAGAATTTGCCGGGCCACGTGGCGCACGTCGTCTTGGTCTTCGACCAACAAGATCGTCTCCGTGCCCTGCAAAGTGATGGGCTCGGGGGCGTCGGGCACGAGTGTGTCGGGGCCTTCGTAGACCGGGAAGTAGACGCGGAAAGTGGTGCCGCCACCGGGCTCGCTGTACACCCAGATGTTGCCGCCGCACTGCTGCACGATGCCGAAAACCGTAGACAGGCCGAGTCCGGTGCCTTTGCCCGCCTCTTTGGTCGTGAAGAAGGGCTCGAAGATGCGAGCCTGCGTTTCTCGGGTCATGCCGATGCCGGTGTCGCTGACCGCGAGCATCACGTGCGGACCCGGCGTCGAGCCGAAGTGCTCTGTCGCGTAGGACTCTTCCAGGTCGACGTCCATCGTTTCGATGGTCAGCTTGCCGCCTTCGGGCATGGCATCTCGAGCATTGATGGCCAGGTTCAAGATCACCTGATCGATCTGACCCGGGTCGACGCGCACCTTCGACAGACTCCGCTGGCACTGTGTGATCAGCTCGACGTCCTCGCGCAGTAGGCGGCGCAGCATGCGCTCCGATTCGACGACGATTTGGTTGATGTCGACGGTGCGCGGTGAGACGACCTGCTGGCGGCTGAACGCGAGCAATTGCCGCGTGAGATCTGCGCCGCGCTCACCCGCCTTTTTGATTGACTCGATGTCGACGCGTAACGGGTCGACTTGCTTCAAATCGTCCAAAATCAGGCTGGTCAAGCTGAGGATGACGGACAGCACGTTGTTGAAGTCGTGAGCCACGCTGCCCGCGAGTCGACCCACGGCCTCCATCTTCTGTGCGTGGCGCAGCTGAGCTTCGAGCTTTTGTTCGTCCGTGACGTCTGCGGACATCACGACCACGCCGACATCACACGGGCGGATGCGCAACTCGAACGTGCGCTTCGAACCGTCGGGATAGACGAACTCGTTGCGCATCGAACCTTCGTGCTGATGTTGCATGCAGCCGCTCAACATCGTAAATAGTTCCGTGGCCTCGATACCGGGGTAGCAGTCGTGCATGGTGCGCCCCAATATTTCGTCCGCCGCCTTGCGCGCGTGCGCGAGCGCGGCGCGGTTCAGGTACACATAGCGAAATTCGCGATCCAGGACCTGAATCCCTTCCCGCATGGTGTCGACCACGCTCGCGAGTTCGTGTTCACCCAAGATTTGCTGTGCGGCGGGCATGTTTGCGTGGACGTATCGTCCTAGCGCGAACCATTGCAACGCGCGAGCACGGCGTCAAAACCGAGCATCGGACTCGCGCGCTGGCGAATTCCGTCGCGCGCGGGGGACGCGCGCAACGGGCCGAGTTCGCTCGATTTGCGCCGGCAGGGCGCGCCCGCCGCTCCGGGCTACGGCCGCTCAGGGCTCGGCGGTGTTGGCGTCGTCCGGATAGGCCACGATGCCCATCTCCGGGAGGTCCAAGCCGCTCACTTCATCCTCGGCGGAGACGCGATTACCCACCAACTTGTCGGTCAACCAGAACGTGCCCGTGGCCAGCGCCCCGACGTAGATGATGTTGGTAGCGACGCCGACGCATTGGGCAAGGAGCTGCGACGAGTCACCGAAGAACGCGCCTGTCACTTTGCCGGCGACGCCATTCATGCCGTCCCCATAGCTGCCATTGGCGAACAAGCCGACGCTCAGTGCGCCCCAGATCCCGCACGCGCCATGCACGCTGGAGGCGCCCACTGGGTCGTCGATTTTCAACGTATTTTCGACGAAATTGGCGGCGACGATCACGAGCACGCCCGCGACCGCGCCGATCAGCGCCGCGGCGGGCGCGCCGACGAAGGCGCACGGCGCGGTGATTGCAACGAGGCCCGCCAGCATGCCATTGGCAAGCCAAGTCGGATCTGGCTTGCCGTAGCGGATCCACACGAACATCGCGGCGCTGAAGGCGCCGGCCGCCGAGGCCAGCATGGTGTTGACGGCCACGATTGCGATGTGAGTGTCCGTGCCCGCGAGGGTGGAGCCCGCATTGAAGCCGAACCAGCCGAAGGCGAGCACGAACGTGCCGAGCAACGCCATCGGGATATTGTGCCCGGGGATCGGCTGCGCCTTGCCGAAGCGATCATACTTGCCGATGCGCGCGCCGAGCCGGTGAGCGCCGACCAGCGCCGCCACGCCACCCGTCAAATGCACGACGCTGCTGCCCGCGAAGTCGACGTGGCCATGGCCGAGCTGGAAGTTCGTGCCCAAGCTCGAAAGCCAACCGCCGCCCCAAACCCAATTGGCGTACAGCGGGTAGATGACCGCCGACATCACGAGGCTGAACAGCACGAAGGAGATGAATTTCCAGCGCTCCGCCATGGCGCCGGTCGGGATCGTGGTCGCGATGCCCATGTACACCATCTGGAACAAGAACAACGCGGCGACCGCGGGCGTGAGGTTGGCAAAGGTCAGGAAGAAGCCCTGCATGCCGAACAGCCCGAACGGTTTGCCCCGCACCTGCAGCGTGAGCTCGTGCGAGAGCGTGGCATCACCGCCAAGGGTACTCAGCGCGCCCACGCCGCCCATCTGGAAGCCGAAGCCCAGCGCCCAGAAGCCCAGCACGCCAATCGCGTAGACCAGAAAGTTCATGGCCATGGTGTGCCCGGCGTTCTTTTTGCGGCACAGCCCGGTCTCGAGCAGGCCGAAGCCGGCGTGCATGAACATGACCAAGAACCCGCAAACCAGCATCCACACGATGTTCGTGGCACTAGTCAGTTCAGACAGGGTGGGGGCAATCACGACCGAGCTCCTTCTTTCACGACCCCGCACGATGCTCACCGTTTTCAGCCGTTTACTAGTGATTTCTCGCGGATTCGACGACGGGCATCGACCGCGGGCCGCGGAAGATGAACAATCTGCCTCGTGCCTCTGCCCATGACCTCGACTTCGACTTCGGCATCGACCGCGAGCTCGACTGGCGGCGCCCCGTACCCTGCGGAGGGCGCGCGCGGCTTCGCTTGGACGAGCGAGCGCGAACCCCACGCGGCTCGGCGGCGCGAGATGCTCGAGCGATTTCCGCAGATCAAGGCCCTCTATGGGCCGTGCCCGCGCACGAAGTACGTTTGCACGTTGCTGGTCTTGGTTCAGCTCGCCTGCGCGTACCTGCTACGTGACGCGCCCTGGTGGCTCCTGGTGCTGGTCGCCTACCTATTCGGCGGCGTGGTCAATCAGGCGCTGCTCCTGGCCATTCACGAGCTCAGTCACAATTTGGCCTTCCGCAAGCCATGGCACAACCGGCTGTTCGCAGTTTTCGTCAACTTGCCGGTCGGGGTCCCGGTCGCAGAGACCTTCCGCTATTACCACCTGCTCCACCACGTGCATCAGGGAGAACCCGGGGTCGACACGGATTTACCCACCGAGCTCGAAGGGCGCCTGTTGAGTGGTCCGCGACGGCTGCCGCTCAAACTCCTGTGGGTAATGGGCCAGGGCTTCGCGTACGCCCTCAGGCCCCTGTTCGTGCACCCGAAGCGGCCATCTGCATCCGAGCTGGGCAATTTGGCCGTGCAGGTGGCATTCAACGCGCTGATCCTACATTTTTTGGGGGTCAAGGCGCTCGCCTACTTGCCCATCAGCTCGCTGATCGTGATGGGGCTCCACCCCGTTGCCGGTCACTACATCTCCGAGCACTACGTGTTCCGGCCCGGACAAGAGACCTACTCGTACTACGGTCCCTTGAATAAGCTCACGTTCAACGTGGGCTACCACAACGAGCATCACGACTTCCCGTACATCCCCGGCTCGCGCCTGCCAGAGCTACGAGCCACGGCACCTGAGTACTACGACTCATTGTACAGCCACAGCTCCTGGACCCGGACACTGTGGCTGTATGTGACTCGCCCCAGCCTAGGCGGATACAGTCGCGTCAAGCGACGCTAGACGGCTCGACTCACGCGGCTTTGCGGCGCTTGCTCGCCGGCAACGCCGGAGCCTTGCGACTCGCGCTCGCGCGCTTCTTGGAGGGCTTCAGGGTGCCGGCCAAGACCTGCTTCAGGTTGCTCTTCAACGCGGGGTGATAGTCTTTGGCTTTGGCTTGCTCGAAGCGCTCTTGCATGCGCGCGCCCAGCTCCTGCAGCTTCTGCTTGCCGAGTGCCTTCTCGACTTTGGGAAAGAACTCCTCTTCTTCTTCCTCGACGTGGTGCTCGACGATTTCGCTCAGCACCTTGCACTTGAACGCGAAGTCTTTGTCCTTCCGCGCCTGATCGGCTTGATACAGGCTGAATTCCACGACTCCGTGTTCGACCAGCGCCTCGCCCAAGAGGTCCGACATGCCCATCGCCTTCTCACAGGCGGGGTAGAAAATCTCCCGCTCGATGGCGTCATGAGCGGCGAGGTTGGCGGCAAGCTCGTCGAAGTACTTGGTCTTGGCCGCGCGGGTGCTCGCCTTTTCGATGCGTTTGAACAGCGTTCGGACCTCCGCGTGCTGGGTCTTGAGCAATTCTGTGGCCGAGGGCGGTTGCGGGCTCAAAAGCGAAGTGAGTTTCATGGCTGGGTGACCTCCGTTGAGCTCGCAGCTACGCAATAGTGATGCCAAGGTCGGAAGGGATGCGGCGCGCAGTTTTCGACGCAATATGTCGCGCGTGTTCCCGGGGCGGCCGTGCGGCGTGGCCGATTGCTACGCGGAATCGAGGCTGCGGAACGCCGTCGGCACAGGCTGGTTAGAGCGCAGAAGAGGACGGGCAAACTCGTGATCTGCTCTGTGTGCGTGTCAATGCGATTGGCGCCCGGGCCCGTGAGAACGCGCGGCTCAGACCGTGTTGCGATCACGCCGAGCGAGCGCGTGGCGCGTTCGGGGTGAGATCAAGAAGGGCGCGGTGATCGCGCGAATTTAGCAGAAAACGTGCTGGTTCGAGCGCATTTCACGACCGCGAAAAACGACCGAAACCCCCGCTCGCTACGTTCACGGCGAATTCGGATGAATCGCGCGTTGTCGCGAGAAAGGTCCACATGGCCACCATTGTCGACGCCGAACCCGAGGCAATCGCCATCAATCCCGAGCGTACCGCCGTGATCGTGATCGACATGCAGCGTGATTTCTTGGAGCCCGGCGGCTTCGGGGAATCGCTCGGCAACGACGTCTCCCTGCTGGGCGCTGCCATCGAACCAATCAAGGCCCTCTTGGCTGGCGCGCGCAAGAAGAAGATGCTCGTGATTCACACACGTGAGGGGCACCGGACCGACTTGAGTGACGCCCCCAAAGCCAAGGTCGAGCGCGGCGACCCGGCGACGCGCATCGGCGCCGCCGGCCCCATGGGCCGCATTCTAATTCGGGGTGAAGCGGGCCACGACATCATCCCCGAGCTGTATCCGATAGACGGAGAGCCGGTGATCGACAAGCCCGGCAAAGGCGCCTTCTATGCGACGGATCTTTACTCGATCCTCATGCATAAGGGGGTAGAGAGCTTGATCGTGTGCGGCGTCACGACCGAAGTGTGCGTCCACACGACCGTGCGTGAAGCCAATGATCGCGGCTTCAAGTGCATCGTCCCGGGGGATTGCTGCGCCTCGTATTTCCCGGAGTTTCACGAGATGGGGCTCAAAATGATCAAAGCTCAGGGCGGCATCTTCGGCTGGGTCTCGGATTCGAAAAAGATCCTCGCTGCGCTGGCCTGATGCGAGCGCGATACCACTGTGTCGAGCAATCCCCGACCGAGTGGCCGCTCGCTGTGTCGTTCTTTGCGCACTTCGCGAACGAGAGTGACGGCTCTCGTTCGCGAAGTCGCTTCGTCGGAGACCCTTTGTGGAGCTAGCAGTCTGTGAGGGGTTTCGAGACGAGTACTTGGAAACAGTTCTGTCATCGATTTCGACTGCACGAGTTACGTCACCCGAAACACCTCGTTCATACGGACCAATGTAGACGGATGTGCACTGGCAGAGGCGGCGTGTGTTCGGTTCGGCACATCGCTCAAACTTGGTTGGAAACTGATTAGGAGAAAATATGAAAGCGACCTTCGGAAATAGCTTTGCGAAGCGGTCCCTCGTGATCGCCGCGACGGCGCTGCCTTCGCTGTATTCAGGCCTGGCGGGCGCGCAAGCTGCCCCGCCGCCCCCCCCGCCGCCGGCCGCCGCTCCCCCCATGGCGCCGGCTGGTTCGCTGCCCGCGCCGATCGCGGGTGACGCAAACCCGACGGCCGGGGCCGAAGTAGCTCCCGTCGGCTCGCCGCAGGCGCTCGAAGCCCCGCCGGCTCCCCCGGCCGCCCCGCCCCCGCCCGATATGCCGCCAGCTCCTGTCGATGCTGACGCGGAGATGTACAAGAAGATCAACATCGGTGTCTGGTCGCGTATCGGCTTTGGTTTTCAAAAAGCGGACAACCCGAAGAAGATCGACGGCGTTGGCACCGGCGCTGAAGTCGAGCTCCACACCAACGGCAAAATTCGCAAGTGGCTCGGCTGGACCGCGAATTTCGCGGCAGCCTTCGGCGCTCCGGACGGCGGCTCCAGCGCAAATAACCCGAATAACCCGGCCGGCGCGGGCGTCACGGGTAACGTCAGCGTTCAGGATTTGATCGCGCAGTTCGAGCCCGACCCCTTGTTCAACGTGTGGGTCGGCCGCCACCTGGTTGCTTCCGATCGCTCGAACTTCTCCGGCCCGTACTTCATGGCGCCCTGGATCTATCCGCTGTTCCTTGGCCCTCAGGGAAATCCATACGCCGTCGTCGGTCCGAAAGAAGGGCCCTACGGTCGTAGCAACGGCGCGACGATTTGGGGTCAAGTCAAGGGCGGCACCTTCAAGTATTTCTTGGGCGCCTATGACTTGTACGACGCTACCCAGAAGCCGCTCATCAGTGGCCGCGTGTCCGTGCATCTTCTGAACCCAGAGCCGGGTTTCTGGGGTACCAGCACGTACCACGGGATGGATTTGTTCTCGCTTGGCTTGGGTTTTCAGTATTCGAAGAACAAGGATCCTTCGCTTAAGAACTTCGTCCCGGGCACCAATCCCCCGGTCGGTGTGCCCACTGACTACGGCATGGTCAACGCCGATCTCTTGTTCGAGAAGAAGATCGGTGACGGCGGCGCTTTCGACGTCGAAGGCGCGTTCTACAAGTACATCGGTGACGGCCAAGCGCTGAACTACTCCACGATGGGCCTCGTGAGCTATCTCACCAACGAGCTCGCACCGGGCTCGGGCAAGCTGCAACCGCTCGTTCGTGTCCAGCAGGCCAAGTACAAGGGTCCGGAAGACGGCGCTTCCGGCAACACGGTGGTCATGACCGACCTCCAGGTAAACTATGTGCTCGATGGCTACGCGACCCGCTTCGCGCTCGGCTACTCGCACAGCTCCGCGGGCGACGGCGCCAACTACTCGAACGCCATCTTCACCGGCGTGCAGCTGCAGCGCTAGTCCACAGTGATCGATGCGAGGGCCCGGCGGCGGTTTGCCGGGCCCTCCGTTCACTCCGCTTCGGATTTATCCCCCATAAGAATCTAGCTTTATTTGGGCAGCCGCGCTGCGGTTGACTTAGTTGTGAAATGGCCGTGAAACACGGCTCGGAAAAGGATGCGCGCATGGGTAAGACGTATGAGACTCGTCTGGAGCTGGGTTCACGGCGAGGCTTCGTCTCCGCTCTCGGGGTCATGTTCACCGCTCTCTCGCTGCTCAATTGCGGCAAGAAGACGGAGACGGCAGCGCCCACACCCGCGGCGTCTGGTGAAACTGCAGCGCCTGCTGCTGCGGCGGCCAAGCCGTTCACCGCCGGCTTCATCTACGTCGGCTCCAAGAGTGACTACGGCTACAATCAAGCCCACGCCGAGGCCGCGAAGAAGATCGCGAGCAGCGGTATCAAAGTCCGTGAAGAAGAGAACGTCCCCGAGACCCTCGACGTCCAGAAGACCATGGAAAGCATGATCAATCTGGATGGCGCAACGGTGCTGTTCCCGACCTCTTTCGGCTACTTCGACCCGCACATCCTCAAGATGGCGGAGAAGTACCCCAACGTCATCTTCCTGCACTGCGGCGGCTTGTACGATCCTGCCAAGCACCCGAAGAATGTCGGTAGCTACTTCGGCTATATCGATGAAGCCCAGTACGTGGCAGGCGTCGTGGCTGGCATGACGACCAAGACCAACAAGCTCGGGTTCGTCGCGGCCAAGCCCATCCCCCAGGTGTTGCGCAACATCAACTCCTACACTCTCGGGGCCAAGTCCGTGAACCCCAAGGTCACCTTGTCCGTGATTTTTACGGGTGATTGGTCGATGCCGGTGAAGGAAGCAGAAGCCTCCAACAGTTTGATCGATCAAGGGGCGGACGTGCTCAGCTCCCACGTCGATTCGCCCAAAGTAGTGATCGAGACGGCGGAACGCCGTGGTGTGTTCAGCACCGGCTACCACGCCAGCCAAGCGGCCCTCGCTCCCAAAGGTTACCTCACCGGTGCCGAGTGGAACTGGGAGACGGTTTACAAAGACTACATCAGCAAGATTCAAAAGGGCGAAGCCTGGGAGCACCTGGTGCGTGGCGGCTTCAAAGAGGGCTTCATCAAGATGTCTGCCTACGGCCCCGCCGTTTCTGAAGAAGCCAAGGCCAAGGCCGAAGAAGCCAAGAAGAAATTCATGGACGGCACACTCCTGATTTACTCCGGCCCGCTCAAAGACAACACGGGTAAAGAAGTGATCGCCGCCGGCACCCAGATGGCCCAGCGCGACATCAAACTCGAGAGCATGGCGTACCTGGTCGACGGCGTGAAGGGCGCGGTTCACTGACATGAGTGCGGTCTCGCCCATGCCGACCAGCCCGGCAGGGGCGAGCGGCCCCGCACCGAGCGCGCGGAAAGAGCGCGCTCGCACGAGCCTGCTGTCGAGGTTCGAGCCGCTACTCATCTCGCTCGGCGCGATCTGCGCGACGTTGCTGTTGTTTGGCGTTTTTCTCGTCTTCGACGGGTTGAACCCGCTGGACGTATATGAGGTGATGTTCCGCGGAGCGTTCGGTACTTCGTTCTCTTTTCAGAACACGTTGCAGCGCTCGGCTCCGTTGATGCTGACCGCGCTGTGCACGGCCTTGCCGATGCAACTCGGGCTGCTCGTGATCGGTGGGGAAGGCGCGCTCGTCGTGGGCGGAGTCGCGGCCTCGGTGGCTGGCTTGGCCATGCGTGATTCCACCCCGTACGTGGTGCTCACGGCGATGCTCTTAGCGGGCGCGCTTGCCGGCGGCTTATGGATCGCTTTGGTCGGCGTATTGCGCGCTTATCGAGGCGTGAACGAGACGATCAGCAGTTTGCTGCTCTCGTACATCGCGATCGCGATGATGAATCACTTGGTCGAAGGCGCGCTGCGCGATCCGGAGAGCTTGAACAAGCCCGCGACGCGCCACATCGGTGAAGTGAACATGCTCGGCGCGATTCCGAGCCTAGACGTACACTGGGGCTTGATTTACGGCTTGATTGCCTGCGTCGTCGGCTGGGTCTTGATGAAGCGGACCGTGTTCGGCTTTGCCGCGGCGATGACCGGCGGCAACATGCGGGCCGCCCTCCTGAGCGGCCTGCGCGTGCGGCATCTGATGGTCGTCACCTGCTTTCTGGCCGGCGCCTGCGCGGGCATTGCGGGCATGGTGGAAGTGGCCGCGGTCCACGGCCGCGCCAACGCATCCCTCGTCGCAGGCTACGGCTACACCGGCATCCTGGTCGCATTCGTGGCCCGGCAAAATCCGATCGGCGTGATCCCGGTCGCGCTCTTGCTCGGCGGTATCGGTGCGAGCGGGGGTCTGTTGCAACGAAACTTCAACCTGCCGGATGCGAGCGTGAACGTGCTGGAGGGTATTTTGTTCATGGTCATCCTGGTGAGCGAAACGCTGTACGGCAAGCTCGACCTGTGGAGCTTTGCGCGCAGCGCGGCAGCTCGTAAATCGGCTGAAGCCGAGGTGGCGGCCTGATGTCCGCCGAACTCGGCGCATGGGGCGTCCCCGTGGCGGTAGTCGCGGGCGCCATCCGGGTCAGCACGCCATTCATCTTCGTCAGTTTGGGTGAGTGCATCACCGAGCGCAGCGGTCGGGTCAACCTCGGGCTCGAGGGCACCTTGGTGATGGGCGCCATGGTCGGCTATGGCTGCTCGTACTTGAGCGGCTCGCCCTGGCTGGGAGTGCTCGCCGCGGGGGTCGTGGGGGTCGTGCTCGGGGCGCTGCACGGTTTCTTGTGCAGCCGCCCGCGGGTGAACGACATCGCGGTCGGCATCGGGCTGATGCTCTTTGGCTGCGGTTTGGCATTTTTTCTGGGCAAACCATTGATTCAACCGAGCGCCGCGCGGCTGCCGGCCATCCCCTTCGGATCTTGGAGTGACTCGCCGCAGATTCAAGATGCGTTGCGCGTGAACGTGCTGTTCCTGCTCGGGGTGCTGCTGGCACCGGGCGTCAGCTTTGCCCTCAAGCGCACGCGCTGGGGTCTGATTGTCCGCACCGTCGGTGAGAGCGCGGAGGCCGCCCGCGCGATGGGCTATGACGTGAACCGCGTGCGCACGCTGGCGACCATGGCCGGCGGTTTCCTCGCCGGCGTCGGCGGGTCGTTCTTGTCTTTGTTCTACCCGGGGAGTTGGAACGAGGGCTTGTCCAGCGGCCAAGGCTTGATGGCCGTCGCGCTCGTGATCTTCGCGCGTTGGAATCCGGTTCGCTGTCTGTACGCTTCGCTGCTGTTCGGGGGAGCGAGCGCGCTCGGGCCGGCCCTGCAAGCCGTAGGCGTGACCAAGGGCTACTACTTGTTCAACGCCGCACCGTACGCGCTCACTCTGCTGATCATGGTCCTGAGCAGCTCTGCCACTCGAACCTCCGCCGATCAACCGGCGGAGCTCACCGTCGCTCGCTAAACGAGGAGAAGGTAATCATGCCCTTTGCCGCCGCTACCCCCTATCCCTGGCCCTACAACGGCGATCTGCGGCCGGACAATACCGCGCTGATCGTGATCGACATGCAGACGGATTTTTGCGGCAAAGGCGGCTACATCGATCTGCTCGGCTACGACATCTCCAACAGCCGGGCCTGCATCGAGCCGATTCAGCGCGTCCTCACGGCCATGCGCGCCAAGGGCTATCACATCTTCCACACCCGTGAGGGGCACCGTCCGGACCTCGCGGATCTGCCGGCCAACAAGCGCTGGCGCTCGCGCCGCCGTGACGACGGTACGAGCGGCACTGGCATTGCAGATCTGGGGCCATGCGGTCTGGTGCTCGTGCGTGGTCAGCCTGGTTGGGAGTTGATCCCCGAGCTCCAACCGCTCCCCGGCGAGATGGTGATCGACAAGCCGGGCAAGGGCTCGTTCTGTGCCACGGACCTCGAGCTCATCTTGCATCAGAAGCGGATCGAGAACTTGATTCTGACCGGGATCACCACCGACGTGTGCGTGCACACCACGATGCGTGAAGGCAACGACCGCGGGTTCGAGTGCGTGATCTTGTCGGATTGCTGCGCCGCGACCGACGCGGGGAATCACGCGGCGGCGCTGAAGATGGTCACTATGCAGAGCGGCGTGTTCGGAGCCGTGAGCACGTCTTCGGCGTTGATCGAGGCACTGCCGTGACCGCCGCCGCCGAGCCGCTGCCTCGCGAGGTTCAGGGCTCGGGCATGCGGCTCAAGAGCCCGGCCGCGGCGCCGCCGCTGTTGATCGCCGAGCAGGTGACCAAGCGCTTCGGGCCGCTGACCGTGCTCGACTCGGTTTCACTACGCCTCGAGCCAGGCACCGTGCACGCGCTCTTGGGAGAGAACGGCGCCGGCAAGAGCACGCTCGTCAAATGCATCATGGGTTTTTATCACGCCGACGGTGGAAGCGTCGTGGTGGGCAACTCGGCGGTGCACATCAAAAACCCGAAGGATGCGCAGCTGCACGGCATCGGCATGGTCTACCAGCACTTCACGCTGGTGGAGAACATGACGGTAGCCGAGAACTTGGTGCTCTCGCGCGCTCAGGTGCCGGGGTTGATCGACTGGAAGAGAGAGCACGCGGCGCTCGATGCGTTCATGGCCAAGATGCCATTTTCGATCTCGCCCACGCGACTCGTGCGTCAACTAGCGGCCGGTGAGAAGCAGAAGCTCGAAATCCTGAAGCAACTGTATCTCGGCAGCCGGATCGTGATCCTGGACGAGCCGACCAGCGTGCTGACGCCGGACGAAGCCGACAGCGTGCTCGGCATGGTCCGGGACATGGCCCATCGTGGTGAAATCAGCGTGCTGATGATCACCCACAAATTCCGCGAAGTAACCAGCTTTTGTGATGAAGTGACGGTGCTCCGTAAGGGGCGCTTCGCGGGCAGCGGCAAGGTCAGCGATCTGACCACCGCGCAGATGGCGGAAATGATGGTGGGAGCGGAGCCGCCCAGCGCTTCCGTCGCGCGTGACGCGAGTAAACCGAAATCGATCGTGCTCGCCGTGCGCATGCTCGAGGCCGACGACGACATTGGGCTACCCGTGTTGAACGGCGTGAGCTTCGACGTGCGCGCGGGCGAGATCGTGGGCATCGCGGGGGTATCCGGCAATGGCCAAGATCAACTGGTCGAGGTCTTGGCCGGTCAACGAAAGCTACGCTCAGGTGACTTGGCCGTGGGGGGGAGCAGCTACGGCGCGACCCGGCGGGAAATCCGCCAGCAAGGCGTGCGCCTTTTGCCAGAGGCACCGCTGCGCAACGCCTGTGTGCCGAATATGTCGGTTGCCGAAAATATCGGCTTTCGAAATTTCGACGTCAGCCCGTTCACGCGCTGGCGCTGGCTCGTCCGCCACTCTCGGCTTCACAGCCACGCCGACACCGCCATCAGTGAGTACCGAATCAAGACGCCATCACCGGCGGAGCGCATCGGTAACCTCTCCGGCGGCAACGTGCAACGCGCCGTATTGGCCCGTGAGCTGACCGGCGAAGTGCGCTTGCTGATCGTCGCCAATCCCTGTTTCGGGCTGGATTTCGCCGCCGTGGCTGAAATTCGCACGCGCATCATGAGCGCGCGCAACGCCGGCGCGGCGGTACTCTTGGTGAGCGCCGACCTCGATGAGATTTTCGCGCTCGCGGATCGCATCTTGGTCATGAGCGAAGGTGCTATCGTTCACGAGGCCCCGGCCGCGAGCGCCGATCTGCAAGAGATCGGCCGCCACATGGCCGGCCACGGTTGAACATGAAGGAATCATTTCGGGTCGATCTCGAGGCCCTCATGCAAGGGGAGATCACCTGGCAACCATTCAGGATGGGCATCGAGATCCACCACCTGTACGGGGAAATGGGAGTGGGGCGCGCAGCCGCGCTGCTTCGCTATGCGCCCGGCGCGAGTTTGCCGACCCATCGCCACGCGGGCTTCGAACAGGTTTTGGTGCTGCAAGGTGCACAAGTCGATGACCGCGGTCGCTATGGCAAGGGGACCGTGGTCGTGAACCCGCCGGGCTCACAGCACACGGTGACCAGCCCCGAGGGTTGCGTCGTCTTCGTTACTTGGGAACTCCCAGTGGAGTTCGAGCCGGCATGATCGTTCCCGTCGCCGCGGCCGCAGAGGGTAGACAGGGGCGCGCCGCGGGTTGGGCCGCCGAGCTCGAACTCGGATTCGAGGTCATCGCCGGGCGTTCGGCGCTGGTGCGCAATCGGCATCGCGGGCCGCTCGCGGTTCAGCGCGCTTTTTACCCAGAATCGAATGATTTGGCTCACGTTTACCTGCTGCACCCACCGGGCGGCGTGGTCGCCGGCGACCAGTTGACGGTGCGCGTGAACGTCGCGCCGGGCGCACGCGCGTTAGTCACGACTCCCGCCGCCACCAAGTTCTACCGCAGCGAGGGCCGCGTCGCGCAGCAGACTCAGAGCTTCCAAGTGCATGCGGGGGCGAGCCTCGAGTGGCTGCCTCAAGAAACCATCGTCTACGGCAGCGCGCAGGTGAGCACGAAGACCCGCGTCGAGCTAGAGCCGGGCGCGACCTTCTGCGGTTGGGACATGGTGTGCCTCGGCCGTGCCGCCTCGGGCGATCACTTCGCGAGCGGCCGCCTCCAGCAAGCGTTCGAAATTTGGCAGGGTGAACGCCCGCTGTGGATCGAGCGCTCCGAGTTCGACGCAAACGAACCGGTCAGACACGCCCCTTGGGGTCTGGCCGGCCACCGTGTGTTCGGCACCTTCGTCTGCACCGGACAGAACGCGGCCGGCGTCGCCGCCGCGCGAGCCGCGGTTGACACTGACGACTCGCGCGAGCTATTCGCCGTCTCACAGATGCGAGCCGCAATCGTCTGCCGCTACTTGGGTAGCAGTACGGAGCGAGCTCGCCACGTGTTTGCGCAGGCTTGGGCCGCGCTCCGGCCGTTCGTCGTTGGCCGCCCCGCAAGCCCCCCGCGCATCTGGTTGACCTAAAAGCCGCTGTTACTGCCGCCGCAGAAGGAACTCGAATGGAGCTCACGCCTCGTGAAAAGGACAAGCTTTTGATCTTCACGGCGGGCTTGCTCGCCGAGCGCCGCAAAGCGCGAGGCCTCAAGCTCAACTATCCAGAAGCGGTCGCGTACATCAGCGCGGCCATTTTGGAAGGGGCTCGTGACGGCCGCACCGTGGCAGAGCTGATGAGCTACGGCGCGGAGCTGCTCACCCGGGCAGACGTGATGGACGGCATCCCCGAAATGATCCCCGAAGTTCAGGTCGAAGCCACGTTCCCGGACGGCACCAAGCTCGTCACCGTGCACAACCCCATTCCCTGAAGCGAGGCCATTGATGATCCCTGGAGAACTGTTTTTGGCCGCGGGCGACATCGAACTGAACGCGGGGCGCGCGACCGTGAAGGTCAAAGTCGCCAACACGGGTGATCGGCCGATCCAAGTCGGCTCGCACTACCATTTCTATGAAACGAACGCGGGGTTGGCCTTCGACCGCGAGGCCACGCGCGGCTTTCGCTTGAATATCGCGGCCGGCACGGCCGTGCGCTTCGAGCCCGGGCAAGAACGCGAGGTAGAGCTGGTGGCCTACGCGGGCGAGCGCAAAGTGTACGGCTTTACCGGCAAAATCAGCGGTCCGCTGGAAGGGCAGGGCTGATGCCGCGCATCGATCGCGCGGCTTATGCCGCCATGTTTGGTCCAACCACCGGCGACCGCGTGCGCTTGGCCGATACGGATCTGATCTTGCAAGTCGAAGCCGACCACACCATCTACGGGGAAGAGGTCAAATTCGGCGGCGGCAAGGTGATCCGCGACGGCATGGGTCAGAGCCAACGCGTCGATGACGCCGTGGTGGATTTGATCATCACGAACGCACTAATCGTCGACCACTGGGGCATCATCAAGGCCGACATCGGCGTCAAGAACGGGCGCATCACCGGCATTGGCAAGGGCGGCAATCCGGACGTCCAGCCCGGCGTCGACATCGTGATCGGTCCTGGCACCGAGGTAATCGCGGGCGAAGGCTTGATCGCGACTCCCGGCGGCATCGATTCGCACATTCACTTCATCTGCCCGCAGCAGATAGAAGATGCGCTGATGAGCGGCGTGACGACCATGATCGGCGGCGGCACCGGGCCGGCGGCAGGCACCAACGCCACGACCTGCACCCCGGGCAGCTGGTACATCGAACGCATGCTGCAGGCGGCCGACGCATTGCCCATGAATTTGGGCTTTCTCGGCAAGGGCAACACCAGTTTGCCGGAAGCGTTGGACGAGCAGGCGCGCGCCGGGGCGATGGGCTTCAAGTTGCATGAGGACTGGGGCACCACGCCCGCCGCGATCGACAATTGTCTATCCGTGGCCGAGCGCCTAGACGTGCAGGTCGCGATCCACAGCGATACGCTCAATGAATCCGGCTTCGTCGAGGACACCTTTGCCGCGTTCAAGGGGCGTTCGATTCACGCGTATCACACCGAGGGCGCCGGTGGCGGGCACGCGCCCGACATCATTCGGGCTTGCGGAGAGCCCAATGTGTTGCCTTCGTCCACGAACCCCACGCGCCCGTACACCGTAAACACGATCGACGAGCATCTGGACATGCTGATGGTTTGTCATCACCTGGATCCGGACATCTCGGAAGACGTGGCGTTCGCCGAGTCGCGCATCCGCCGCGAAACGATCGCGGCCGAAGACATTTTGCACGACCTCGGCGCGTTCAGCATGATCTCGTCGGACTCTCAGGCCATGGGCCGAGTCGGGGAGGTCGCGACTCGCACCTGGCAAACTGCGCACAAAATGAAGGCGCAGCGCGGCAGCCTGCCGGAAGATCCCGCCGAGCACGACAATTTTCGGATCAAGCGCTACATCGCCAAGTACACGATCAACCCCGCGCTGACGCACGGCATCGCCCATGAAGTGGGCTCGATCGAAGTCGGTAAGCTCGCTGACATCGTGCTTTGGAATCCGATGTTTTTCGGCGCCAAGCCGGGGCTAATCATCAAGGGCGGCATGATCGCCGCAGCGCCCATGGGCGACCCCAATGCATCGATCCCCACGCCGCAGCCCGTGCATTACCGGCGCATGTTCGGCTCGCTCGGTGGTGCTCGCACGGCTACGAGCGTGACCTTCGTCTCGCAAGCGGCGCTCGACAATGATGTCGTGCGTCGGGTGAACATGCAGAAGCGAGCCGTGGCCGTGCGTGGAACTCGCAGCATCAAAAAGGTCGACCTGATCCACAACGGGACGTTGCCGAAGATCGAAGTCGACTCGCAGACGTACGAAGTTCGTGCGGACGGCCAGCTCCTGACCTGTGAGCCGGCGAGTATTTTGCCGCTGGCTCAACGCTACTTCTTGTTCTGAGATACGAGTGAGGGTGACCTGAAATGCGCAAAATCCTTGAAAAAGTGGCGGGTTCGGTGACTGCGTCCGTGGCCGTCACTCTGGAGCATTCCGATCGTCAGAAGTCGCGCGGGTTGCTCAAGCTGGATGACGGCAGTGAGGCCGCGCTGCTGCTCGAGCGCGGCACGAGCCTCCAGCATGGGGATCGCTTGCTCGCCGACGACGGCGTAGTCGTGCTCGTGCAGGCGGCGCTCGAAGGCCTGTCGATCGTGACCGCGAGCGACCCGCTCGATTTGTGCCGGGCCGCTTACCACTTGGGCAACCGCCATGTCCCGCTGCAGATTGGCGCGCTGCGCCTAGCCTTCCTGCACGATCACGTGCTCGATGACATGGTGCGTGAGCTGGGCTTTCAAGTGACCTTCGCGGCCGAGCGTTTCGAGCCCGAATCGGGTGCTTACGGCCACGGCCATGCCCATGCCTCGAGGCCACCGAGTTCGCATCCTCACGGTCACGACCACCACCATCACGCGCACGACCACGACCACGAGCACGAACACCGGCCGATCTCCCTCGGAAGAGCCCAGCCACTGCCGTGAATGATTTGCTCTCTGTCTCCCGCGAATCATCGCCCGCGGCCCTGCCTGATTTGGCGATGCTACGGCTGCTACAATTGGCGAGTCCGGCCTTGCCCATTGGCGCGTTCGCCTACTCGCAAGGTCTCGAGCAAGCCGCTCTGCTCGGTTGGGTAAGCGACGAGCCCACGGCCGCGCGCTGGATTTCCGGCGTCGTGACTGAGGTGTTGCCGCGCCTGGACGTGCCGCTGCTCGCGGCATCCTATGGCGCTTGGGCCGCGGGAGACTTACCGCGTGTGCGCCAGCTCGCCGCTTTCCTACACGCCTGCCGCGAATCTGCCGAGTTGGGGGCGGAAGATCGCCACTTGGGTGCCGCCCTCGCCCGCGTATTGCACGGCCTGGACGTGCCCCACGCAGAGTCGTGGATTGCGGACGCAGACGCGACGTTCGTCACGCTGTTCTCGCTCGCGGCCGTTCACTTCGAGATCCCTTTGCACAGCGCCGCGCTGGGCTTTCTCTTCGCCTGGCTGGAAAACCAAGTGGCCGCCGCCACGCGCTTGATTCCGATCGGTCACATCGCGGCGCAGCGCGTGCTGTCGCAAGTGCTGGCGGGCTTGCCGGCGGCCGTGACTCGCGGGTTATCGATCCCTATTTCAGACGCAGGGTTTCTCGCGCCCGGCCTTGCCTTGGCAAGCGCCTTGCACGAGACCACCTATAGCCGGCTCTTCCGTTCATGAAAGAAAGTCAGAGGTATTGGTCATGAAAGACAAACCTGCGTTGCGGCTCGGCGTCGGCGGTCCGGTGGGGTCGGGCAAGACCGCGCTGGTGGACACGCTGTGCAAGCGACTGCGCGAGCGCTACCAAATCGCCGTCGTCACCAACGACATCTACACTCGTGAAGATGCCGATTTCTTGTTGCGTAGTGGCGCGCTGGCGGAGGACCGCATCGTGGGCGTAGAGACCGGCGGTTGCCCCCACACCGCCATCCGTGAGGACGCATCCATCAATTTGGAAGCGGTGGCCGCGCTCAACCGCAAATTCGACAATCTCGACTTGGTGATTATCGAGAGCGGCGGTGACAACCTAGCCGCCACGTTCAGCCCCGAGCTTTCGGACCTGACCCTGTACGTGATCGACGTCGCCGCGGGCGATAAGATCCCGCGCAAAGGCGGTCCGGGCATCACCAAGAGCGATCTGTTGATCATCAACAAGATCGATCTCGCGCCGCACGTCGGTGCCTCGCTCGAGGTGATGGACCGCGACGCGAAGAAGATGCGCGGCGCGAAACCGTTCGTGTTCACGAATTTGAAGACCGGCACCGGGGTGGAAGACGTGTGCGACTTCATCGTGCGTGCGGGTCTACTCGACGCGTGATTCGCGTGCGAAGCGCTGTTTGAGCGTCGATCCGGCCTGGCGTGGGGGGCGCCGTGCCGGAGCCGAGTGTCCGACGAAGGGCGGGGCTGGCCGAGCCAATTGTGAGATCTCACAATTGAGACGTAATCGCCACGGGGACGACTTTGACATCCGGGATGCGAATGCCGGACACAAAGGCGAAACATCAACTCAAGCAAAAGCGTCCTTGGGAAGAACGCGTGGATTGGTCCCTCAGCGTCCTGCGCGCTGAACTCTTGATAGATCGCGTCAGCACCGCTTCGAAGGAGCGCATGAAATGAATAATAGTTGGTCCGTTGCCTCGTTTCTCTGCTTATTGAGCGTCGCCGGCGCGGGGTGCAAAGGCCCGGAAGCGAGCCCCGCCCCCGCCGCACCGAGCACCAGCGCCGCCGTGGCCGCGCCCGCCGCTGCCCCGGCAGCCGAGGCGCCCAAGGGCAAAGATACGTCGCCGATCAAGATCGGCATTTTGCATTCGCTCTCCGGCACCATGGCCATCAGTGAAACGTCCTTGAAGGACGTCGCGTTGATGACCATCGACGCGATCAACAAGAAGGGCGGCGTGCTCGGCCGCAAGCTCGAACCGGTGGTCGTCGACCCGGCCTCCAACTGGCCACTGTTCGCCGAGAAGGCGCGCGAACTGCTGCAGAAGGACAAAGTGGCGGTGACCTTCGGTTGCTGGACTTCCGTCTCGCGCAAATCCGTACTGCCGGTGTTCGAAGAGCTGAACGGCCTCTTGTTTTATCCCGTGCAGTACGAGGGTGAAGAGTCTTCGTACAACGTGTTTTACACCGGCGCCGCGCCGAACCAGCAGGCCATTCCTGCGGTCGAGTACCTGATGGGTGACAAGGGCGGGAGCGCCAAGCGTTGGGTTCTGCTCGGCACCGACTACGTGTACCCGCGCACCACGAACAAGATCTTGCGCTATTTCCTCAAGTCCAAGGGCGTTGCCGAAGCGGACATCATGGAGAAGTACACGCCGTTCGGACACAGCGACTATCAAACCATCGTCAGCGACATCAAGAAGTTCGCGGCTGGAAAGCACACTGCGGTCGTCTCCACGATCAACGGCGACTCGAACGTGCCGTTCTACAAGGAACTCGCCAATCAGGGGTTGAAGGCCTCCGACATTCCGGTGGTCGCCTTCTCCGTCGGCGAAGAAGAGTTGCGCGGTATCGACACCAAGCCGCTGGTGGGGCACTTGGCCGCCTGGAACTACTTCATGTCGATCGACAACGCCGAAAACAAGGGCTTCATCGAGCAGTGGAAGGCGTACGTCAAAGAGAAGAACCTACCTGACGGCGACAAGCGCGTGACCAACGACCCGATGGAAGCCACGTACATCGGTATTCAGATGTGGGCGCAAGCCGTGCAGCAAGCCGGCACCACGGACGTGGACGCGGTGCGTATGGCGGTCGGCGGTCAGAAGGTGAAGTCACCCTCCGGCTTCGAGATCGAGATGGACGCCAAGAATCATCACTTGCACAAGCCGGTGTTCATCGCTGAAGTCAAAGGCGACGGACAGTTCAGCGTCGTGTGGAAGACCGAGGGCCCGATCGTCGCGGCTCCCTGGAGTCCGTTCGTTCCGGACAGCGCGAAGAAGGTCGCGGACTGGACCTTCCCCTGGGTCTGCGGCAACTGCACCGAAGGCAAGTACAAGGCTGCCAGCCTCGCGCCCTGAGCGCGCCAGCAACTGCGATGCGGACTTTGCCCCGCTGGGAACCTCCAGTGTGCCAGCGGGGCTATTTTTTCTCTGTTTAGGAGCGCCGCCAGGTTGACCATGACTCGCATTCGAATGCTCCAGTTCGCGAAGTGGCTGAGGCTCGCGCTGCCCGTGGTTGCCGTGCTGGCACTGCTGCTCTCGCCCAAGCAGGCCCGTGCAGACCAACTGAGTGAAGACCTTTCCGGACTCGCGAGCACCGACTCGAGCGAAGTGTCCGCGGCCGTCGTCAAAGCCGCCAACCGCGGTGACGCACGGGCGCTGCCCGCCCTGCACGCGTTGGATGACGGCAAGCTACGCTTCGATGTGCTGAAGAAGCTGCTGATCAAGGCTGATACTGGCGGGTTTACCGACGCGCTGACCGGCGCTCCGGCGACCGCGCAGGGCAAGGTCGAAGAACCCGCGAGTGACAACGCGGTACGCCGCGCGCTCTCGCCCGCGCTGGCTTCTCTTTCCCTATCTGCTCCTTCAGCCCAAGTGCGGCTCAAAGCCGCGCGCGAACTCGGTCGTCCGAGCGACGAAATCGTGCCGATTATTCGCAAAGTCTTGGCCAAGGAGACCGATGCCAAGGTGAAAATCGCGCTCTCGTTGGCGCTCGCCCCTGCGGACATGGTGAGTGAAAAGCCCGCCGACCGCATGCGCGCGCTGGCTGCCATTCGCGAAGCCGCTGACGCCACTTTCAAGAGTGACGTCGAGCACCTGCTCAGCAAAGGCTCGGACGGCAATTTCGTCGAGCCCGACCTCAGCGTGCGGAACGCCGCTGCAGCTGCAATCTCCTCGATCGAGACGCGCCAGTTCTTGATCAACTCCGTTGGCAACACGTTCTACGGCTTGAGCTTGGGCAGCGTGCTGATTCTGTGCGCCTTGGGTCTCGCCATCACCTTCGGCTTGATGGGCGTGATCAACATGGCCCACGGCGAAATGATGATGATCGGCGCCTACACGTCGTTCGTCGTACAGAATCAGTTCATCGCTCATCTACCAGCGCACCTGGATTGGTACGTTGCCGTCGCTGTGCCTGCCGCGTTCGTCGTCAGCGGTGCGGTGGGTGTGCTGATGGAACGCACCGTGATCCGCCACCTCTACGGCCGCCCGCTCGAGACGCTGCTCGCCACTTGGGGGATCTCGCTGCTCTTGATTCAAACGGTGCGCTTGATTTTTGGCGCGCAGAACGTGACCGTTGCCAATCCGACGTGGCTGTCGGGCGGCGTCGAGATCCTGCCGCAGGTCGTACTGACCTACAGCCGCTTGGCCGTGATCGCGTTCAGCGTCGTGGTCATGCTGTTCGTGTGGGTACTGATGCAGAAAACGCGTCTCGGCTTGGAAGTTCGCGCCGTGACCCAAAACCGGGCCATGGCCGCGGCCATGGGGATTTCCACCCGGCGTGTCGATATGTGGACGTTCGGCATCGGTTCGGGTGTCGCCGGCTTGGGCGGGGTTGCATTGTCACAGCTGAGCAACGTGGGTCCGGAGCTGGGTCAAGGTTACATCGTCGACTCGTTCATGGTCGTGGTGCTGGGGGGCGTCGGCAAGCTCGCGGGCACGATTGCGGGCGGCTTGGGTCTCGGGCTCGTGAACAAGTACCTCGAGCCTTTGGCGGGCGCGGTGCTCGGAAAGATCTTTATTTTGGGCTTCATCATCGTGTTCATTCAGCGGCGCCCACAGGGCATCTTTGCGCTCAAGGGCCGCGCAGCGGAGGTCTCGTGAAAGCCGAACCGGCCGTTGGCTTGAGCGCCCTGCACGGCAAGCGCGGGTGGATCGCCGTGGGCGCCGTCACCCTCGTCTTGTGCGTGTTGGTACCCATCTTGAGTTTGGGGGTGCCCGAGAGCTCGCCGCTGCATCTGCCAGACTACCTCATCGCGCTGCTCGGCAAGTTCCTGTGCTACGGCATCGTGGCCTTGGCGATCGACTTGATCTGGGGCTTCACGGGTATTCTGAGCCTGGGTCACGGCGTGTTCTTCGCGCTCGGCGGCTACGCAATGGGCATGTACTTGATGCTCTCGATCGGCGCCCAGGGCGTGTACAAGAGCGCCCTGCCGGATTTCATGGTCTTCCTCGATTGGAAAGAATTGCCCTGGTTTTGGCGCGGATTCGACAACCTGAGCGTGGCCCTGATCGCGGCCTTGGTCGTGCCCGGACTGCTCGCCTTCGCCTTCGGCTACTTCGCCTTCCGCTCGCGGATCCGGGGGGTGTACTTCTCCATCATCACGCAAGCTCTGACCTACGCGTTGATGCTCTTGTTCTTCCGCAACGAGACAGGGTTTGGCGGTAACAACGGTCTGACCGACTTCAAGTCGCTGTACGGCTACGATCTGCACAAGGCATCGACCAAGGTCACGTTGTACGTACTGTCGGCCCTGGCGCTGCTCGCTACCTACCTGTTGTGCCGCTACATTGTCACCTCCAAGGCGGGACGCGTGCTGCGCGCCATTCGAGATGCCGAGAGCCGCGCCATGTTCGTCGGCTTCAACCCGACGAACTACAAGCTATTCGCGTGGACCTTGAGCGCAGTGTTGTGTGGTCTCGCGGGAGCGCTGTACGTGCCGCAAGTCGGCATCATCAACCCGGGTGAGATGCAGCCTGCCAACTCGATCGAAATGGGGATCTGGGTGGCCGTCGGCGGCCGAGCCACGCTATTTGGGGCTATTTTAGGCGCGTTCGTGGTCAACGGCATGCGCAGCTTCTTCACCGCGGCCATGCCCAACGCTTGGCTGTACGTGCTCGGCCTGTTGTTCATCGCGGTCACGCTGTTTTTTCCAGACGGCGTTGCGGGCGCGCTCGGGCGCCTGAAGCGGAAGAGCTAATGTCGAAGTCATCAGCCGTGAGTAGCTCCGTTCCCTCCGTCCGACCCGAGTCGGAAGCCAGCGCTGCTGCGCCCGAATCGGGGGCCCAAGTCCCGACGCCGCCGGCCAAGCCGACTGAAAAGAGCGGCAAGCGGCCCTGGTCGGTGCGCCCGCGAATGATCGACCCTGCGCGGCGGGA
>Ga0247740_1000042_pt1 | contig 57092 bp, 45 predicted proteins | sample UWRJL148409B2_FD_180942 | JGI IMG/M metagenome (GOLD analysis project Ga0247740, IMG submission 180942) | Plant litter microbial communities from Arlington Agricultural Research Station in Wisconsin, United States - UWRJ-L148-409B-2 | ecosystem: Environmental > Terrestrial > Plant litter >...
CGTTCTCTTGGCGCGGCCGAAGGGCCCGAGACGTCGCGACGCTTGTCGTTCGTGACCAGCGTGGGCGGGCATCACGACCTACGCCGCGTATTGCGCTTCTTGATCCACAACCAGATCGAGACCCCGCACGGCCTGGTTCACAGGCAAGCCCACGAGTATGGCCTGGTGGTGTGGTGTACGGCAACCTCGAGCACTTCGTGCCGGTCGCCGATTTGCCGGCGATGCGCGCGGGCTTCAAGGCTTGGTTGAAGGAAGACCGCGCGAGCGCGCGTGAATTTGCCAAGGCGCGCCGCACGCCGGAAGCGGAACAGCTGTGGCAACTGCTGGAAGCGGGGAAGCTGCAGTCCCTAGCGCCGGAACTGGATGCGCTGCTCGAATCTCAGCAGGGTCAATTGGCCGGGCTCTCGGCGGCGGGTCGGCTCGGCGAACTGAAGATCCCGGTGTATCTGCTGCACGGCGCGCACGACCACGTGATCCCGCCGTCGGAGACCGATGCCGCGGGACTCGAACTCGGCGCGGCCACGCACTTGGCGCTAGTCTCGCCATTGATCGAGCACGTCGAGGTGAGCAAGACCGCGGGCCTGGGCGACGAACTAGCGCTGCTGTCGTTCATGGCCCGCTTGCTGTGAGCGCTCGGCTTGCGGCGTCGGTAGCGTCCCCCCTCCCTCAGGATGAGGATGGGGCCGGCGATGCGCTCGCTCTCGCGCGCGAGCGCCTGACCTCATCGCAGGCGTCGACAACTCGCCGCGCCGCGCCGTTACCGTCTGGGAGTGGTGCTTCCAAGCTGACGGTAGCCCCGAGTTCGATGGTTTCGTAAGGGCACCACAAGTGCCGATTAGTTGCACAAGCTAGCCCTGCCGGGGACGTCGACGCCCGGCGTAGGCGATGACTTGCACCGAGCGCTGCCCTAGTCTCCGTCCGTGGACTGGATCAACTACCATCACTTGCTCTACTTCTTCGTTGTCGCGCGGGAAGGGGGGCTCGTACGAGCAGGTAAGACGCTTCGGCTGTCGCACCCGACCTTGAGCGCCCAGATCCACACGCTAGAAGACCAACTCGGGGAAAAGTTGTTCCTCAAGGTGGGTCGCAAGCTCGAGCTTACGGAGATCGGACGTGTCGTTTACCAATACGCTGAAGAGATTTTTTCCCTAGGGCGCGAGATGGTCGATACCGTGAAGGGGCGCGGCGTTGGCAAGCAGCTGCGTCTCGACGTGGGCATCGTCGACGTCGTTCCAAAGCTCGTGGTCCGGCGGTTGCTGCAGCCAGCGCTTGACCTAGCCGAGCCCGTCCGTCTGGTCTGTGTCGAAGCCCCTTACGAGAAGCTGCTGGCAGACCTTGCCCTGCATTCCCTCGATATCGTGATCGCCGACGCTCCCGTGCCCGCAGGGAGCAATATCCGAGCTTACAATCACTTGCTCGGGGAGACGGGTATCAGCTTTTTTGCCGCGAAAAGTTTGGCGAGCCAACTGCGGCGCAAGTTCCCGGCGTCGCTGGACGGGGCGCCGTTGCTCTTGCCGCTCGAGCAGCTGCCGCTCCGTCGAGCGCTGGACCAATGGTTCGAGCGGCAAAAAGTGAAGCCCAAGGTGATTGCTGAGTTCGAAGACAGCGCTTTGCTGAAAGCCTTCGGAGCAGATGGCATTGGGGCCTTCGCGGCCCCAACGGTCGTGGAGGCGGAAGTGATGGCGCAGTATGGAGTGGAAATCGTCGGCAAGTCGGACGAGATCAAAGAGCGCTTTTATGCGATCTCGGCTGAGCGCCGCCTCAAACACCCGGCGGTGGTTGCCATTTCGGACGCCGCACGCCAGGACTTGTTCGTGCGGCGTTGAGAAACTGCCTCCGTTGCCGGCCGAGCCTTCGTGGCTTCAGACCGGGTTTCGCGGTGAGTCGGGTGAGCCGCCCGGCCGTAGGTCATGCTGGGAACTGGCCTTTGCCGGCCAAGTCTTCGAGGGCAGCTGCGCTAACTTCGAGAACACCTGAGCCCGTGAGATGAAGCCGAGCGGATAGTCGGGAGTCATCACGATGCCGAGGGGAGCGCCCATCTCTTCCAGGATCCTCAGTGCCTCGGCGGCGCCGAGGTGGCTTGGGAGTTCCGGGACTCGTCGCGTCAGCGTGCGAATGGACTGCCGGTCGAATTCCGGTCGTCGCGCCGCGAGCACGAGGTCGCCGCGCAACACCACTCCTAGCAGCACACCATTCGCGACGACCGGGAAGGCGTCTTGTGCGGTACGCAGTAGCTGTGGAATCGTCTCGCCGATCCTGGCGTTCGCTTCGAGCTCGATGGCTGGCACTTCCGCGACGTCCGCAGCGGTCAGCCCCTGAAGAGGAGACTGAAGGGCAGCTGAGGCGCGCTCACGAGATGCCGCGGTGAAGACCAAGACGCCGACCAGCGCGAGCATGAGTTGGCCTGATGCCAGCGCGAAGCCCGCCATGGCCACGCCGGCAAGCTGTCCAATGCCCGCCGCCCAGAGCGTAGCCCGAGGTTCTCCCAACTTCAGGCACAGCAGGGCCCGGAGCACTCGACCACCGTCGAGCGGGAAGAACGGAAGCAAGTTGAACACAGCCAGACTGGCGTTGCCCACCGTGAGCATGAGCAACAGTGTTTGCCAACTGGGCGCGAGTCCCTCCGCGCTAGCGGAGAGGTTGGCGGCGCCGCCGGAGAACCAGACGCCCGCCGCCAGGGCCAGCGCCAGAACGACGTTGACGAGGGGCCCGGCGACGGCAATCGCAATCTCTTGCGTCGGCGACTGGGGCTTGCCGACGAGGCTCGCTATGCCACCAATGGGTAAGAGCACAATCTCCTTCACCTTCAAGCCATAGCGTTGCGCCACGACGCCGTGCCCCAGCTCGTGCAGCAGAACGCATGCAAACAACGCCAGGGTAAACGCTGCCCCGAAGAGCGCGCCGCGCGAACCGTGCGCCGCGCCCCACTGTGTCGCGCCGAGGGCTACGATGATGGCGAAGGTGGCATGGATCTTTACGTCAATGCCGCGAATCCTGAACAAGGTCGTGGACCACATAGTGATGCTACCGTTCTGTTGTCCGAGGACCAGCGCTCAAGCTCGGGTGGCGCGCTGGCCCATGTGTTGAAGGCCTCTCAGACGAATTTCCGTTCTCATATTCTCGTTTCCTGGCAATTACGACGCCGCACTTCGACCGGGACGGTGTGAGTCAATTCGCGCGCAAGTCGCGAGATTGTCGGTTCGAAACCCAAAGCGATGCCAACACAGAACCCACCAGCACCGTCGCAATGAACACCAGCGACAAGAGCGGCGGCACCTTGTAGAGATCGACCAGCGCCATCTTCGAGCCCACGAAGACCAGCACCACCGCGAGCCCCACCTTCAAGTAGCGGAACTTGTCGACGACACCCGCCAGCAAGAAAAACAAGGACCGGAGGCCAAGGATGGCGAAAATATTCGATGTGAAGACGATGAATGGGTCATCGGTAACCGCGAAGATTGCTGGAATCGAGTCCACTGCGAACACGACGTCGGTCGCCTCCACCAGCAACAGGGCCATGAACAATGGCGTGGCGACGCGACGGCCGTTCTCGATAGTGAAGAAGCTGTCTGCGGAGTACTTCTCGGTGCTCGGGATCACGCGCTTGGCCAGTCGCAGGACCGCACCGTCTTCCGGGTTCGGCCCCTGGTCACGCTGCACGAACAGCTTGATGCCCGTGAACACCAGGAAAGCTCCGAAGACGTAGATCAGCCAGTGAAACCGGGTCAGCAGGGCCGTGCCGCCCAAGATCATGCCCGCGCGAAGGATCAGCGCCGACAAGATGCCCCAGAACAAGACGCGGTGCTGGTAGAGCGGGGGCACCCGGAGCGCGGCGAAGATCACGACGAATACGAAAATGTTGTCAATCGAGAGCGACTTCTCGATCAGGTACCCCGTCAAGAACTCCAGTCCCCGTTGCGCGCCGAACCACTTCCATACGCCGAGATTGAAGAGGAGGGCCAAACCGATCCACACGCCGCTCCAGACCAACGCCTCGCGCGTACCGACGACGTGAGACTTGCGATGAAAAATGCCCAGGTCGACTGCCAACATCGCAACAACCAAAACGATGAAGCCGGTCCAGAGGCTAGGGCTACCGATGCTTTGCAGGTTCATGCTGGGTTCTCCACGCCTTCGGTGCCAATTCGCTCAGTCGAATAGGTCGCCGATCAACTCGGCTAGGCGGCGCTTGCGCGGGGGGTGTTGCTTTTCGTAACCGCGGCGACTGGAGGGCGGCTCACTGTCGCGCGAGCGGTAATCGTCCAGCTCTTGATGGGCCCGGGCCATCAACTTTTCGAGTTCACCGCGGTCGAGCCAAATGCCACGGCACGACGGGCAGACATCAATCTCTACACCATCACGAACTCTGGGCGTGAGCGGAGCGTCGACACAAATAGGGCAATGAGCGTTCATAGAGGTCAATATTCATCCAGCGTGAATGTTGTAAATCCAGATAAAATGATCACTTCATGTCGGTTTATACGACATTTACCGCATCGAAGCGTAAAGTGACGAGTGGCTCGTGGATGCGGCCTTGCCACCCCACCTCGAGCTGAGTGCGCTTACACTTGCGGCGCCGCCCCTGGCTTTGCTGCCAAGCCCGTTCGCGCTCTGAGCCGGGCGAGTGCCTCTACCGCACCTGCGCCGAACTCGGCGACGTCCCAATGGAAGAAGCCGGCGCGGCGGGCCGTTGCCGTCGACAACGCAGGGCACCGGCAGAGCTACGGCGCCATGGCATCGTGGTCGCGGGGACGCGACCGACGGCCGCCGTTGCAGTTGGAACGCAACCGAGCTTTGCGAGGAGGTGCTCGGACACGCGAAACACGAGTCCTACGCCTGGTCGCCGGCCTTTCCGGACGTCTCGGGCGCGGTCAGGCCATAGCGCTCGAGCTTTCGATACAGAGTCGAGCGATCGATGCCGAGGACCTTCGTGGCGTCCGTCTTGTTCCACTGAACCGCTTCCATCACGCGTGCTACATAGCGGCGTTCGACTTCTTCCAGCGTGATGAGGTCCGCGGGATCGATGCCCGCGACGATTACATGACTAGACTTGTAATCACGAATTTTGGGGGGCAGGTCTTCGACCAACAGCTCCTCGAATCGAGCCAGCGCCACCGCGCGCTCGAGCGAGTTCTGCAACTCACGAACGTTACCCGGCCAGCTATAGGACAAAAGCCTGCCCGCCACTTCTGGGGAAATGCCTTTGACGTTCTTGTGGTGGCGCTTGGCGAACCGCTCGACGAATGCTTGCGCCAAGAGCAGCACGTCGTTGCCCCGACTTCGTAGCGGTGGGATCTCGATGTGAACGACGTTTACGCGATAAAAGAGATCCTCTCGAAAGCGCCTTTCCGCAACCAGTGACTCGAGGTCTCGATTGGTCGCGGTGATGATGCGCGCGTCGAACTCCACCTCCGCACTGGACCCAATCGGACGCACCTTTCGCTCCTCTAGCGCGCGTAGCAGCTTGGCTTGCATACCGAGCGGCATCTCCCCCAGTTCGTCTAGAAAGAGCGTGCCGCCCGACGCCTCCAAGAAGAGCCCTTTGCGAGCGACTTTGGCGTCCGTAAATGCGCCCCTGGCGTGGCCAAACAGCTCACTCTCGAGCAGACTTTCAGGCACCGCCGCACAGTTGACGGCGACCATAGGCCCGCTCGACCTGCGGCTTCGGCGATGGAGGGCGCGCGCCACGAGCTCCTTGCCGCAGCCGCTCTCGGCCGTGATGAGCACGGTTGCGTCGCTGTCGGCAACGCGCTCGATCAAGTCGAACACGTTTTGAATCGATGTGCTGGAACCGATGATCTCATCAAAGCGCGTTTTCTCGGAGGCGTCTTCGCGCAGCCGCGTCAATTCCCTCTCGAGGCCGCGGTGGCGGATGGCGCGTTCCACCGCGAGCGCTAGCTGCTCGGCGCTGAACGGCTTGGTCAAGAAGTCGAACGCGCCCGCCCGAATGCTGGCAATCGCGGCATCCATGCTGCCAAAGCCTGTAATGACGATCACGGGAACGTCGCGTCGGTTCTGAACGACGCGATCGCATAGTTCGATACCGTTCATCCCTCGCATGTTCAGGTCGGTCACAATGACATCGAAGTCCTCTGCGCCCAGCAGCGCGAAGGCTTCGTCGGCGCGTTGCCGGGTGACGACCGAGAAGCCACGTCGGGCGAGCATGCGCTGCAGCTCGAGGCACATATCCGCATCATCTTCTACGACCAGAATGCGATGGTTCATGATGGGTCAACCCTGAGTGGCGGGAATGAACAGCGTGAATGTACTGCCGGAGTTGGGCTCGCTCTTCGCCGAGATCCAACCGCCGTGATCTTCGGCGATGCCGCGCGCGACGGACAGCCCGAGGCCGGTTCCCTCGCCCGCGGGACGGGTCGAATAGAACGGTTCCCAAATTCGCGTCAACTGGTCTGGAGCGATGCCGCAGCCTTGATCACACACGGCGATGAACGCCGCGCGTACGGCCGCGGCGCTTTCGGTGGCGCGAGCACCGTGTTCGACGCCTACGCTGAGCCGTAAGTCTCCGCCATTCGGCATCGAGTGCAGACCGTTTGCGACCAGATTGGTGACGGCCTGTTCCAGTTGCACCGCTTCCCCTTGCACGATCGGATCTCCGCGTACTTCCACGCGGAGAGTGACGTTCGACTTTTTCGCTAAGGCTCGCAACAAGTCCGCTGTACCATGAGCGACATCTGACAACCGCACCTCGCTCATCGTCGTGCTGCGCCGAGAAAAGTCGAGCAGCTGTCGAACGATGCGACTCATCTTCTCCACCTGCGCCAAAATGATGCTCCCGGACAGCGGCAAGTCGGCGGCCTCGTCCTCCCCGGCTGCGATGGCCTGCCCTCGCAAAAGCAAAACATTCAAAGGGGTTCCTAGTTCGTGGGCGAGACTCGATGCGAGCGTGCCGACGGTCCGTAGTCGATCCAAGTGGCGGAGTTCTTCCAGCAGCTCGATCCGAGCCGTGGCCTCCCTTTCGAGCCGGTCACGCGAATTGCCAAGCTGAGCGCACATTTCGTTGATGGCTCGCTCCAGCTCGCCGATCTCGTCGCGACGATGCGAGGAGTTCTGCTGCGCGAAGTCCCCCGCACCAATCCGCTGAGCCTGCGCCACCACGGCCTTCAAGGGCTGACCAATCACGGCACTGCCAAGCACCACCGCGAGCAGGCCCAAACTCAACGCAAGCGCTGCGGTGAAGCCAAGCTCCTCGCGGAGCGTAGACATCAACACGTCGCCGGCGTTGCTCACATGTCGGCTGAGAGAGAGGTTCGCGACTGGCTCACCGCCTACGACGAGCGGCAAGTCTAACGTGACCAGATGCGACTCCTCGGCCCCGACCGACCGCGGCGCAATCGGAATTGGAGCTCCTGGCGACGACCAACTGACTTTTACGTCCGATCTTCTTCTGGTCGCGCTGCGAAGGGTATCCAGGGCTCTGTCTCTTCCTTGGGTGGTCCAGGCGCTCACAAATTCCAGGCGCAGAACTTCGCCGAATGACCGCAAGTCGCCTAATGCATTTAGCGTGGCTTCGGACGCTTCGCGACGTGCGCTCCAGTAAGAAAATAGCGCCAAAATCGCGAGGCTCGCCAAAAAGAAAACGAACGTGAATTTGGCGACGACTCTCATGCCGACGGCCTGGCCAACCATGAACGCAAGCATATGGGCATCCGAAGATCCTAGCGCGATTTGCCAGGGCTGAGACCGCCGGCGTGGGCCGCGGCACCCGCTCGCAAAAGTCAGACCAATTCGGCTGCCGGGTAGCCTTGCGGCTCTCCGGGCCTCGTTTTCCACAAGTGCAGTCCCACTGCTTGCTCCCCGCGAGTCCAAGGTGGCGTACCGTAGCGGGTCAGACCGCGACCATCCCGCCGAGCGGTGAGCGGTGAGCGGTGAGCGGTGAGCGGCCTCGCAACTCGACCTTGCAGCACTCGTCCATTCCAGTGCGTGGGGCTGCTCGCATCCGGGAATCGAACCCTGACTGCGTTTCCCGCCGCGAGCGACAGGGCCCAATTCATTGGTCATAGAGCCGAGTTCGATTACAAGGTATCTGATACTGCGAATCACACGTACTATGACTGGTTAACAGACTGTCATGCTCGGTGGCACGCACCCGGGTCCTTCCGCTCGACAAGTGTGTAAGCAGGAACTGCGCCAGCAACGATCATCGCTATTTATGGCGGCCCCGGACGAGGGGCGTTGGATTTTGCAGCGTGTCGCAAAATCCAACACCGGGGAGATGAGCCGCCGATGGCGGCCGGCAAAGCACTAAATAGGACCGCCTAACAAGGGATTTGCCACGGCATGGGTGTTGCTCAGTCGCACTCATCGGCTGTGGCGCGGTGCGCGCCCATGAATGCAGAAAGGATTATCGTGACTGATACGAGAGTACACTCGCTAGCTCATTGGCTCCTAAGGGGTGCCACGCTAGTCGCGGCACTCCTGGCAGGTTCACCCGCCCGCGCGCGAGAAGATTTCCCGTCGCTCGAGCGCGCGATCGCGCAGGCGCAAACGCTGACTCCTGCCGCCGTGGACGCGCGGGGCGCTGCGCTGGTCGCCCAAGCCTTGGAAGTGGGCGCTCGCGTCTCCCCGCTCGGCAACCCCTATTTCGAGGTAACCGCCGACCGCGGGCAATACACGAGGAGCGCGCAACTCCTCGGAACGCTGTACTTGCCGATGGAGGTGCAAGGGCAACGCGGAGCGCGCATCGGCGAGTGGAAGCAGTTCGTCTCTTGGAAAGGCGCGCTGCTGGAAGACACCTTGGCGAGAACATTGAGGGATGCCGTCCTTGCCTACGGCGACGTGCGCGTCGCGCGCGCGCGGTTGACGTTGGCCGAGGATGGCGAGGCCTACTCGCGGGCCGAGTCAGAAGCCTACGCCAGGCGCCTCACCGCTGGTGATGCGACGGCTTACGACGTCAGCGTTGCCCAGTCCGAGCTGTCACGCTGGTCGCAGCTGCGCGCGGCGGAGTCGGCCGCGTTCGCGCACTCGCTCGCCCAGTTCGCGGAGGTGACCGGGACGGAGCCGCTGCCGCCGGCCGCCACAGAACCCATCGAACCGCCTCTGCTCCGAGGCACACTTCCGACCGGTAGTTTCGACGACTGGCTTGCGAACAATTCAGCGCTGCGTGTTCTCAGCGCTGAATCCCGATACTGGCAGGCCAACGGCGAACGAATGAAGAAGGAAGCGTGGGCGCCCGTGAGCCTGATCTTGACTGGTGGCCGCGGCGACTTGGGCGAGACCCGCTACGGCGCCGGACTCGCCATTTCAATTCCCGCAACTCGGCGCAATCAGGGTGAGCAAGCACGAGCCGCATCCGAAGGCGTCCGCGCCTCCGCGGTTCGAAACTCGCTGCGTGCGGCCATCGGTCATCGCTTGCGCGGCGCGGCCGAGGCATATCGCATTGCCGTCGCAGGCACTACCGAGCTCGACGTCAACGGAATCCCCGCTGCCGAACGAGTGGTAACCAACGCCGCGGACGCGCAAAAGGCGGGTAAGGGGGAGTCGATTCGGGTGTTGATAGCACGCAGAGATCTGGCCGCGGCCCGGGCTCGAAGACTCGAGCTCGTGCACGTGGCCTGGTCGTCCTATGCGGAACTGGCTGCCATCAAGGGAGCACTACCATGAAGTCGATCGCGAGTCGGCCGCTCGTGGCAAGCCTACTCTGCCTCTCACTGGGCTGCTCCAGCGGCCGTGAGGCAGCGCCCGAGCCCAAGCACGAACAGAAGCTCCAAAGCGTGCAGTTCGACCCGGCGACGCTCGACCGCCTCGGCGTCGAAGTGCAGGCCGCCGGCGTCACCGGTCCTGGCCTACGCCTGGCCCTGCCGGGAACGCTCGAGTACGTCGCGGACAAGTACGCCGAGGTCGGAACGATCGTCGAAGGCCGAGTTTCGACGATCAGCGTGACGGTCGGTGAGCGAGTCAAAAGGGGGCAAGCACTGGCGACCGTCCTCGTGCCCGCAATTGTGAGCGCCCAGGCCGAACTTCTCTCCGCCCAAGCCGGGATGAAGGTCGCGCAGGACCACCTCAAACGCGAATCGGCACTGCTCCAAAACGAGCTCACGACCAAGCGCGAAGAGGAGCTCGCTCGCGGGGAAGCAACGATGGCCGAAGCGACACTCGCGGCCGCGACCGCAAAGCTGAAGCTGCTGGGCGCAACAGTCCCTTCGACCAGCGAAGGCATTCGCGCCAATGGAAGCATCACCTTGACGGCGCCGATCGACGGCACGGTCGTTCGGAGAGACGCGGTCGTAGGCAGCTACCTCGAGCCGCAAGAGACGGCCTTCGCCGTGGCCGATGCCTCTTCGCTTTGGGCCGTGCTCGACGTTTACGAATCCGACGTGGGCTCCATCCGAGAGGGAGCAGAGGTGGAGCTACGCGTCGATGCGCTGGCCGGCAAGCTCTTCAAAGGCAAGGTGACCGTACTCGAGCCACAGCTGGGTAAGACCACCCGAGCCCTACGCGCACGGGTCGAAGTCGACAACCAGGACGGCGCCCTGCGCCCCGGCTTGTTCGTGCGCGCGAGCGTCCCAATTGCCATCGACAGTACGGCCAAGCAGCTGCTCGTGCCGAAGGCCGCGGTGCAACCCCTTGGCGGCAACGATGTCGTCTTCGTCGAGCGCGAGAAAGGCAAGTTCGAGGTGCGCCCGGTCACCGTGACTCACCGTACGTCACAGTTCGCCGCAGTTTCCGACGGTCTCGCGCTCGGCGAGCGCATAGTGGTTCACGGCGCATTCGTGCTCCGTGGGGAGGTCACGAAGCAATGAGCACGCTCGTCCACTGGGCGGCCCACAATCGGCTGCTTGCTCTACTCTTCGCCGCGATGGTCGTCGCGCTCGGTGGTTGGTCGCTGTCGCGTTTGCCCATCGACGCCGTGCCCGACGTAACGAACACTCAGGTCCAAGTAGTCACGCGTGCGCCTTCGCTTTCGGCCACCGAGGTGGAGACTCAGGTGACTCAACTGATCGAGCGCGAGATGGCCGGCACGCCGCGGCTAAGGGAAACGCGGAGTATCACCAAATTTGGCATCTCGATCGTGACCCTGATCTTCGAAGACGGTACCGACGTGTACTTCGCCCGCGGCCTGGTTACCGAGCGCCTGCTGGCAGTCAGGGACAAGATCCCCGAGTCCATCGGCAAGCCCGAGCTCGGCCCGATCTCGACCGCGCTCGGAGAGATCTACATGTTTGAGCTCCGCGCTACGACGCCGGCGCGCTCGACCGAAGAGCTTCGCACCATCGTCGATTGGCAGGTTGGGCCCAGGCTTCGGCAGGTGCCGGGGGTGATCGAGGTCATCGGCTACGGCGGGTCGGCGAAGCAGTACCGCATTACCCTCGACCCGGCGCGCATGGCGGCCCACGGAGTTTCGACGGAGGCTGTCCGCTCGGCGCTGGAGCGCGACAACCGGCTCGCGGGCGGCGGCTACATCGAGCAGGAAAAGGAGCAGATATTGTTGCGGGGGGACGCGCGGTTCCGCGGTCTGGAAGATATTTCTGCCACGATAGTGCGCACCGACCCGCAGGGTGTCGCCATCCGCATCGGGCACTTGGGCACCGTCGATACTGGGCCCTCGCTGCGAAACGGCGCCATGACCCGGGACGGTCGCGGAGAGATCGTCGGCGCCAGTGTGCTCATGCTCAAGGGAGCAAACAGCCGCGAAGTGGTGAGCAACGTGAAGGGAGCGATCCGCGAGCTCGAGCCCGCTTTGCCCCAGGGTGTGCGCATCGACCCGTATTACGATCGGACTGATTTCATCGACCGGGTGATCACGACGATCTCCAAGAATTTGGGCGAAGGCGCGCTGATCGTGATGGTCTGCTTGCTGCTCACGCTGGGCAGCGTGCGCGCCGGCCTGCTCGTCGCGGGAGCCATCCCGTTCTCGATGCTCGTCGGGTTCACCGGGCTGTACTTCCTCGGTTACAGCGGCAACGTCATGTCTCTCGGGGCGATCGACTTTGGCATCATCGTCGAGGGCGCGGTGCTGACCGTCGAGCATGCGATGACTCACGGAGGTTCGGTCGTCGACAAGATGAAGCGCCGAGAGGCCATCGTCCACGCCATGCAAGAGGTGGCGAAGCCGGCGCTGTTCGTGGTGGTGATCACGCTGCTCGTATTTCTGCCGCTGGCCACGCTCGAAGACGTGGAAGGCAAGATGTTCCGTCCGGTCGTGTATTCGCTGTGCTTCATGCTGCTGGGCGCAATCATTTATTCGACCATCGTCATCCCCGCCATTGGACCGTCGGTGCTCAAGGTCACGGGGAAGCACAGCGAGCCCTGGTTTGCCAGAAAGGCTCGTCAGCTGCACGTCCCCTCTCTCGATTGGGCGCTCGCTCGGCCGTGGAAGGTAGTACTCGCCGGAAGCGCGCTCACCGCGCTCATGTTGGCGGCCGGAAGCCGAATCGGCGCGGATTTCCTGCCGCGCGTGTTCGAGGGCGCCTTCGCAATCGATGCCCTACGCCAGCCCAGCACCGCGTTGAGCCATGCCATCGAGCTCGGCAAGGAGACCGAGGTAGCCCTCAAAGAGGTACCTGAGGTGGAAACGGTCGTGAATCGCATCGGGCGGCCCGATGGCGCGGTAGATCCGGCCGGTCCGGAGTCGAGCGACGTATTCGTGATCTTGAAGCCGAAGAAGGACTGGCGACCCGGTCTCACGCCAGAAGCGCTGATGAGCGAGTTGTCCGACAAGTCAGCGCGGCGCGTGCCCGGAACGATCAACGCATTTTCGCAACCGATCGAGATGCGGGTCAACGATTTGGTGAGCGGGGTCAGGAGTGACGTCGCGATCAAACTCTACGGCGACGACCTGATCGAGATGAGTGACGCCGCTGACGAGATCCGCCGAACCCTCGCACAAATCCCGGGGGCAACGGACTTCAAAATGGAAATCCCCATTGGCCAGCCCGCAGTCCAGGCGGTGGCCAACCGTGATCGAATGGGGCGCCTCGGCGTGGCACCGAGCGACGCTCTGGATGCACTATCCATGTCTCGCGCGGGCGTTCGAGTCGGCGAGGTCCGCGAGGGTGAGCGAGTGTTCGATCTCGCGCTCCGTTTGGGAGGCGATGCCGTAACAACGACGGCGGACCTGGGGCGCCTGCCGGTCCCCACGCAGCATGGGGGACTCGTGCCCCTGGCGATGGTGACCGACATCAGCGAAGAACGCACGGTCATCCAGGTAAGCCGCGAGCAAATGCGTCGCCGGCTCGTGGTGCAAGGCAACGTGCGCGGACGCGACATGGTGGGCTTCGTCAAGGAGGCGCAGCAAGCCGTCGCTAAGCTCGACATCCCGAAGTCGGTGGAGGTCAAGTGGGGCGGTCAGTTCCAGAACTTCAATCGCGCCAAGGAGCGACTCATTCTGCTGGCACCCGTAGCGCTCGGAGTCATCGGGCTGATGCTGCTGATCATGTTCCAACGGGTGAGCTACATGTTGGTGACCGTACTCAGCCTTCCGTTTGCCCTCGCTGGCGGCGTGATTGCGCTGGTAGTTCGCGATTTGCCATTCAGCATTCCCGCGGGAGTCGGCTTCATCGCATTGGCCGGCGTGTCGGTGTTCTTCGGAACCACGATGACCTCGAGCCTCCTTTCGCAGCCTCCCGACCGGCCGGCACTCGAACGCGTCCGTGAAGCGGCGTTGGGCTCGCTGCGCGCGCGGATCAGCACGGCTCTGATCGCCGCGATTGGCTTCGTCCCCGCGGCGCTTGCGACGGGCGCCGGCGCGGAGGTGCAGCGCCCGCTGGCGACCGTGGTCATCGGTGGGCTTTTGGTCTCCATGTTGATCTCGCTCTTGGCGTTGCCCGCAATGCTCTTGCTGGTCGCGCGACGAGAAGATCGATCGCGAGCCAATGCCGGAGGCGCGACGCGATGATTCAGCAGTCCACCGAGGCGAGCCGGCCGAACCCCGCGCCCGCGAGCCCGCCGGGAACGGAATCGTGCCGTCGAGAGTTCGAGTCTGCAAGAACCACCACCGACTCAAAAGGAGCCCGATATGACCTGGACGAATCTACTCATCTACGCAGACGCCCGTCCCGAAACGGAGCTTGCCCTCAACGAAGGGCTACGGCTGGCGACCCATTCGGGCGGACGGCTCTCTGCGTTGGACGTGGTCAAGTACGAACCCGTTCGCTCTCAGGGGATATCTGCAGAGTTTCAAGATGACCTCTCGCGCCTCATCCAGGAGCAACGCTATGAACAGCTCCACGATCAACTAGAACGCTTACCAACTTCACGACCCGTTGACATCGAAGTAATTTGCGGCAACCCCGCGTTCGAGCTCATCCGCCGGGCTCACCGGGGGCGTCACGATCTGGTCGTCAAGGCGGCGCGTGGGCGAGACTCGAAGCACACCACCAGCTTTGGCACTACAGCCCTGCACCTGGTACGCAAAAGTCCCGTGCCAGTCCTGATCGTCAGCGCCGATCGGAAGCTTCTCGAGTGCCCTGCGGTCTTGTGCGCCATCGAGCTCGAAGATTCACATGCGAGTCAAAATCACGTTCGGGACCTGCTTCGGTCCGCTCGGGCGCTAGCGGAGGTACATGACGCGCCGTTGCACGTCGTGCATGTCATCGACACCGGACGACTCGCTGCATATCACGCGTTCCTTTCGCCTGACGTTTTCGCACGTTTTGTCGAGGGGCGCCGAGCGGCACTCGAGTCGGAGCTCGAGTTCGCTCTATCGGGTGGCCTCTCCGGGTTGAAGAGCGTCCACGCTCATCTGTTGGAAGGTGATCCTGCGGACACCATCGTGGACCTCGTTGACCAGCTGAACATCTCTCACCTGGTCCTGGGCAGCGTGGGGCATAACGAGCCCGGATTTTTCATTGGCAACGTTGCAGAGGATGTTCTGTCGAGGGCCGCCTGCTCCGTGCTCACGCTAAAGCCGACAGGTTTCGAAACGCCGATCGCAGTCGGCAGCCAGCAGCCCGGGATAGTCTCCCCGCCTCAAAGGGAGCATTGAATGGCGAGTAGGGTCGCTGGAGTCCGAGCCGCCACTTTTTCGGGACATCGCGGCGGGTAAGCGCTTTCCTTCGTCACGCCTCGCCTTTCGCCAATTCGTTTTGACCCGTTGTCAGACCGAGGCTCGAGCCGCACGCGGCGAGGCAGGCTTCGGCGCGACGACGCACTGGGCGTTGGCCATGCTCGAGCACCTGGAGCCGAGCAACCGCGGGCGTGAGCGACGAGCGCCCGCGGCTGTCGTTCATGGCCCCGCTTGCTGGGAGCGAGGCTCGATGCCGGTGCGCGTCAGGCTTGCGCGCGTTCAAGGCGCGCTTCGGCGGCCAACACCCCCTCGGCGAACGAGGGATCGACGGGCGCGACGAGCGACACGACGTCTTCCGGGGAGGCGCCCGCTTCGATTGCGGTGCGAGCGGCGGCCGAACCGGTGAGCAAGTCGAAGGCGGGCACTTCGGTTTCGAACTCGTAAGGCGTGTGGCGAAACGCGAACGCTTCCGGCGCTTGGGCACGAGCCAGCGCGATCAGCCGCAGGTAAGTGGCGACGGGACGGAACAAGAGCGGGTTCGTGACGTGCAGCATGACGCCGCGGCAGGTTTGACCGGCGTGCTTTTCGAAGCTCGGGCGGAACGCGACCGGGCGTACTTGAACGCCGGGAGAGCCGGAGGCGATCAGCGCCTCGGCCAATGCTTCACCATCCAAAAATGGCGCGCCAACCAGCTGAAAAGGGGCCGTCGTGCCGCGGCCTTCGGACAGATTGGTGCCTTCGATCAAGCAGCCACCGGGGTAGACCAGGGCCGTCTCGGCGGTCGGCATGTTGGGGGAGGGCATCACGAACGGGCGGCCCCAGGCTTCAGCGCCGCGATGCCGTTCCCAGCCCAACATCGACACGACCGAGAGCGCGCCCTCGGCACCGAGCGGCTTGCCATCGCGCTCGATGAACTGCGCCAGGAGCTCACCAATGCTGAGCGCGTGGCGGATGGGCAGCGGCTCGAGTCCGACGAACGAGAGGAAACCCTCTTGTTGGGGTGCGCCCTCGAGCGTGGCTGGGTCACCCGAAATCGGATTGGGGCGGTCGAGTACGACGGTGTGAATCGAGGCCGCGCTGGCGGCGCGTGCGGCGAGCAGAGCCGTCCACGCGTACGTGTAGTAGCGGCTGCCCACGTCGGCCAAATCGATCAGCAACAGATCGATCTCGGCCAACTGCTCAGCCGCGGGGGTCAGCGCTTCTTTGGTCTTGCCGTACAGGCTGAAGATGGGCGTCTTGCCCTCGGCGGCCTCGGAGCCGACGGCCTCCTCCGCCTGGGCGGTAGCGTCGAGCCCGTGCTCGGGCGCAAAGATCAGGCGCGGTGAGGCGCCCAGCTCTTCGAGCACACTGAGCAGGTGCCGGCCGCGGCGGTCGACCGCGGCGGCATGCGTGAGCACACCCAGACGACTGCCACGCAGGCGACGACGCAAGCCAGAGAGCTGGCCGGTGAACAGTTGATCGACTCCGCAAAGCATGGTGGTTGGTCCTTGTCTTTGTAGGCGTGGGAGGCCGGGTTGTGTCTTCTAGCGCCCACCCGGATTCCGAGAACCTGCGGGATTCCCTATCAGATTCGCGGAGATAACGAAACGCAACCGCGGCCGCGCCCACTATGCAGCAGTTGCTGGATTGGGGTGGGTAGGGTAGCATTTTTTGCACAGTGCGCCGCGTCCTAGTTGTCGATGACGAAGAGAATCTGCGGCTGGTGCTGCGCACCTTGCTGCGGCGCCACGGTTACGAGGTCGAGACTGCGGAGAGCGGCGAGGACGCCCTAGGCATGGTCGACTCGTTTGGGCCGGACGTGGTTCTGACCGACGTGCGCATGCCCAAGATGGGCGGGCTCGACCTACTCACGACGCTCAAGGCCAAGGGCAACGAGGCCACCGTGATCGTGATGAGTGCGTACGGGAACATGGACCAGGCCCTCGAGGCCATGAAGGCCGGCGCGTACGACTACGTGCAGAAGCCCTTCAAGCCCGATGAGATAGTTCTCGCGCTGCGCAAGGCCGAGGAACGCGAGCTCTTGCGGCGCGAGAACCGAGCGCTGCGCGACGAGATCCGCAAAGAGCATCGCTACGACGACATCTTGGCCAAGAGCCAGAAGATGCTCGATATCTTTCGAACGATCTCCAAAATCGCCGAGTACAAAACGACCGTGCTCGTCGCGGGCGAGAGCGGCGTGGGCAAAGAGTTGGTCGCGCGCGCGATCCACCATCGCAGCTCGCGCCGCGGCGGCTCGTTCGTCGCCGTCAACTGCGGAGCGATTCCGGAGAATCTGCTCGAGAGCGAGCTGTTCGGTCACAAGAAGGGCGCCTTCACCGACGCGGTGCAAGATCGACGCGGGCTGTTCGAAGAAGCCGATGGCGGTTCGCTGTTTCTAGATGAAATCGGCGAGCTGCCTCTCGCGCTGCAGGTGAAGCTCTTACGCGTGCTGGAGGAAGAGAAGATTCGGCGCGTGGGCGACGTGCGGGACATCAAGATCGACGTGCGCATCATCACCGCCACGCACCGCGATTTACTGGCCGAAACCAAGGCCGGCCGCTTTCGCGAGGACCTATTTTACCGCTTGAACGTGCTGCCTATCCTGGTGCCGCCGCTGCGCGATCGGCGGGAGGACATCCCGCTCTTGATCGACCATTTCGTGGCCCGGAACAACGTGCGGCTGGGCACTTCGATCCGTGGCCTCGACACCGAGTCGCGGCGCTTGCTATTCGAGTACCCGTGGCCGGGCAACGTGCGTGAGCTCGAGAACACCATCGAGCGGGCCATGGTGCTGGCCGAGGGCGATCAGATCGTCGCGCAGGATCTGCCGGATCGCTTGCGGGAAGCGCGCGACCCCGTCCAAATGCAACTCGCAAGCGGCGAGCTGAGCGTGAAAAAAACCATGCGCATCGTGGAGGAGATCCTCATTCGCCGCGCACTGCAGCGCACCAAGGGCAACCGCACGCGCGCGGCCGAGGTGCTCGAGATCAGCCACCGCGCGCTGTTGTACAAGATCAAAGACTATCAGATCACCGATCTCTGACCGCGGCTTCGACCTCGGCAATGGTCTTCGGGATCGCGCTCGTCAGTACATCCGAGCCCGTCGCGGTCACCAGCACGTCGTCTTCGATGCGGATGCCGCGCACGTCCGCGAACTCGGCCAAGCGCTTGCGGTCGAGGGCGGACTCGATGCCGGCCATCTCGGAAGTATTCGAGAGCAAGGCGGGGATTTGATAGAAGCCGGGCTCGATCGTCACGCACATGCCCGCGCGCAAATCACGGTCCAGGCGGAGGTAACGGTCGCCCGCGCTGCTGCTGCGCACGCGCCCTGGCGCGTAGCCCGCGCGGTCGCCCAAGTCCTCCATGTCGTGCACGTCGAGGCCGAGCAGATGGCCGATGCCGTGCGGGAAAAAGAGCGCCCCGGCCCCGCGCGCGTACAAATCTTCCAGATCCCCACGGAAGATGCCGAGTGCGATCAGTCCGCGCAGCATCTCGATGCCGGCCGCGCGGTGTACGTCCAAGTAACGCACGCCGGGCTTCACGGCCGCGATAGCCGCGAGCTGTGAAGCGAGCACCACATCGTAAATCGCGCGCTGGCTGCTCGAGAATTCGCCGCTTGCCGGCCAAACTCGGGTCACGTCGGAGGCCCAACCTTCGGGCGTCTCTGCGCCTACATCCGCCAAGAGCAAATCATCGTCGGCGAGCAGTCCGTCGTGGCGTTCGTTGTGCAGCACCTCACCGTGCACGGTCACGATCGAGTTGTACGAGCACACGCAGCCCGAGGCGATGATCGCGGCTTCCATCGGAGCGCGCACGCCGAATTCGCGCAGGCCCGGCCGTGTGGCGCGCATTCCTGCCCGGTGCGCGCGGTCGGCCACGTCCGCGGCGAAGCGCAGCTGTGCAATCGCGGCTTCGTCGTGCCCGAGGCGGATCTCGATTACCGCTTCGGCCAAGTCGCGATCCAAGCCCTCGAGCTCGAAGCCCGAACCATGGATCACGTCGCGGCCCATCAGCTCGCTCTGCCAAATGGCACTCTCCGAGTCTTGCGCGGGCAGCGTGGAGGTGAATTCGGGCAGCTCGAGTTCGTCGATCGGGCGCACCTCGATCGCGAGCTCGCGCGATAACTCGTCCAGCCCCGGTTGACGACCGGCCCACAGCTCTGCCTCGGGATCGGGCGATGGCGCGAACAGCGTGGACTTCCCGCCCGGCGCGACCAACAACGCGGCGCCCTCCAGAGCGCGGCCCACGAAATATAGAAAATGGCTCTCCGCTCGAAACGGGTAGCGATTACCCGCAAAATTGCGAGGCCGTGATAGTCCCGAAACGAACAACGCGGGCCCGGAAAAACGGGCTGAAAGTCGCTGCCGGCGGGCCGCGAACGCAGAGGGAGCCGTGAGGGGCGGTAACATCGCAGACTAGCTTAGCCGATTCAGGGCGCGCGGACTTTTCAGACTGCGAGCAATCAGCGTCAATTGCAGGCTTTCCAATGCTTGCGCAGCGGCGCACATCTTGCTACCGCATACTGGTGGGACCCGTCTCGACTCGCATCGAAGATCTGCGCCGCGAGCGCGGGACGCTCCTCATGGGAGTGCTCAACGTCACTCCGGATTCGTTCTTCGACGGCGGGCGCTACGACGCCGCCGACAGCGCGGTTCGGCACATCGACCAGCTGCTCGCCGACGGCGCCGATCTGATCGACATCGGCGCGGAATCCACGCGCCCCGGCGCGGCGGCGATCCCAGCTACGGAGCAAATCGCACGGCTCGAACCGGCCCTGCGCCACGCACTGCATCGAGGAGCCTTGGTTTCGGTCGATACTGCGAGCGCGGGGGTCGCTCGCCATGCGCTCGCGCTCGGGGCGCATTTGATCAATGACGTCTCTTGCTTGGCCGATGACGACCTAGCGCGCGCCTGCGCCGAGCACGGCGCGCCGCTGATCTTGATGCACGCGCGCGGGCCCGCCGCGAGCATGGCCGGCTTCTCGGTGTATCCCGACGCCGGCTATCGAAACGTAGTCGAAGACGTTCGGAGCGAATGGCGCGCCGCGCGCACGCGCGCCGTCGCGGCCGGGATGGCCGAAGGAGACGTGTACTTCGATCCGGGTCTGGGCTTCGCCAAGAACGCAAACCAGTCCTACACTCTGCTCGCGCGGCTGGCCGAGTTCCAGAGCGAGGGCTTGATGGTCGTCGGCGCGAGCCGCAAATCATTTCTGGCGACCGTCGATGGCGCGCCGCCCGAGCAACGCCTCGGAGGCAGCGTCGCGGCTTGCCTGCTCGCTGCAGCGCGCGGCGCCGCCATCGTGCGCGTGCACGACGTGCGTGAAGTCCGCCAAGCACTGCGTGTCGCCGCCATGGTCGAGCGCGAAAGTCGCCAGCGCGTGGGGGCCGCCCATGCTCGATAGCCTGTACGCGTTCTTCGAATCGCTCACCCCAGTGCAAGTGGTGCGCGACGTTTTAGACATTTTTCTCGTCTATTACATCGTCTATCGCGCGCTTTTGGTGCTGCGCGGCACGCGCGCGATGCAAGTCGGCGTGGGCTTGGCGATGGTGTTCGTGCTGTACATCGTTGCGCAGCTGCTGCAGCTCGTGACCGTGCTCAATATCATGGGCGCGCTGATCTCGAGCATGATCTTGATCATCGTGGTCGTGTTCCAGAACGACATTCGGCGCGGCCTACAGCGCGTCGGCAGCCGCGCCTGGTTCGGCGGCCTGGTTCGCACCCAAGAGTCCAAGTTGATCGACGCGGTGGTCGAGGCCGCGACGGATCTGGCACGCCACCGCATCGGTGCGCTAATCACCTTCGAGCAGGACGCGAACCTAGACGAGTTCGTCGGCGTGCACAAAGGCCACGTGCTCGACGCTCAGGTCACGCGCGAGCTCTTGGTCACGCTGTTCATTCCCGAAGGCGTGAACAAGCTTCACGACGGCTCGGTGATCATTCGCAACTACCGCATTGCCAAGGCCGGCGTGTTCTTCCCCATGCCCGAAGGGCGCGTGGTCGACGACAGCTTCGGCTCGCGCCACCGCGCCGCCCTCGGCATCACCGAAGAGACGGACGCGGTGGTCGTGATCGTGAGTGAAGAGCGCGGCACGATCAGCTTTTGCTTCAACGGCAACATCGCCAGCAACCTCGACGGCGCAAAGCTGCGCACCATGTTGGAAGCGATTTTCAGCCCCAAAGTGCGCAAGAAGAGCCGCAAAGCGCCGGCCAAGGCGCTGCGCGACGGAGCCGCCGCCGAGGCGCCGCTCTCGCGCCGCACGTTGGACGCGGTGACCTCGCGGCGCTCCGGTGATTTGGCGGAAAGCGCGCGCCTCTCGCGGCGCTCGGTGGAGCCGGAGCTCGCCCATCCGCGCATCAGCTTGGCCGAGCCCGAACCGTCACCCGTGCGGCCGCGCGTGCGCCCGACCAGTGACGCTCCGCCACCCTTGCGGCCCTCGTACACGCCTCCCCCACCGCCGCCCGCGATGGCGCCGCTGCGTACGCCCATCACCACCTCCTCCGCCGAGCGCCGAGCGCGACGCGGCAGCGATCCAGATGCCAGTGACGACCCCTCCGACGATGGCGGCTCTCGCCAAAGTGAGCCGTGATGCTGTCGTCCATGCTTGCCAGCGTGCTCACCTTCCTGCGTGAGTCGTTCAGTGAGAACCTCGGGCTCAAAGCGCTGGCGCTCACCTTCGCCCTCGGTCTATTCGCGTTTCTTCAGGGGCAAACGGACGAGCAGCAGCGCACCATCCCCGTCCCGATCGTGATGCGTTTGCCGCCGGAGAGCGCAGAACGCGAGTTGATGACGCCGATCCCCGCCAGCATTCACGTGACCCTGCGCGGGCCCGCGCGCGCCATCGATCGCCAGATCCAAACCGGCATCGTACCGGTCGAGATCGATCTACGTGACGGACACCGGCAATCCATCGGCTTCGAGGCCAAAGCGTTCTCATTTCCACCCGAGACGACCATCACCATCATCGATCCGCCGAACATCGAGCTGGAGTGGGAAGACGTGGTGACTCGTCAAATCCCGCTGCAGGCCGCGATCACCGGGCAACCCGCCGAAGGCTACGTGGTCAAGGGCGAGCCCGACGTCGACCCAACGCAGCTCACGGTGCGGGGCCCCGTCAGCGTGGTCGAAGTGATGCAGTTCGCGCGCTTGTCTGCGTTCGATGTCTCCGGCCTGAGCGCGGGTGTTCATCGCCGCCGCATCGCGATTGATGCGGCCCCGGTGCGAGCGCGCTACCTCGGCCCCGCGTCGGCCAACGTCACCGTGACCGTGGCCCGCCGTGTGAGTGAGGCCAAGTTCGAGAATCGGCCCGTCGAGGTCGTCGGCCTGCCCGGTAGCGGCTCGGTTCCTCGCACCGTCGACGTCACGGTCAGCGGCCCGCCCGAAATCATCCACGCGCTTCGTCCCGATCAAGTGATTCCGCGTGCGGATCTGAGCAAGCTGCCGAACCTCGATTTGAAGAAGCACGGCTCGGCCGTGGTCAAAGTCACGGTCGAACTCGGTCACGCGGAGGCCGAGCTGCAGCCGCCGAGCGTAACCGTGAAATGGTAACGAGTCAGCGTGCAGCGCGCAGCGAGAGATCGCGCTCGGCGTCGTAATCGCTATCTGGTTCGACGAAGATCTTGCTCATCGCTGGCACTTCGGCGCGCACGCGGGCTTCGATGTCGTCAATCACGCGCTCGACGTCTTCGACCAGCGTTTTCGGCTCGAAGCGCACTTTCAGCGCGAGGATTATCGCCTCGGGGCCCTGATGCATGCTCAAAAATTGCGTGACCTTGAGCACGCCGGGAGTGCCCTCGACGATCGCGAGCGTCTTCTCACGGACCTGCGGGGTGACCCCTTCCCCCAACAGTAAACTACGCGTGTAGCGGGCCAGTAACAGGCCCACCGAGCACAGCAAAATGCCGATGACGATCGAGCCAATCGCGTCGGCCATCGGGTTGTGCGTCAGCGCGGAAATGCCGATCGCCAAAAACGCGATCACGAGTCCACACACGGCCGCGGTGTCTTCCAAAAGCACGACGGGGATCGTCGGATCTTTGCTGGCGAACAGGGCGCTGAAGAATCCAGCGTTCCCGCGACTCTTGTTGAACTCCTTGAAGGCGACCAAAAAGCTACCGCCCTCCATCAGCAACGAAACCGCGAGCACGCCCAGTGGGATGAGCAGCGAACCGTGCGAGCGGTCGACGTCGAACAGCTTGTGCAGGCCTTCGTACACGGCGAACACGCCGCCCACGAAGAACAAGAGCAGCGCCACGATGAACGCCCAAAAATACGACTCTTTGTCGCGTCCGAACGGATAAAGCTGTGGGCGCTGCTGTTTCGCGAGTCCCATGCCCACGAGCAGGAGGGCTTGGTTCCCCGTGTCGGCCAGCGAGTGCACGCCCTCTGCCAAGATTGCCGTGCTGCCCGATAGCCACGCCGCGACGAACTTCGCGATCGCGATTCCCAGATTGCCGAGCAGCGCCGCGATGACGACCTTGTGGGCATCGGACTTCGAATGCGACTTCATTTCCAGCGAGCGGGCGTCAGTGTTGGAGGATCGTCACGTCGATGCGCGAACGCGCGTTCTCGTAGAACGAGGCTAGCGCCGAATTGAGACGACGAGAGACGTACCAGCGCAAGAGCGCAGGGCGGATCGTATCGAAGGGCCCGTCTTTGAACGGCGTATTGGTCGACTTGTGCAAGCTGCGCAGCTCCGCTTCACTCGGCTCGAGCATGGGCGTGACCATGCGGTCGAGGTACAAGCTGGCTCGGGCCTTCTGCATGAGCAGCCGCCCGAACTCGCGCTCACTGAGCCCTTCTGCTTCACGCGCCGCATCGAGCGCGGTGGGACCGCCCGCGCGGTCAGTCAGCATGCGCCGCGCGAGCTGACTCTGCTGCTCCAACTCGGTGGTCGTGGGCTCAGGTTCGACGCGCAACGCGCCGAGAATGGTTTCGGCGATGTGCCGATCGAGCGCGGCGCGTACGTGTCGCTCTCGATACGGCGCGTCGCCCTGAGCCGAGCGGTCCGGGTCCGCGAGTGCCTCCAATCGAGCTTCGAACGACAATTCCCGTTCGAACACGAAGCGGGGCCGGCGCGCGCCTCCGGTCTCCGGGGCTTCGAAGCGCACGACCGCGCGATCCACCAAGACCGGCTCGGCGGCGAGCGAACCCGCCCCGATCCACACTGAACTCGCGAGCGCGAGCCCAAGCGCGAGCGGTCGCGTCATCGCGCGGCGGGACGCTTGCGCGACGACGGCGTCGCCTCTTCGTCGTCAGAGGCGTCTTTGTCCGCTGCGCCGCCGGGCAGCGAGACATCACTGCCCGAGTCCGCGGGTGCGTCGCTATCGCTCGAGTTCGAGCTGCCGTCGGCGCGGTGGGCAAAACCGCGAGCCGCTCGGCGGGCCTTCACGAACTCGGCAAACGCAGTCACCTTCTCCAGATCGCGCGCACCGAGGGTGTCAGCCAGCTCTCGCAATTGCTTGCGCAGCGCCTCGGCGCTGCTCTTGCGGCGCGCCACCAGCACGTCTTGGGCGACGACTGGCTCCGGGGCAGCGTCGGTCGGCCAAACCGGGCGCGCAGTGGGAGCTAGACCGTGCGCGGTCAGCCACGCTTCCATGAACACGCGCAACCGCTCGCTTCGGAAAGCGAACCAGCGCTCGCGCTCGGTGCCGTAGGTCATCAGCACGTCTTTGAAACGTCGGAAGGCGCCCTTGCCGTCAATCGCGGAGGTGAGCTGGTCGCGCAGCTCCCCCTCTTCCACCATGGGGATGAAGCGCTCCATCCAACGGTATTGCTCGCGCGAACTCACGGGCTCGATGCGCATGTACGTCGTGTCCGACGCGATGCGCGAATGCATCTCGGGATCCGCGATGCCATCCACCACACGCAGGACCTCGCCGCTCACCAGGTGTAGGTAGCTATGCACCTCGGGAGCGTTGTTCTCGAAGGCATCCTCGAGCGCCTCCCAATCCACTGGGATGTCTCGCAACTGCTGGGACCCGCCCGTGCCCGAGTCAGAGTCAGCCATAACTATCCTCTTTTCCAAAAGCTCATCGAGACCCTATGGGCTTCATCTTGGGGCCGGTGACCGCGACCGGAAAGGGGAAATGCACGCTCACTGCATATCAGTGCGAGCGGGCCCGACACACGGCGTCCGACCAACGACCAAGTGCGGCGGTTCTCGCCTGGGCGTTGCTCTCCGGCTTGAACGCGCGGTCGAGTCGAATCATTCGCGCAGCCTCTTCTTGGCTTGAAAAAAGACCGGCCCCGAGGCCGGCAAGCATCGCGGCCCCGCGAGCGGTCGACTCCAGTTCGGTCGGGCGCTCGACCGTCAGGGCGCCGAAGTCGCTCTGCATCTGCAGTAGTAAATCGTTCGCGGCTGCGCCTCCGTCGACGCGCATGCGCGTGACCGGGTGCCCCAAATCACCGCTCATTGCGGCGATCACGTCGTGAACTTGAAATGCTATCGCCTCCAACGTCGCGCGAGCGAGGTGCGCGCGCGTCGTGCCTCGCGTGATCCCGGTGATCAATCCGCGTGCATCTGGATCCCAGTAGGGCGCACCGAGACCGGAGAGCGCGGGCACGAAAGCAACGCCCTCGCTCGAAGGCACGCTGCGCGCGAGCGCCTCGATCTCCTGGGCAGACGCGATGATCCCAAGTCCATCACGCAGCCACTGGACGGCAGCTCCGGCGATGAACGTGCTGCCTTCGAGGGCGTACACCGGCGCGCTGCCAATCTGCCAAGCCAACGTCGAGAGCAGGCCAGAACGACTGGCGACCGGTTTTGAGCCCGTGTTGACCAGCAGAAACGCCCCGGTGCCATAGGTGCACTTTGCGTCTCCCGGTTGAAAGCACGCTTGACCGAAGAGCGCGGCGTGCTGGTCACCGGCGATGCCCGTGATCGGAATGCCGTCCGGTAAGCCAGGCACCCCGCGAGTCATGGCGACGCGCTCGGCGCTGGGCACGATTTCGGGGAGCACGCCGCTCGGCACGTCGAGCAACGCGCGCATTTCCTCGCTCCACGTGCGACTCGCGAGATCCATGAGCAGCGTGCGCGAGGCATTCGTCACGTCCGTGACGTGGGGCGCTCGAGCCGCCGCTCCTCCGGCGAGCCGCCAAACCAGGTAGGAATCAACCGTGCCGAACGCGAGTTTCCCGGCGTTCGCCGCAGCGCGTGCGCCGGGCACCTGATCGAGCAACCAGGCCAGCTTGGTACCGGAAAAGTACGGGTCCAACACGAGACCGGTGATTTCGCGCACCCGACCTTCGTGACCTGCCGCCTTGAGCTGCGCGCAGCGCGTGGCCGTCCGCCGATCTTGCCAGACGATCGCGCGCTGCACGGCCTTTCCCGTGCTTCGGTCCCAGAGCAACGTCGTTTCGCGTTGATTGGTGATGCCGATGGCGCTGATCTCGCTGCCACTCAGGTTCGACGCTTCGAGCGCGCCGGAGACGGCATCGAGCACGCTGCGCCAGATATCTTCCGGCTCGTGCTCGACCCAGCCCGGTTCTGGGAAATGCTGCGCGAACTCACAATTTTTACGCCCCAGCGTGCCGCCATCGAGGCCCATCACGAGTGCCGTCGTGCCCGTCGTGCCCTGATCGATCGCGAGGATGTGGCCTGCCACCGCGCGCGACACTATCAGAGCAATTCTCGGCCAGGGGGCCCGACGGCAAGCCGCCAGGGACAAACGCCCTCAGTACGCTTCCGCCCTACATCAGCGCTCCGCGATGGCTTGGGACGCGCGCGGATTTCCTACCTCGAGCAACCGCTGCTCTTGTCGGCGCGTGCCGAGAACGGTAGCCTTTTTGCCCCTATGGCCCGCATTCTGCTCGCGACACCCGAAGGCCAGCAGGTCGTCGAGTTACGAGACCACAACTCGCTCGGGCGCCATCCCAGTAACACGATTCAGCTCCTCGACAAGATCGTGTCGAAGGAACACTGCATCTTGGAGCGACGCGTCAACGGCTTCACGCTACGGGATCTCGGTAGCCTGAACGGGACATATATCAACGGCGAGCGTGTAGTCGGCGAGCAGGACCTGAAACACGGGGACGACATCGCGCTCGGAGCAACGCGCGCGCGCTACGACGACGGCTCGGGCCGTCCGCTACCTCCACCTCCAGTTTACGGTGCGCCGCCTCAAGCGCCTCCGCCTTCCGGCTGGCAGCCTGCGCCTCCGCAATCTCAGCTGGGCGCGCCGCCTTCGGTGGTTGCCTCACAGCCTTACGGTCAACCCTCGATTGGCCCGCACGGCACGCAGCAGGTCTCGCAATTTCCGGCCGTGCCGAATTTCGTGGCCGCGCCGAGTTTCACGTCGACGCCCGGCTTTGCGCCCGCGCCTGGTTTCTCACCTGCGCCCATGGGCACCGCGCAGATGCCGCAGGTTCCCGCGCCGGCCACGCGCGTCGACGTGAATGACAAAGCGCGTCAAATCGGCACGCAAATCGCCGCCACCGGCAAGGGCTTCATGCCCTACGACAAGCTCGCCGGAAACACCGATCAGCTCGCGCAGGACTACGAACGTCTGCGGCTCAGCCACGAACTCTCGCGTGAGATCGCCCTCGAACGCGATCTGCCAACCTTGCTGAACAAGATCCTGCTCACGATCTTCAAGTTCGTGCGCGCCGATCGCGGCGTCATCTTCCTGATGAATCCGCAGGGAGAGCTCGTGCCCGGCGCAAGCCAACGGCGCGACGGCACCGACGCCCCCATCCCGGTGTCGTCCACGATCATGAATCACGTGATCAAGGAGCGGGCGACCGTGCTCACGCACGACGCAGCCATGGATTTTGCGGCCTCCAAAGGCAAGAGCATGATCTTGAATCGGATCAGCTCGGCGATCGTCGCGCCGCTCCTGCATAACGACGAAATTTTGGGGGTGCTGTGGCTCGATAGCGAAACGCTCGCTCAGTTCCAACCCAAAGACATGGAGATCGTGACCGCCATCGCGGCCCAAGCCGCGATGTTCATCGAGATCAACATCTTGGGCAAAAAGGTCGAGCTCGAGATCGTCAATCGCGAGCGTTTCAGCCGCCTGCTCTCCCCGAACATCGCGCAGCGCGTGCTTTCTGGCGAACTCGAGGTCAAAAAGGGCGGGCAGCTGGTCGGCGAATGCACCGTTTTCAACTCGGACATTCGCGGCTTCACTCCACTCAGCGAGGGTTCGCGGCCGGAAGCACTGGTCGATCTGTTGAACGAGTATTTCGAACAAATGGTCGAAGTCTTGTTCAAGTACGAAGGCACGCTCGACAAGTTCATGGGCGACGGCATCATGGCTCTGTGGGGCGCCCCTGTCGCGCACCCCGACGACGCGCTGCGCAGCGTGAGCTGCGCGCTCGAGCAAATGGAAGCGCTCGGCAAGTTCAATCGCCTACGTATCGATGCCGGCGCTCAGCCCCTCGCGATCGGCATCGGCATCCACACGGGCCCGTTGGTCGCGGGCTACATCGGCAGCTCGAAGGCGCTCTCCTACACCGTAATCGGCGACACGGCGAACACCAGCGCACGCTTGTGCGGCGTCGCCAACTCCGGACAAGTCTTGGTCAGTGAAGCCACGCTCGCCAAACTGAACGGCAAGTTCGTGTACGAAGAGCTGCCTCCCGCCCACCTCAAGGGGAAGGAGAAGCCGTTCCGCGTGTTCGACGTGAAGGGCCTGCATCCGAGCGTGCAAGTGCCGGTCGCGATCGGGACTTGAAGCGCTCCACCCCGTACTGGAAGTAAGTCGCGTCGATCTCGGCCGAATAGGCGCGGCGCCCGAGCTCGCGCGCGGCCAAAGCTCCCGTGAACAAGCCGCCGAATGGCTCCCACACGACGTCTCCCGTATCCGTGGACGACTCGATGATGCGCGTCATTAGATCCAACGGCTTCTGGTTCAAGTGCACGGCGCGACCGCCTGCGATCTTCACGCGCTCTTCGCCGCGCACCGGCCCGCGCTCCCAAACGTTGGTCACGCCGTGTGGGCAGTTGAACTTCGAGCGCATCTTGGCCCACGCCGCTCGCGACACGGGGCGCTGGCCATCGAGCGAAAAGTAGGGCCGCCCCGCCGGATCCCCGAGGCGGTTCGCGAAGTCCGTCAGTTGTTGCATCGCTTCGGGCGGCGGGAAGTACCAAAGGTGCCCTTGGTCGAAGTACTTTCGCGTCGCCGCGTTGTTCACTCCGCAGGCCTCGTTGGCGCGCTTCTGCGGGAGACCCGTGCGCTTCCATTCTTCGAGCAGCCACTGCTTGAGCGGCTTGCCGGCCACGCGCGCTTCGAACACGTATTGAACGCAGACTTCGGTCACGACCGGGAAGCGACGGATCTTTTGCGTGTTCACGTTGCCGGCGATGTGCCCGACGCCCTTGTTCCAAGTGTTGGAGTTCACGTAGCGAAAGCCATACGCCTCCAAGATCGGGTGCGCGGCGGCCCAGCCGATCTCGGAATTCCAGAACCAAAGCGTGGTCGCGGCACTCGCGGCTCTGCTCCATGCGGCCACGTGGGGCTCGTACCAGCCAGGGATATCGAGGTGGTCGGAAGTGTCGCCTTCGAAACCGAGCACGCCGTAGGCGCCATCCGAAACGATTGCGTCAGGAGCGGGCCACGCGGCGTAGCAATTCAGGGCGTCCGCGTGCTCGAGCGAGACCGAGCCGTCGCGGAACAGGGCCGTCGCCGGAGCCGATTGGCGCGCCACCGCCCGGCCCCGCCCCACCGTGCTCGGCGCCCGGGGCTTCGGAGCGCGGGCATCGAGACGATTGTTTCCGCTCATTTTAGCCAGAAATATACCATCTCGATGCGAACCTCTCCAAGCCTATGACGCGTCGCGGCGCGTCATTCGGGCCGCTCGAGAAGCCCTCGACAGCGTAACCTTCTCGGGGGAGAGTCCCGCCGGAATGGCTCACATCCTGGCCTTCGAGCGCCCCGTCGTGGAGCTCATCACCCGCGTGCGTGAGCTCCGAGAGCTCGCGAGCGAAGACGACCGTTTCGGCTCCGAACTGAAGCGACTCGAGGACAAGGCCGCCAAACTGGCGCGCGAGGTCTTCGCCAAGCTGTCACCGATGCAAAAGGTGCAGCTCTCCCGGCACCCGAACCGCCCGTACACGAACGACTACATCCAGCGTCTGTTCACGGACTTCGTTGAACTGCACGGCGATCGCCGGTTCGCCGAAGACGGCGCGCTGATCGCGGGCATCGGCAAGTATCACGGGCGCAGCGTGGTCGTGGTGGGCCATCAAAAAGGGCGCACCAGCAAAGAGCAGACCAAACGCAACTTCGGCATGCCCAACCCGGAGGGCTATCGCAAGGCCATCCGCATGTACGAGCTGGCCGAACGCTTCAATCTTCCGATCTTCACCTTCGTCGACACAATGGGCGCGTACCCCGGCCTGGGTGCCGAAGAGCGCGGTCAGAGTGAAGCGATCGGCGCGGCGATCGAAACCATGTCGCGCATGACCGTGCCGATCATCACCAGCGTGATCGGGGAAGGCGGCTCGGGCGGTGCGCTCGCGCTCGGCGTCGCAAACCGCGTGCTGGTCTTGGAGTTCAGCTACTACTCCGTGATCACGCCCGAAGGCTGCGCGGCGATCTTATGGAAGAGTGCGGAACGGGCGCCGGACGCCGCCGCGCGCTTGCGCATCACCGCACCCCACTTGCTCGAGTTCGGCATCGCCGATCTGATCGTGGAAGAGCCGCCTGGAGGAGCTCACCAGGACCACGACGATGCAGCCAAACGTCTCGATCGCGTGCTGTACTCGACCCTCACCGAGCTCTCGGCCCTGTCTCGCGACGCCATCCGTGAAGATCGCTACCAGCGGTTCCGGAAACTGGGCGCGTTCGTCGCCTAATTTCGCGGAACCGGCCGATGGCAGCCGATGGCGGCCAAAATAGGCTGCCGTCTCCGCCTCGAGGCGATCAAAGATGAGGCATGCTCGATTCGCACCCGGCCTGCGGCAAGGGGCCCTTCCTCGCCCTGCTCATCGGACTTAGCGCGACTGTTTCTGGCTGTTCGAATCGCGACAACGGCTCGACGAGCGCGACTGCGGGCAGCAGCGGTTACGCGGGCGCGGGCGCCGCCGCCGGCTCGAGCGGCGCTGCCGGTGTCAGCGGCGCGCCTTCCGTTTCCGGCGGTGCGGGCCAGAGCGGCGGAGGCTCGTCGGGCCAGGGTGGAGCGGGCAATACGGGAGGAGATGCGGGAGCGGCAACCGGCGGCGACTATTGGAAGCCCAATCCCGGCACTAGCTGGCAGTGGCAACTGACGGAAACCATCGACACCGCGCTCGAGGTCAGCGTGTTCGACATCGATGGCTTCGACAACGACGTCAAAGTCGTGCAAGCGTTGCACGCCCAAGGGCGCAAGGTGATCTGCTACCTGAGCGTCGGCAGCTACGAAGATTGGCGGGCGGACGCACGCAATTTTTCGGCGGATATTCTGGGCAAAGAGTATCCGGGCTGGCCTGGCGAACGGTTCGTCGACATTCGGGCCAAGGCCTTGCGCGATATCATCGCGGCGCGCTTCGACATGTGTAAGCAGAAGGGGTTCGACGGCATCGAGCCCGACAATATGGACGTCTACGCTGCAGACTCTGGATTTCCGCTCACCGAGGAAGACGGAATCGAATACGCAAAGTGGCTCGCGAGCGAAGCGCACGCGCGCGGCTTGAGCATCGGCCAAAAGAACGCTCCCGAGATCGCGAAAGAGCTCGAGCCGGTCTTCGATTGGATGCTCACGGAGGATTGCTACGACCAAGGCTGGTGTGCAGATGTGTCTGTATACATCGAGCACGACAAACCGGTATTCATGAGCGAATACACGGACACCGACGTCGATTTCGCAGCCGCCTGCAGCTGGAGCAAGCCGCGAATGTACAGTCTCATCCTCAAAGGTCGAGAGCTCGATGCGCCCATCGAATTCTGCCCGTGAGGCCGGGCTCACATTTCTGAATCGACCATCTCCGTGAGGGCTCGAAAGGACGCAAATGATCTTGATCGGTCAATATGACTCCCCGTTCGTGCGCCGCGTAGGCATCGCCCTCACGTATTACGGTTTGCCGTTCGAGCACCGGCCGTGGTCAGTCTGGGGGAACGCGGCCGAAATCGCGCGCTACAATCCGCTCCGTCGCGTGCCCACGTTGGTCTTGGACGACGGCAGCGCGTTGGTCGAAACCTTCGTCATTCTCGACGCCGTAGATGAGCTCGCCCCGCCCCCTCGGGCACTCGCTCCCCGCTCGGGAGCCGCGCGCCGTGACGTGCTGCGAGTTGCTGCACTCGCCGGTGGCGTCGCCGACAAGGCAGTGACGTTGCTCTACTCGGCTCTCGGTTTGATGGCAGCGGCCCCCACTTGGGCAGAGCGCTGCCGCACCCAGATTCTGGAGTCGCTCGAGCATCTCGAAGCCGAGCGCGCCCAGCGCCTATCCCCGTATTGGTTCGGGCAAACTCTGACCCACGCCGATATCGCGCTTGCATGCACTTACCGTTTCACGTGTGAGGCTCACCCCGGACTAATCGCGCGCCAGCGGTTTCCGAGCCTCGCGGCGCAGGCAGACCGCTGCGAGGCGTTGCCCGAGTTCCAGGCCGTTCACCTGCCGTTGACCAACAACCTCGGCGAAGCGTGAGCTGGGCTCGCCGGGGTCTAACGGCCGGAACTCAGCAGCTTGATTTCATTCAGATCAGGCGCCTTGTCGCCGTCCAGATCGGTCCATTCGTAGGCGTACCAAGCTTGATCTTGCTGATCGAGCGACGGCAAGAGTCCGTGAATCAGCTGGTACGCACCGGCCACCGTGCCGCTCAGCCAGAGGCCCTGCTCGTTCAAAATCAGCGAACCGCTCGTCGGGTCGCGCATGAACTGAATGATGAACTGATCGTGTGATTCATGGTCACCGTCGATCGGTAGACTGACCACGACTTCGCCGGTCGCTGTCTTGCGGTACTCGGTGGTAGTGGCGGTGACGTTGAAATAGAGCGGGGTAATCTTTTGGGCTTCCAAGTAGCCTTCGAGATTTTGATAGAACGGGCCGCCCGCCACCACGAGCAGCTCACTGCTGTCAGAAACGGGCCTGCCCGTCGTGATGTTGAGCGCCTCGACGCTGTCTTGCTCTGCTTCGGTGAGCACGGGCTTGGTCGCGCAGTTGTCCCGAAGCGCCGCCCCCATGGCTCGACCAGGAGCCCGGTTGCCGTCGCTGTCGTTCTTGTTGCTGTCCAAAATCACGGTTACCTTGCGGACCGAGCACAAGTTGGCGAGCGTCGTGTCGTGACACTCGACGCAGCTCGCGGCTTCCTCTTCGCTGGCTCCGCCCGCGCCGCCTTCACCCGTGGGGGCGCAGGTCGTGGCTCCGCAAAATTGACCCTTCGCGCAGGCGTTGCCGCAGCTTCCGCAATTGTTGCTATCGACAGCCAACTCACTGCAGCGCTCCGAACAGCAAGTCAGGCCATTGCCACATCCCGCGCTGGTCCCTTCGTCGTCCGCCCCACAGGCGGCCGTGCATTCACCGCTTGCGCAAACGAACTCCGGCTTACACTCGCTGTCATCGATACACCGGGCGCAATTGCGGTCTTTGCCGCACACGCCGCTGGCACAACTCGTGGTGTCGTTCTTACACCCCGGCGCGCACTCATTCTCACTAGTGCAATATTGCCCGCTCGGACAGCGGTCGTTTTTCGGTAAGCAATCAACGCACGTGCCGTCAGGCAGGCAATCACCGCTCGCGCAGCCAGGACACGACGACGCTTCGCCCGCTTCACCACCTTGGCCGGCGGCGTTACTAGCGGGCGCGCCCCCGCCTTTACCCTTGCCCGCAGAAGCACCCGAACCGCTCGCGCCGCTCCGACCGCCCTCGGCACCGGATTGCCTCCCTCCGCTACTGTTTCCATCGTCTGGATTTTTGATGGTGCAGGAAGGCCCAATCAACAACGCACCAGCAATCACCGCCCGAGTCGCTCGTCCTAGTCGAAGCATTGTCGATCCTTAAGCAAGATCGGCACCAGAATTCGATAGTTATTATCCCCGGAAATCGCCTGCGTTGTGAGCGGCGTCGAGTCATCCTCAAGGGCAGTCTGCCGTCCTGAGGCAAGATGCCCTGTGCAGCGGTTGACACTGGAGTGAAATAGGCGCGACCGCCCTGTCATGGTGGCGTCGGCAAAGGCTGCGCACGCATTCTCTCGCACACGAATATTCGCGTTGGAACGGAGTCAGTCCGCGGGCGTTTGAAATGGCGTTGAAACCATGTCTGCACACGGTGCCAAACCTTGTGCCTTCGTTCGACCGCGAAATGAACTCAGCGCGTCGGGTCCCGGTCGGAGCCCTGAACTTTCTTGGCGGCGCCCTCTGCGGCCGCGCGCAGCTTGTCTTTCTTGCTCATGCCCTTGCCCTTGATACCGCCGTGAGCGTCGAGCGGCCGGGAGGCGCTTTCGGTGCGCTCGAAACCCGGTATTTGCTCGCGCGTTAGGTTCAGGTGATGACGCCGCTCGATTAGCGCGAAATGAGGGTCATCATTGGCGGTGACGAAGCTGATGGCGGTACCGCTTTGACCAGCGCGACCGGTGCGCCCGATGCGGTGAAGATAGTCCGTCGCAGACCGCGGCAGGTCATAGTTGACGACAGCGGCCAAGTGACGCACGTCCAGCCCCCGAGCCGCCACGTCGGTGGCCACGAGCACTTGCACCTTTCCTGCGTGTAAACTGGCCAATGCCTGGTTGCGTGCTCCTTGGCTCAGGTCGGCGTGCAGCTCCGCTGCCGCAATGCCCACGCGGCTCAACTTGCTCGCGACATGTGCCGCTGCGTGCCGGCTGGCCACGAACACGAGCAGTGTCGGCCAAGCGTGCGTCTCTAGCAGATGTCGCAGCAACTTCGTGCGGTTGCCTTCGTCGACTTCGATGACGCGCTGAGCGATCAGCGGCACCTCGCGCTCCTCGGCTTCGACGCGAATGCGCGTCGCGCTGTGCAGTAGGCTTTGCACTAGCGCGTTCAGCGCGGGGGGAAATGTGGCCGAGAACAATACGGTCTGCCGTGCGCGAGGCAGCAGCTCCATGACGTGCGTGAGTTCTGCGCCGAAGCCAAGCGAAAGCAGGCGGTCGGCTTCGTCCAGCACCAGCGTCTGCAGAGTCGAGATTTGCAGCGCGTTCTTCGCCACCAGGTCCAAAAGGCGCCCCGGCGTTGCCACCACGATATCTGCACCCCCGCGCAGCGCCATCATTTGCGGGTTCTCGGACACGCCGCCGAACACGACGCAGGTCTTGAGTCGACGCGGTAGCCCACGGCCGTAGCTGGTAAAAGCAGCATCGATCTGCATGGCCAGCTCACGAGTCGGGGCCAGCACCAAAACCCGGGTCGGCCTCGGCGTTCGAGGGTCGGCGCGCGAAAGCAGTTCGAGCAGCGGCAGCACGAACGCTGCGGTCTTACCAGAACCCGTCTCGGCGGACACCCATGCGTCTCCTCCGCGGAGCAGTACCGGAATGACCTCTCGCTGCACCTGAGTCGGCGCTTCATGGCCCAGGCGTTCGATGGCGGACACGAGCGGCGGGGATAGGCCCAAGGCGGCGAAAGTCATTTCTGCGCCTGTTCGTAGCACTGGTCTGTTTAGGACGGTTGGGTTCTCAGCCGACACGCGTCTAGGATCTCTCGGGTGCGGCTGGAGCCGCAGCGCGTGACGCCAATCGCACGGGCCGCGAGCACGAAGTCGAGCTCACGCACGCCCCCCGAAGCTTTGACCTGCACGTGTTGCGGTGACCGCGCGCGCATCAAGCGGAGATCGTCGAGAGTTGCCCCAGAGGTCCCGAAGCCGGTCGAGGTTTTCACCCAATCGACGCCGAGTTCGCCGCAGATCTCGCATAGCCTGATTTTCTGGGCGTCACTCAGGTAGCAAGTCTCGAAGATCACTTTCAGCTTGCCGCCGCGGCCATGCGTCTCGGCGAGCACGGCCGCGATTTCAGCGCGGACATAGGCCCAATCACCGCTCAGCGTGTGGTGCAGGTTAATCACCATGTCGAGCTCGGCCGCTCCGTGCTGGAGCGCGACTTTGCTCTCTGCGACTTTGGCCGCGGTTGCCTGCCCGCCATGCGGAAAGCCGATCGTTGTGCTGGCTTTCACGTCCGAGCCGGCCAATGCCTCCGCGCAGCGCTGCAAATACGAAGGCACCAGGCACACACTGGCGACGTCGTACTCGAGCGCCAGACGGATGCCGGCTTCGAAGTCCGCCGTGGTCATCGTCGGCGCCAGCAGCGAATGGTCAATCATTTTGGCAATGTCGCGATATGCATACGTGAGAAGCGTGGTCTCGGTCATGGGCTGCTCCCACTTTGCCACGAACATCGACTGTCTTGCGGTTCCTTTGCGCGTGTGTCATCCTGTTCCCACAATGTTCGTTTCGAGCACGCGCACGACGACTACGACGACGGGAATTTCCCGGGCTTCGTCTCGTCCGCGCTCGCTCCCGTAGCGAACGCTGCAAACGACCGAAAGCCCGCCGGAGAACGCGGGCTTTTCGGACCTTGAACGAGCCTCCGTTTCGCCGGCCAACGAAAACGGAGACCGTCATGCTCGACTCGGATCATCGAATTTTAGGCCAACAGCTCGATCTGTTTCACCTCCAAGAAGAGGCGCCCGGCATGGTGTTTTGGCACCCCCGCGGGTACGCCATGTACCGCGCGCTCGAAAGCGCGGTGCGTTCATGGACCGTATCTTCCGGCTTCGAAGAGGTGCGCACCCCGGAGCTTCTCCGCAGTGCCATTTGGGAGCAGAGCGGACACTGGGAAAATTTCCGACAGCACATGTTCGCCTTCTCGGACGATGGCAAGAGTGCCGCCATGAAGCCGGTGAATTGCCCGGGGCATGCGCAGATCGTCAAAAAGCGGTCGCTCTCCCATCGTGATTTACCGCTCCGGCTCTCGGAGTTCGGCATCGTGCATCGCGACGAGCCGAGCGGCGTGCTGCACGGGCTAATGCGCCTTCGTCAGTTTACCCAAGACGACGGTCACGTGTTTTTGGCCGAAGCCGACGTGGAGCAGGAGGTGGCTCGCTTCTGCAGTTCGCTGGACGACTTCTATCGCGCGCTCGGATTCTCCGAGATCGCCGTCAACTTTGCGACTCGGCCCGTGCAGCGCGCGGGCTCGGATGCAACTTGGGATCGCGCCGAACTCGCCCTGTCGAATGCAGCGCAGCGCGCGGGACTGGCTTGCCAGCTCAGAGCGGGCGAAGGCGCGTTCTACGGCCCCAAGCTGGAGTTCGAACTGAGTGATCGCCACGGCCGCCGTTGGCAGTGCGGTACCATTCAGCTCGACTTCGTACTGCCGGAACGGTTCGAGCTGAGCTACGACGACAGCTCGGGGGCGCGCGTGCGACCGGCCATGTTGCACCGCGCCATGGTCGGGAGTCTCGAGCGCTTCCTCGGCATCCTTCTCGAGCATCACGACGGGCGATTGCCCGCATGGCTGGCGCCGGAACAGGTACGGGTACTGCCCGTTCATCCCGCGCAGCGTGCTTATGCCGAGGAGCTCGTAGATCGGCTGCGTGAGCAAGGGCTGCGCTCGGCGTTCGATGGGAGTAGCGAGAGCCTAGGGCGCAGAGTCGCGGAGGCGCATGGCTTGCGCGTTCCCCTGGTGTGGGTGGTGGGCGCGCGCGAAATGGCGGAACGCAGCGTGACCGAGCGCGGGCCAAGCCAGGAGCGGCGCGCGCGGCCCTTGCTCGAGGCCATCAGTGAAGCGCGGCTCGGCTGCGCGCCCCCCGTATCGCTTCGAGACCGCAGCCAGGCGGGCGACGGAGCGGCCCGTGACTGAAGCAGGCCCAACGCGGGCGCTGAACGTGCGGCGCGTAGCTTCCCGCGTGCCGCACGTTCAGCCGCTTTTCTGCGGAATACGTGTTTCTGGCGGGTGACGCGGCCGGCCCCGTCGGAGCTGGCAAAACGAGCTCGCGAACGGCTTGACCCACCCGGTGCTGCTAGCTAGGTTCCCCCGGCTCGCGCGGCCGTTTCCCGTCTCGCTTGCTTCATTCAGCATGGGCACCCTCGACGGCATCCGCACGATTGACGATCTTCGCTTGGACAATCAACGCGTGTTCATCCGCGTGGATTTCAACGTGCCGCTGGACAAGTCCGGTCAGGTCACTAGCGATGAGCGTATTCGCGCTTCGTTGCCCACGATCAAGAAGGCCATCAGCGCCGGCGCGCGCGTGATTCTGGGTTCGCACCTGGGGCGCCCCAAGGGTCGAGTCGATCTAGACTTCAGCCTCGAGCCCGCCGCGCTACGTTTGAGCGAGCTGCTCGGTCAAGACGTGTACCTACCCGACGACTGCATCGGGGATGCGGCCAAGAAACTGATTAGCGATTTACGCCCCGGCCAGCTGGTAATGCTGGAGAATCTACGCTTTCACGCAGAAGAAGAGAGCAACGAAGACGCCTTCGCCCGGGAAATTGCCGCTCTGTGTGACGTGTACGTCAACGACGCCTTCGGCTCTTCGCACCGTGCGCACGCTTCGATCGCCGCTCTGCCGCGCCTCATGCGCGATAAAGCCATGGGCTACCTGCTGCGAGACGAAGTGACGGCGCTGACGCGGCTCACCGAGAGTCCGGAAAAGCCGTTCGTCGCCATCCTGGGCGGTGCCAAGGTCTCGGACAAGCTCAAGGTGATTGGGGCGTTGCTCAAGAAGTGCGATGCCATTTGCATCGGCGGCGCAATGGCCAACACGTTCTTGCAAGCCGCCGGCAACCCAATGAAATTCTCCAAGCTGGAGCAAGATCAATTGCCGCTTGCGCGCACCTTGCTCGAGCAAGCGCGTGATCGCGGCGTACGTTTAGTGCTGCCGACCGATGTCGTGGTCGCATCGGACGCGAAAGCAACCGACGGCGAAGTCGTGAGCGTGCGCTCGCTGCCCGAGCGGACCATGGCGCTCGATATTGGCCCCGCATCGGTCAAAGCGATCGCCGCGCAGGTCGCCCGAGCCAAGACCGTGTTTTGGAACGGTCCCATGGGCTTGTTCGAAAATCCCGCGTTTGCGAGCGGTAGCATCGGCGTCGCGCGGGCTTTGGCCGATAGCGCGGGCTTCACCGTGGTCGGTGGTGGTGACAGCGTGGCGGCCGTGGCCGCCGCTGGGCCGGAGATTGCGCAGAAGATTGGCTTTATTTCCACGGGCGGCGGCGCGTCGCTCGAATTGATCGAAGGCCTCAAGTTGCCGGGCATCGAAGCCCTGCGAGGAAACCAATAAATGGCACGAAAATACCTGATCGCTGGCAACTGGAAATTGAACAACGGCGGCCTGAAGGGCGTCGAGCTCGCCGCAGGCGTAGCCAAGGCTTCCAAGGAAGTCGCCGGCTTGGTCGAAGTCGTCGTCTCCCCGCCCTTCACGGCGCTCGCTGCGGTGTCGAGCGAACTCGAGGGCAGCCACGTAGAAGTGGCCGCGCAGAATTTCTACCCGAAGGACAGCGGTGCCTTCACCGGCGAGATCAGCGCGCCGATGCTCAAAGAGTCGGGCGCCACGTGGGTCATCATCGGCCACAGCGAACGTCGTCAGTATTTCGGTGAGACGGATGCTCAAGTCGGCGAGAAGGTTGCCGCCGCGACCGCCGCGGGCATCAAGCCGATCGCATGCATTGGCGAGACGCTGGCCGAGCGTGAAGCCGGAAAAACGTTGGAGGTAGTGTTCCGCCAGCTCGAAACCATCGTGCCCGAGCTGAACAAGAAGCCCGGCTTCGGCGTGATCGCCTACGAGCCCGTATGGGCAATCGGGACCGGCAAGGTTGCGACCAACGAGCAGGCGCAAGAGGTGCACGCTGCGATCCGCGAGCAGCTGAAGAAGACCAGCGCCGAGCTGGCCGAGGTCACGCGCATCTTGTACGGCGGCAGCGTGAAGGCCGATAACGCGGCGGGCCTCCTGGCTTCCCCGGACATCGACGGCGCGCTGGTCGGCGGCGCCGCCCTCGACGCCGAAGGTTTCGCGAAAATCGCCAAAGCTGCGCCGCTCAAAAACTGAGCCCTGGCCCAGCCTCGATACCCCGACTAGACTGCCGAGACCCCGGAGCACCGCATGGCCGATTTTCTGCATACCCCCTTCACCGTTCTGCACATCGTTGCGTGCGCCTTCTTGATCTTGGTGATCTTGATCCAACCGGGAAAGAGCGGTGGGCTCGGCGCTTTGGGCGGCGGTGGCGCGCAGCAGGTGTTCGGCGGTAGCGGGGCTGGCAACTTCTTGACCAAGACCACCTGGGCAACCGCCGGGCTGTTCTTTTTCACCAGCATCTCGCTCGCGTACCTTTCGTCGTCCACGGACGAGTCCATGCGTAAGCATTCGCAAGCGTTGCAGAAGCAACACGAGCAGAACTCGCCGCTCTCGAATACCCCCACGAAATCCGCACCTGCGCCCGCGCCCGCCGGCAGCGGTAAATAACCGGCCCATCACGGAGTCGCGTGGCTACGCCCGACAATGGGCTCCGTGATTTGCTGCCCGATGCTCGCGAGCTAGCGCTGCTCTTCGGAGCGCGCGGGCTCGCCTGCGTCGCGGCTTGGCGTTCTGGCTTTCGAGCCCTGAGTGATGACGACTACGCGCGCATCACTATCGCGCAGCAGTTCGCCGAACAGCCGAGCTTCGACCCGACCGGCACGAGCTGGCTACCGGGACCGTTCTGGCTGTACGGCGCGGCTTTTCGAGTGTTCGGGCATGGGCTCAGCGTGGCACGCACGCTCGCGATCGTGCTCGCGTTGCTGGCCACGGTGTTGGTCTACATCGCGGCGCGGACGCTCGGGACGAGCCGCATCGCAGCCATGGCGGCCGCCGTCCTGAGCTGCATGCTCGTGCCCTATTCGGCGTTCTTGGGCTTGGCGGCACTTCCCGAAGTGCCTTGCGCGGGCCTGCTGCTGTTTGCGGCGGCTACGCTCTCGCAGGGCGACGCCAGGCTGCGTGCGCTAGGCGGCCTGGCTTGCACATCGGCTTGCCTGTCGCGTTACGAGGCTTGGCCGGTGGCCGCGGCGTGCGCGTTTTTCTGCCTGTGGGATGCGCTACGGCAACGACGCCTGGTCTATTTGGCATGCGCCGCATTGGCGCTCGCTGGACCATTGCTTTGGCTGATTGCGAGCCATGCCAACCACGGTGACGCGTGGTTTTTCATCTCGCGTGTCACCGCATATCGCCGAGCGCTGGGCGGCAACGATGCGCCACTTTGGCGTCGCCTCATCGAGTACCCTTGGGCGCTGATCTGGAACGCGCTCGGGTTGTGTATCCTATTCCCGATTTTCCTTTTCCTCGCGCCCAAGACGCACGCGCCCGACCGACCGCGCTACGCGCGCTGCGGCGTGGCCCTGCTCTCGCTGCTGCTGTTCATGATGCTGGGCAGCGTGCGTGATGGCGTGCCGACGCATCACTCGGCGCGCGTGCTGTTGCCGCTTTGGTTTTTTGGTTGTGTCGTCGCCGGGCGCGAGTTTGCGCGACGCGCAACCGACGCCGCGGGGCGCAGACGGGTGGCGGTGGTGGTGGCCGCAATCACGAGCATTCCGCTGGTCGAAGGCATGCACTTACCGAGCAACGAGGCCTTTGCCCAACGCGCGCTGGAGATCGAAGCAGGCAACGCGGCGCGCATGGAAACGAAGCTCGGCCTAGCCATCGACACGACTGACTACGGCTACTTCGCGGTTCAAGCCGGGTTCGGGACGCCGCGCGGAACCAGCGTGCTCGACGACCACGATCCGCGGCGCCCCAAGGGCGCCAGCGCCAGCCCGTTCGCCTCGAGCGAAGCCCTGCTGCAGACCCTGCACGAGCGAGCGGCGCGCTTCGCCATCCTGACTCGGGCGCACGCGCCGCTGCTCGCCGCGCGCTGCGACGAAATCTGGCAGAACGAGGGCTTCGTGCTCTTCCGTTGCTCGGCGCCCCCTTCCAGCGCGAGCTGAGCGCCCGATAATTTGGCCGGGCTCCGGGCACCGTGCCTACGATGCGGCGGTGCTCGGAGTACTCGGTCGGCGCGGCATCGAAGCAGGCATTAGCTTGTTTGCCGTACTCGGCTTTTGCTACGTCCCGCTCGGTGGGCACACTGGCTTCGAGCATGCGAAAGCCGTGTTGAGCACGCCAGCTGCAAAACGCGCCGGCGCCGAGCTAGTCGCCGCACTGGTTCGCGTGCGCGTCAAGCTCACGGGGGAGGTTCAGGAGCTCGCCGGAGGTGGCAGAAGCGACGCGACCCCGACACCTCCCATACTCCCTCAGCCGAAGCACACCGGCTCGCACGCGGAGCCCGCGCATCGTCCGCGAACTTCCCCCTAGCGAAAATCAGGGCCACAAAAGACCAAACCACCGGGGCTCGCTACGGAGCGCCGATGGTTTGAGTTCTCGTAAACTCTAGTCCCGCTGGAACCAACGTGTCAACGGAATGTCGGCAGCGTGACGCCGATGTTTTCCATCGGTATCGGAGGAGTTACTAAGCCCTCAGAGTTATCCCCCAGGGCTACTTGGTACCTGCGCCCGTGAGGCTCGCGCCCGTGGCAGCCGGCTCGAGCAGCGGCTTGCGATCTCGAAACAAGGTCAGCCCGTAGAGCAAACACAGCAAGCCAACCCCCAGGCCCAGCAGCTTCACGGCCAACGGCATGGGCCGGCTCGAGCCCGCGGCGCCGGGCGCGCGACTCCGCCAAGGTCCACTCGAGCTCGGGCGCGAGCTGGGCGAAACGCTGACCGGGGCGCGCCTTGGTAAGGGCGTGGGAACGGGCAAGCCCCGCTCCAGCGCGCTCGCGGCGCGCTCTTTTTGCATGCGGCGTTCGGCGCGCGACGCTCGCGAACGAGGGCCGCGCGCCATGCGGAGATGCTCCCCGCTAAGAGCGGAGAGCCTCGGCGCCGCCGATGATTTCCATCAGCTCCGTGGTGATCGCGGCCTGACGCGCGCGGTTGTAGATCAGCGTGTACTTGCCGATCATCTCCGCCGCCTTCTTGGTGGCCGATTCCATGGCGGTCATGCGGGAGCCGAGCTCGGATGCTTGCGACTCGTACAGCGCACGTAAGATCGAAACCTCGATGTACATCGGCACGAGGCGATCGAGCAGGGCCTTGCGATCGGGCTCGAACAAAAACTCCGGATTGTCCTGGACCTCGGCGTGTTCCGCAGCCGGCGCGGCGTCCTTCTTCTGCAAGGGGACCAGTGGTTCGGCCACCACACGCTGGCTCATTGCGCTCTTGAACTCGTTGTACACGACGTAGATCGCATCGACCTGGCCCTGCACGAACGGCGTCAACACCTTGCGTGCAATGTTGCGCGCCTGTTCGATGTCGAGCTTTTCCCAAACGCCGGATAGTACTTCCAGCACGGGCGCGTTGCGACGGCGGAAGTAGTCGCGGCCCTTGCGACCGATGGTCACGATCTTCACACTCTGGCCAGCCGCTTCACGCTCGTGCCAGATGCGCGTCGCCGCGCGCAGGATGTTGGTGTTGAACGCGCCGCACAGACCGCGATCACTGGTGATCACCAGTAGCAGTACGGTCTTTTCGGCGCGGCGGGCGAGCAACGGATGTTCGTTCTGCGAGACCGCTTCTTCGTCTCCGCCCTGGCCCGCCACTTCGGCCAGGACCTGCGCGGTCTTGACCGCGTACGGGCGCAGTGCCTGAATTCGTTGCTGAGCGCGCGTCAGACGAGCGCCCGCCACCATCTTCTGCGCGCGCGTGATCTTCTGCGTCGACTTGACGCTCGAGATGCGCTTGCGGATAGCCTTGAGGTTAGCCAATTCGGCTCACTCCTTGTTCGCGACGAACTGCTTGCCGAACGTTTTCAGGATGTCGACGAGCTTCTTCTTGATCTCGTCGGTGATCTCTTTTTTGCTGCGGATGTCTTCCCAAAGGTCGGCGTGCTTCTCGTCGATGAAGCGGTACAGCTCTTCTTCGTAGCTGCGCAGCGAATCGACCGGCAGCTTATCGACGTAACCCTGGGTGCCGGCGAAGATGATGACGACCTGCTTTTCCACCGCGAGCGGCACGTACTGCCCTTGCTTGAGCAGCTCGACCAAGCGCTGACCGCGATCTAGCTGCGCGCGAGTGGCGGCGTCGAGGTCGCTCGCGAACTGTGCGAACGCTTCCATCGCGCGGTACTGTGCGAGATCCAGACGCATCGTACCGGCGAACTTCTTCATCGCCTTGATCTGCGCGTTGCCACCGACGCGGCTGACGGAGATACCGACGTTGATCGCGGGGCGAACGCCCGAGTAGAACAGATCGCTCTCGAGGAACATCTGGCCGTCGGTGATCGAGATCACGTTGGTCGGGATGTACGCAGAGACGTCACCGGCCTGGGTCTCGATAATCGGCAAGGCCGTCAGCGAGCCACCCGAGTAAGGGTCTTTCTGCACTTCGAGTTCGGCCTTGTCGGGGCGCGCCTCGAGCGCTTTGGCTGCCGAGTGCTTGGCTTCTTCACCGAGGTACGCTTGACCGTCGACGCCCTTGAACTTGGCGTCGCCGGAGGGAACGGTCTGACCCTTTTTCACGACGTAGTAGCGGTCGGCGAGCTTGCAAGCGCGCTCGAGCAAGCGCGAATGCACGTAGAACACGTCGCCCGGGTACGCTTCGCGGCCCGGCGGGCGGCGCAGCAAGAGCGACATCTGCCGGTAGGCGACGGCTTGCTTCGACAAATCGTCGTACACGACGAGCGCGTGGCGACCCGTGTCGCGGAAGTATTCGCCAATGGTCACGCCGGTGTACGGCGCGAGGTACTGGAGCGGCGCGGTCTCGGACGCGGTAGCGAGGACCACCGTCGTGTACTCCATGGCGCCGTGCTGGGTCAGCTTGTCGACCACCTGAGCGACGGTCGAAGCCTTCTGGCCGATCGCGATGTACACGCAGAAGACGCCTTTGCCCTTCTGGTTGATGATCGCGTCGATGGCGATGGCGGTCTTGCCGGTCTGACGGTCACCGATGATCAACTCGCGCTGACCGCGGCCGATGGGGATCATGGCGTCGATCGCCTTGATGCCGGTCTGCATCGGCTCCTTCACGGGTTGGCGCTCCATGATGCCGGGCGCCTTGAGCTCGATGCGGCGGCGGATCTTGGATTCGATCGGGCCTTTGCCGTCGACGGGCTGGCCGAGGGCGTTCACGATGCGGCCGAGCAAGGGCTCGCCCACCGCGACGTCGGCGATGCGCCCGGTGCGCTTGACGATATCGCCTTCCTTCACGCCCGTCGCGTCACCCAAGACGGCGACACCCACATTGTCGGACTCGAGGTTCAGCACCAAGCCGATCACGCCGCCCGCGAACTCGACGAGCTCGCCGGCGAGGGCGCCTTCGAGACCGTAGACGCGCGCGATGCCGTCACCGCTGGTCAGAACCGTTCCCGTCTCGCTGACGAGAGCGGCGCGGTCGAAGTTCTGAATCTGCTTCTTGATGATGGAGGAGATTTCGTCGGCGCTGAGCTGCATGGCGTTTTTCTCGGAAGGCTTTCGGTTCTAGGTACGAAGCTAAAGGCGAAGTTCGTTTCGGGGTCGGGGCCCCGAAACTCGGGGGTTGGGCCCCGCTGAATTCACTTCAGCGGGAGCGGGGTGAAGCCCCCCGTGATGGAGCCCCGCTTGATTCACTCAAGCGGGTGCGGGGGTGACACCCCCGGAAAGAAGACGCTCGATTTCGGCGAGGCGGCCTTTGACGGAGCCGTCGATCGTGTTGTCACCGATGCGAGTGACGACGCCGGCGATGAGCGACGGATCTTGCTGACGGTCGATCGCGACTTTGCGCGACGTAGCACTCTCCAGCTCCTTCATCAGGCGCTCGTAGAACGACTCTGGTAGCGGACCGGCAGAGGTCACGACGGCACGAATGACACCCGCCTTTTCATCGGCGAGGGTTGCCAAACGGCGAGCAATTTCCGGCAGTGAGGACAAGCGAGTGCGCGCCGCCAGCATGCGAATCGCGTTCAGGCCCACGCCATTCAGACCCACTTTGCCGGCGACGTCGACCAAGATGGCCTGACGCTTTTCCGGATCGACCATCGGGTTGTCGAGCACGGCTTGTAGCTCGCGGCTGCCCGCGTACGTGTCGGCGAAGCTCTTCACTTGCTCGGAGAGGGCTACGACCTGCCCCGCTTCGACGCCGAGCTCGAAGATTGCGCGAGCGTAGCGCTCGGCAACGTCACCACCACCGCTCATACTTTTCCTCGCAACGCCGTGGCGGCGCTCTTGATCCCAGCCAAGTACTCTTCGGCCAACCGCGATTGATCGGCGGCCGTGACACGCGAGCGCAGCGTGCTCTCGGCAGAGCGCAGCGCGGCGCGCGTCATCTCGGACAGCAAGCCTTCACGCGCGGCCTTCAGCTCTTGGCCGATCAGGGTCTGCGCGTCACGCTCCATGCGGGTTCGCTTCTCCTTGGCCTCGGCCAAGATGCGCTTGCGCTCGCTCTGACCCGACGAACGCATGTCTTGCCGAACACGTTCGATCTCTTGGTCGACCGTAGCGAGCTTCTGCTCGTAGTCGGCCAGGCGCGCTTCGGCGTCTTTCTTCATCTGGCCGGCTTCTTCCATGCCGCGCAAGATGGTGGCCTTACGTGACTTGAGCGCAGCCGCAATCGGCTTCTTCGCGAAGCGGACGAGCAACCAGTACAAAACCGCGCTGTTTAGCAGCATCGCCCCGAACGGCAGGGGCGTACCCACCGGGCGCCACAGCAGGTTCGGCTCGACGTCGTCACGCTCGCCCAAGAAGCCGTACCAGAAGTTGTATTCTTCGAACTTCGGGACGTGATGCTCGTGGTCTTCCGCGCCGTGCTCGTGGTCGCCGTCGCCGTGCTCGGCCGTGCCAGAGGCGACGACGCCGGCGTGATCCGCATGGTCGCCGTGGTCGTGGGCTGGGTCGTCGGCGAGGGCCGGCAACGCCACGGTACCGCTCGCGGCGAGAGCAACCCCCAAAAACCAATGACGTAGGGCTCGGGCGTGCATCAGTTGACTCCCTGCCCGGCGACTCGTTCCACGATCATTTGAGCCACTTTCTCGGACTCGGCGCCGACGGCCACCCGAATCGAATTCACTTCGGCCTCAATCTTGCGGCGGCCATCTTCCACGATGCGCGTGGTTGCCTCGCGAGCCTCACGCAGGATTTCGGCTTCCAGCTTGCTGGTCTCCGAGCGCAGCAGCTCGCGCTCGTCGGCCGCAACTTGCTGCACGCGCTCGAGTTCCTTCTCGTAGCGCTGCAGGAGTTCACCGGCTTTCTCCTGTAGCTCACGGGCCGTCGCTCGCGCGCCTTCGGTTCGTTCCTCGCGCAAGGCGAATACCTTGAGCACGGGGTCGAACAAGAGCGGCTTGAGCACCACGATCAGCACCGCAAACACCACGATCTGTAAGAGCACCGTGCGATCGAAGTCGAGCGGAACTCCACCGGCCATGGCCTTGACGGCGCTCTCTAGCGCGTTCAGTGCGTTCAGCTCGCTCGCCGCGGTCGTTCCAACCAGTTCTAAAAGCATGCTTCGTCTAACCTCGCTCCCGTGGGCGGCGTGATGAAGTAGCCGAAATACGGGCGAAATCTTGCTGCGCACTCATGAGGCGCGCGCGGCTCGTACCACCTTGGCGCCGGTGTGTCTAGACCAGCGCTCAATCACGTTCGGCTGCGTTCCGCTGCTTCCTCCGCTTCATTCCAGCCAACCTGCACGGCTGTTTTCCAGCTCCCGGACCCCGGTTCGGTCGAGCTCCCTTACGAGCTGCGCATACGCGCGGCCCGTATGCGGATCGCGCGCGTCGGGCATCACATCGAGAAGCGGCAAGAGCGCGAACACACGCCGCGTGAGCTCGCGATGGGGTACGACCAGTCCAGGCTGATCGACCGTGTGGCCGGCGATATACAGCATGTCTAAGTCGAGGGTGCGCGGCCCCCAGCGCTCGAGCCGCACCCGACCGGAGAGGCGTTCGATTTCTAGCTGCAGCTCGAGCAACGCCGAAGGCTGGAGCGGGGTCTGCACGCGGAGCGCCGCATTCAAGAAGTCCGGCTGCGCGGGCCCCAGGGCGGCAGACTCGTACAGCGCGGAAAACGCGCTGATTTGCGCGTGGCGCTGCAAATGTAGCGCTGCGCCGCGAAAAAACTGCAGACGGTTCCCCAGATTGGAACCGAGGCCGACCACATAGTCGTAAACGACGCCCGTCACCCACGCACGGTAGCAGCCGACCGGGCTTGCTAGCGACCGGAACCTGCCCTACTCGATTGTCGGTGTTCGGATTGAACGGCGGCGAGTGGTTCATCGTGGCTTTCGTCACGGTGATGGTGGTCTCGGCACGGTATTGGCCGGCGCTGGGCATACGCATCGGCGCACGCTTGGGTGGTGCGCCGGCTGCGCGCCCGAGCGATCCGCCGCAAGGTTCGTAGCGCTATTGAGGGGTGAAACCGGCGCTTGAAAACCGCTACACTCTCGCCGTAGTGACCCCCCACCTTGAGGCCGGCGGAGACACCGGCAACAACGAGGAAGGCGGCTCGCTCATTTTCGTGAGCGACGCCTCTGCGGAGGCCGAACGCCTCACGACGGCGCTACGCGGACGCGGCTATCCCGTGATCGACGTGCCGCTCGGGCTGCTCGTCAGTCGCGTGTCCGTGCAGCGCCCCTCGCTGATCTTGTGTGACGCCGACGCCACGGCCGCGCTCGAAACCATCCAACGCCTACGCGAGACTCCGGGCGGCAATCGCATCGACGTACTGTTCCTGGGCGAGCCGGGTCGCACGGTGGAGGAAAACGCAGGCGCGCTGCAACAAGAGGCCAGCGGTGTGTTCGTGCGCCCGGTGGACGACTTCATTCTGCTGCGCAAAGTCGAGGCGTTGATCGGGCCCCCCAGCGGTCGGCACGAATTTAGCGCACGCAACTCATCGGCCAACCGCGCTCCCGTGCTCGTGGCCGCGACGCGCCGGCCGTACCGTTACGACGCGGGCAGGACCGACGCGCCGCGCGAAGCGCCCTCCTCGCCGTCGGCTTCGGCCCCCGGTCACGCCGCGCCCGCAACCAATCCGGGCACCGAGCCCGGTCCCGCGAGCGTGCGCAACTCCGAGGCCGCCCCCGACAGTCAGCCGCATTCGAGCCGCCCCTCCGCGTCGACCCATTTGCTGCCGCCGCGCGCGCAAGAGTTACCGCAAGCCAAGCTCAGCCCCGCTCTCGAGTCGCTTTTGGCAACCGCCGAACGACGCGTGCTCTCCGTGCGCAATTCGTCGGTGCCCCCCTCCGACCGCCTCTCGCCGGAAGCAGAGTTGGAAGCGATCTTGCCGGCAGACGTGCTGGACGCGTTGGACGAGCCGCTCGACTTCGATGACGACGACGACGATGCCGACAGCTCTATCGGTACGCACAACGGACCGGAGGCAGAGCCCGGCTCGCGCTCGGGGACGAAGACCACCGGGGCGGGTACCGCGAGCGGAGGCAACCACGTTGCCGTGGAGCCCGTCGAGTCCTCGCCACTCAGCGCGCGCGAAAAGACGGCCGCGCCGCCGAGCGGCAACGAGCAGCCGGCGTCCGACCCCGAGTCGCAATCGTCTCGCGCCACCGAGCCGCCGGTAACTCCGCCGCGACACACCTCACGCATGCTCACCGACCAGCCCTCGCGAGCGCCGCTGGAAGATCCCCAAGCTCGCGCGAGCTCGCTCTCGGGCATGACCGCGCACGGGCCGATCACGGAACTGCCGCCGAGCTTGGCCGCATCGCACTCGGAGGCGGCCCGCGCTTCACTCCCACGCCCCTTCGCCGATCGCCCCCCGCCCGATTTCAGCAGCGCGCAGCGCCCTCCCGAGCTGGGCCGAGAAACGCCCAAGCTCGACGTTCCGGCTTCGCTCGGCAGCGGGGACGCGGTGCGGGCGTTCGCGCGTGTGGTGCGCGCCCGCTACACTGGAGCGCTCGCCTTCGAAGACGCGACCGGAATTCGCCGCGTGCTGTTCCGTGATGGTGACTTCGTTACCGCCGCGTCAGGCGCGGACGGCGAGTCATTGGTCGCTTTCCTTACCCAAAGGGGTGATTTGCCGGCCGACGTCGCGGCGCGAGTCGGGCGCAAGCTGCCACAATTCGGGCGGCACGCGGGAGCCGCGCTGATCGCACAAGGGCACCTGCGCCAAGACGACCTGTGGCCCGTGCTGCGCGCCCACGCCGAATGGCTCGTCGGACGCATCGTGCTGCTCGAAAGCGGCGCCGTGAGCGTGGAAGGCGATGTCCCCGTGCGTTTGCAGGCCGAACCCGCCGTGTTCGGCGGTGCGACGGGCGCCGAGGTGCTGGTCGAAATCGTACGCCGCGCGGTTTCTCCAGCCCAAGCGCTGCAACGCCTGGGCGGCGCGAATACCGTGCTGCAAAAGGGGGACAACCCCGCGCTGCTCGGCGAGTGTGCGATCGCCGACGCCGAAGCGGAGCTCGTGCGCTCGATCACGGAAGAGCCGCTCAGCGAGACGCTGCGTCGCGCGGGCCACAAGGACTTTGCGGCGGTGCTCTACGTGCTGGTCGAGCTCTCGGTACTGAGCCAAACCAGCGGCGAGCGGCGCCCCCCGCGGGAGCCACAGGAAAAGCGAGCGGCAAAGCTCGACCACCTGGATCACGCGGCCCTGCGTGCGCGCATCCTCTCACGCAAGGCGCTGAGTGAGGAGGGGGATTACTTCGCCCTGCTCGGCGTCGCGCGCAGCGCCACGAGCTACGACATTCGACGCGCTTACGGGTCGCTGCGAGACGAATACGATCCGAGCCGAATCCTGACCAGCGAGACCGTCGACTTGCACGACGACGTCGAGCTGATTCTGGAAGTGCTCGCCGAGGCGTTCGAGATTCTCGAAGACGACCTGCGACGCGAGCGATACCGCCGCGCGCTCGACGCCAGCCCTTGAGCTGAGCGTTTTCCAGCGCTCTGGGAAAAACACAATCGATAGTGTTGTCGAGTTGCACAACTCGTGCACGCGCGCGCGCGCCGCGCTGCGTGTGTCATGGGTCTGCACGCGAAACTAAAAAATCGGGCGCCGACAAAAACGCAACGGTGTTCACACAACTGACAACCCAAGTGTGTTATCGCGAGCCTCGATGGGGATGGACTTGGAGATTACATGTCACAACACAACGTTGCGGAAACAGCGCTAGATCCCTACGAGGAGGAGAGTGCACCGCAATCATACATAGCGGAACTCGACCCGAAACGAAGGCGTGAACCGAGCGCGCTCGATTCTCCGGTGCTCGTGCCGGCGAATGAGCGAACTTCGGACGCGCCGGCCGCTCACCGCCTCGTGCGCGCCCTCGTCGCCGCAGGCGTCGACACGTTCTTCGGCATTCCTGGCGGGCCCGTATCCCCCGTGTTCGATGCAATCTTGAATACGGAGGGCGCGCAACTGATCGAATCGCGCCACGAGACCTCCGCTGCGTTCGCGGCGGCCGACTTCTATCGCGCTTCGGGTCGGGTTCCGGCCGTCGTGGTGACGGCCGGTCCGGGAGCCACCAACGCGATCACCGGCGTGGTTTCGGCGCACCTGGAGCGCGTGCCCATGCTCGTCATTTGTGGGGATGTCGCCTGGGCAGCAGAAGGCGGGCGGTTGCTGCAAGACAGCGGGCCGGAGGGCATCGGCATCGAGAAGATGCTGGGCCACGTCACGCGAGCCACGATTCGCGTCACGCAAGCCAAAACGGCCACCGCGCAGGGCTTGGCCGCGCTGAACGCGGCCAAGAATCCCGCCAATCCCGGGCCGGCTCTGTTGGTTTTGCCGATTCAACTCGGCCGCGGCCCGGCACCGCTGTCTTTGGTGGAAGCGCCCGCGGTTCAGTACGTCGCGCGCGCTTCGGCCGAGACCGTGCAGCAGACCGCGGACTGGCTGGCGACGGCCGAGCGCCCGCTCTTGGTGATCGGCGCGGGTTGCCGTGCGCATGCCGCGACCATCCGCAAGCTGGTCGATGCCTTCGACATCCCGTTCGTGACCACGCCCCAAGCCAAAGGGCTCGTGAGTGAACTCCACCCGCGTTCCCTACGGCACGGCGGGCTCGCCGCGTCGTTCTGGGCGCGCGAATACATTGGTCGCGGTGTGGACGCGGCGCTCGTGTTGGGGACTGACCTGGACGACTGCTCGATCGGCCCCACGCGCTACATCGCCGAGGGCGGCCGACTCGTTCACGTCGACCTGAACGCGGCCGTGATCGGCCGCAATTTGCCGACGGCACTGGGCGTAGTCGCTGATCTCGGCGCGTTCGCGGAAGATCTTCGCGCGTTCGTGGTGAGTGAAGGCTTGCGCCACGGCAAGTCGCAGAACGTGATGCGCGAGCTGCGTCATCGCTCCCCGTGCGAGCAAGCAAACTTCGCGACCGACCCGAGCCCCCGGATTACGCCTCAGCGCGCGATCGCGGATTTACAGGGCGCAGTGCCAGAAAACAGCGCGTTCATCACCGACATTGGCGAACACATGCTGTTCGCCCTGCATTACCTGACGGCGCGCACACCGGATAGCTTCACCATTCATCTCGGCCTCGGCAGCATGGGCTCTGGTATCAGCGGTGCCATCGGCCTCGCGCTAGCCGACCCGGACCGCCCGGTGGTGTGCGTGTGCGGTGACGGCGGCATGCAGATGGTCGGCATGGAGGCGCTGGTCGCGCTCAAGTACCGTTTGCCGATCGTATTTGCCGTGTTCAATGACGCTCGTTACAACATGGTTTACCACGGCTACCGCCAAGTGTTCGGCCGCGAAGCGGAGTGGGAGTCCCCGTGGACCGATTTCGCGGCTTGGGCCCGCTCGATGGGCATGGCGGGGCTGCGCGTGAATCACCCCGGCGAGATCACCTCGGAGCAGCTCGCGCGGCTACGCGCGACACGCGTGCCAGTGGTGCTCGACATTCGCATCGACCGCGATGTGAAGCTCACGGGCGGCGGGCGCAACGAGGCCCTGCAGCACATGTCGATGCTGAGCAAGGAAGCGCGCTAGTGCACGCGCGTATCAGCGGCCTCGGCCAGTGGTTCCCGGATCGCGTCCGCACGAACAGCGAGTGGCCCGAGGCGTTCAGCGCGCAGAGCCGCATGAAGCAGGGTGATCGCGCGCTGGTCGATGTCCCCAGCGACGAACGCGACCCAACGCTTCGCATCGTCAAGCGCTACTTGGCCGAAGAAGAGAACGATCCGTTTTTGGGCGCGCACGAACGGCGCATCGCGGACGCGAGCATGACCTCGGCCGAAGCCGAAGCGCACGCTGGCCGAGCGGCTCTACGCGATGCGGGCATCGACGCGGGCGAGGTCGATGCCATTTTCTCGTGGGCCTTGGTACCGGATCGAATCATGCCGACCAATGCCTGTCGCGTCGGCGATCTGATCGGCGCCAAGCGCGCATGGGCGACCAGTGTGGACGCCGCCTGCGCGAGTCCGATCACGCACCTGAACTTGGCGGCCGCGCTGATCGAGTCGGGGCGAGCCCGCACGGTGCTGCTCACGCAATCGCACTTGTGCACGCGTACGTTTGCGATGGCTCATCCCGCCGCGCCCAGCGTTGGTGACGGCGCCGCCGCCATGCTCGTCACCACTAGTGACACGCCTGGGATCTTGCACACGCACAGCATGACGCACGGTGAGCATCACGATGCCGTCGTCTGGTGCCGCGGCAAGACCAACGAGACCGACCCGCCGTGGTGGGAAGCGGGCGGCCCGCTGTCGATGGGCAGCCGTTCCCCCGACGCGACGCGCGCGTTGATGCAAGACACCGTGCCGACGGCCGCGCGCACGGTAGCCGAACTCGCGCAACGCTCGGGTTTTGCCGTCGATTCGATCGACGTGCTGCTCAGCGTTCAGCCCCGCCGCTGGGTGCCGTTGGCGATCGCCGAAGCGCTCGGGCTCGGGCCGGACGTCGCGGTGCAGACCTATCGGCGCTATGCCCATTTGGGGGGCGTGGGCCCTGTCGTCAATTTGATCGCCGCGCGCGACGCGGGCAAGCTCGCCCCGGGCGCGCGAGTCGTGATGTACGCGCAAGGCGCGGGCTTCACTCGCGCGGCGGCGGTCTTGAACTGGTAGGCCGCTGATTGACCAAGTTGGCCAGCGCGGTCCACAAGTCATTCGCGCTGACCGGCTTGGTCAAAATGCCGTTCATGGTATCGGCCAAGAACGCGCGGTAGCGCTCACGAGTCGCATCCGAGGTGACGAACACGGTGCGCGCCGCGAGCGCCGGCCGTTCGCGGCGGAGCCACTCGAACAGCGCGCGGCCATCGACCTCGGGCAGCGCAATCTCGGTCACTACGGCGTCCGGACTGGAGCCGGAGCTGAGCAGATCGATCGCCTCTTGCCCGTCACTGGCCATGATTACGTCGCACGAGCTCGCGAGCATGCGCGCATAGGCCTTCAAGATGCGCTCGTCGTCGTCGATGACGAGCACGGTGTGGCGCTTGCTGAGCGGACGACGCACCGCCGCGTCACGATTCTGCAAATACGCCTTGCGCATCGTAGCGTGATCCGGGAGCGGCAACAGCGCGATGAACGTGGCACCCGAGCCGTGCACGCTCTCTACGATCAAGTCTCCGCCCAGATCACGCATGATCGAGCGTGAGATGCTGAGGCCGAGGCCCGTGCCCAAGCCCGAACGCTTGGTCGTGAAGAACGGATCGAAGATGTGCGAGAGCGCCTCCGAGGCGATGCCCGGGCCGGTGTCGGAGATCGAGATCGCGACGTATTCCGTATCGGCTCGAGTCGTGATGCGCACGCGGTGCACTTCGCGTTCGACGTCGTTGATGGCGTGGGCGGCGTTGATCAAGATATTGACCAGCACCTGTGTCAGGCGACCGTGGGGCACGACTACGCGCGGAAGAGCCCGCGCGTAGTCGCGCTCGATGTGCGCCACCATGCCGATTTCTCGGCCCACGAGGCGGAGCGCTTGATCGACCACGTCGTTGGCGTCCAGCATCTGCGCTTCTTCGCGATCGCCATCAGAGCGGGCAAACACGCGCAAGTCACGTACGACACTGCCGATGGCGGAGGACGCAGCCAGCATCTCTTCGAGCAGCTGACGGCCCTCGACGCGCGGCGCGCCGGTCAGAGCGAGGTCATGCAGCATCTGCACTTGCTCGGGCGTCGCGCCCCAACCACGCGTCGCCCACACGCTGAGTTCGTGGACGACGTTCGCGAGCGGCGTCATCAGCGACATGCAGGCTTCGATGCTGAGCTGCAGGGCCATCAGCGGGTTGTTGATCTCGTGGGCAACGCCCGCGACGAGGGTGCCGAGCGCCGACAGCTTCTCCGTGTGCACCATGGCCGCGCGGCTGTGCTCTTGACCCTTGCGCAACGTGGCGCGAAGCTGAGTGCGATCGAAGAAGCCGTGGATCGCGCGGTCATCCGCGGCGGGCCAAACCAGCACTTCGTCAGCGCCGTGCGAGAGCGCGTCGAGCGCTGCGACTTCATCCACCGCGACGAAGCCGAGCGGCGCGCCGCCGACCCGTTGCCGTAGGCGCGGCAAGAGCTCGGCGGGCGCGCCATCGACGACCAAAATTTGGGTGTCGTGCGTGGCGTAGCGATCGGCGAGCGTCGCGGCTATGCGATCGGCCGCGCTATCGCTCGGCACCAGGACCCAGACGCCGACTCCTGCTTCTGGCTCGAGCAGGTTTGGTTCTTCGTTTTTGATCACGGAACCTGCTACTGCTCCGCCTCAACCCTTACCACGTGATCAGCGTCGAACCGTCGAATCGATTGAGCAATTTCGTTTCGAGCTTGGCCTCGATACCACATGCCTCGAACGCACCCACCGCGCCACCGGCGATGGCCGACTCGATCCATAGGTATTCTTCCCGGTACACCATCTCCATCTTGCGCGGGCCGTGGCGTACGATTTCCCAGTGGCCGTATTGAAACGTCTGCCGGCGCGCGGCGAGACCCTGCTCGGTGAGCCGGACGGGATCGTGCGAAAGCAAACGCAACATGGTTCGGCCGAGCAAGCTCGCAGCAAAAGTGGTGGCGTTCGTCCGCCAGATATCGTGCATGCCCTCGTGCACTTCGGACGGTGTGCGTAGCGACGCGCCCGCGAGCGCCAAGCGAATCATGTAGTCACGCAGGGGGTACATGCGGATGGGTGACCAGCGCTCACCCTCGAAGAACTCACGATAGAGCTGAAAACGGCCGGCGCGCTGCAGTACCGTTTCGAACGACCTCAAGTAGAGTCCACGCACCAACGCAGAGGGCGGGACTACCTCCAAGCGACTCACCAGATCGCAATGCGGCGCGACGACCTGGATGGCGCGGTCCACCGGACGATGCCGAAGGCTGGGGGAGTCCATGACCGCCATCTGATTCTGAGGTTTGGGTATCGATTGCGCTGCGCACTCCCCCCCAAAACTCTTCGTCGATCGAAAGAGTTAACACGACCGCTGGTCAAAAGTGAAACTCGATCGATCGCGCCCCGGGTAGCCGCGACCCAGTCGGCGAAGTTCGCCAACTCGGCCGACGGCCACGTTTAGCCACTAACCAAACCCGTCACCCGAGCCACTCGCCCTACCCACATGAGTGATGATTGGCGGTGATTTTGGCGCGTGGTGGTGATGGGGCGCAGAAAAACCGGGCCGTCAGCCAATTTCCGGCCGCGGAACCGCGTTTTGCGCGCGGCGCGGGAGGCTTTGCCCACGCGCTCCGAGCGTCATTCTGCGGCGCTGCTGGCCGCTGCTTCCGCCGCGTCGAGGACGTCGCACTCCAGACTTTCACCCTCGACGGATAGAAGCAGGATGCTCTTCGGGTGGAGCTCACCGCGTAGAATCTTTTCTGCCAAAGGCGCCTCGACCAAGCGCGCAATGGTTCGCTTCATTGGCCGCGCACCGAGTGTCGGATCGAAGCCCCCGTGGTCGAGCAAGAACTCCACCACGTCGGGGCCGAAGTCCAAACGCAGGCCACGCTGCGCCGAGAGCGCCCGGCTGACGCCTTCCAGCAGGCGGCGGGCGATCTCCCGCACTTCCTCGCGAGCGAGCGGCGCGAACACCAATACTTCATCTATCCGATTGTACAGTTCGGGGGCCAGTGCGCTGCGCGCGGCTGCCACGACCCGTTGCTCCAGGTCCGCGCGGTCCTGCGCGTCGTTTCCGAAACCCACACGGCGCCGCGGCGAACTGCCGCTCTCTTCGGCACCCAGGTTCGACGTCATGAGGATCACCGTGTTCGTGAAGTCGACGGTGCGGCCGCGACCGTCCGTGAGGCGGCCTTCGTCGAATACGGCGAGGAACGAGGTGAGCACGTCGGGGTGCGCCTTCTCCAGTTCGTCGAGCAGGATCACTTGATACGGGCGGCGGCGTACGGCTTCCGTCAGTTGACCGCCCGCCTCGTGACCCACGTAGCCAGGTGGCGCGCCGATC